>Ga0307516_10010219_pt1 | contig 10347 bp, 9 predicted proteins | sample 19_EM_MG_FD_203310 | JGI IMG/M metagenome (GOLD analysis project Ga0307516, IMG submission 203310) | Populus trichocarpa ectomycorrhiza microbial communities from riparian zone in the Pacific Northwest, United States - 19_EM | ecosystem: Host-associated > Plants > Roots > Unclassified | place...
GGTCCAACCGATGGCTCGTCGTGTACTCCCGGATGCCTAGGGGTAACGAACTAACATCCTGAACAATTCGCCGGTTTTTGTCTGGCGGAACGCCACTTCGCCACATTTAGCCGGGATGAGCTTGCGTTGAGAGGCAAGTTGGCATTTTATGCTAAGGTGTTCGTGGTGTTCTCGCCTCTAGGGGAGATACGGGACTCATTGGCTATTCAATATCCCACAACGACCGCCATCTTGGACTATTGTCGGGGTGCTAAAGTCTTCCGCCTCAGATGTGCCCACTGGGAGCTCAGTGACCCGAACGCCCGGCGGCGGTACAAGGGATATAATTCAAGAGAGAAGCCCAGTGGTAGATTAGTGATAATGTTACAACCTCCCGACCTTGGGGGGGAATGGTTCTGGTTCTGTTCTAGCGGCCTCGCCGGACGTCAACAATCCGACGTAGGGCATCAAATTATACTTCAGCGCAAATTGAACCGGCGACGATTTCCTACCAACGACGTCAGCCGCACCACCGTGGACAACGAAGGAAGAGACGCACTTGAATGAATATCGCATGTCGCGGAGTGGGTATTTTGGTGGAACGACAACGTCTATCACCGCGTCCTCTTTACGACGAACAATCCTATCCCACATCACGGCCTCGTTGTGTGTCTGTAAACACCACGGACGTGAGAAATCCGATGATTCAGTAACCACGAAGTGGGCGCGCACCCCGTCCGAGTTGTTGTACTCTGCAGTGATATAAATGAACAGTTGTTTTGTGTTCCAATGGAACAGCGGTGTAAGATCTTGAGAGATTTAGCCACGAGTTTTTCTGGGGTTGATCGGAGGGTGAACTAACCTGCGGTCAAGTTAAACCGCACCAGCCCGACCTCCTGAGAACGAGAATTGACTTTGGCATCGGCACTACATCCAGTTGTCAGTGGTTGTGCGGACCAAATATCGCAAAGTAGACGCATACACTTTGAAGTTAGAGATGACCAGGCTGCCCCTCGGATCCGCACTGAACAAGAACGAGGACAGTGCGATTGCGGCCAGCATTGCCATCAAACAAGACGACATGAAGGCGAACCCATTGTTCACCCGGACGTATAAGTTGTGCATCCCCCTTCGAGCGAGTTCAGGCGTACGTGGAGGTCGAGGGGGTCAAAAAGGTACAGGTAATCACGTGGCCTTACGTTGACTAATCCGGAGACGAGTACCGCCCGGGTTCGCTTAAAATCCCCTTGACCAGCCCCGTCATCGACATGGCTGAAACCTACGTCGCCCATAGGATTATACGGAGGTTCGCCCACTGGGGAGTGTGGGCCTTCTTCACCAGATTCCAGGTCATCAATGGCGAGAACATGCCAAACAACGGTCCAGTCATTATGTGGGCGTCCCCTTGATGACCCACCCTCCCGTCGACTTATCCGACCTTTGTAGCGCTGCAACCCATCACAATATGATGCTCGACCCTGCAGTACTGTGTACGCTCTCTCGACTCTTTGGACTATTCCTCATTGAACATCCCAATAGCTGCCTCGGTCCCTAACCAGCGTATATTGCACTACTGGAGCAAGGCAACCCTATTCGCTCACCCGATTGGACGTTACGTTCTCACCAGTTCTGGTTGCATCCCTGTCGACCGCAAGAGCAAGGATCGGATGGTCTTATTCAAGGGGACCTTTGACACACTCCGCGATGACAAGGTAGTGGCTCTCTTCCCCGAAGGGACTAGTTACACCGAGCCAAGGATCATGCAAGTCAAGGACGGCGCTGCTTGGGCTGCTTTGGAGTACGCCAAGCTCCAAAGGGGACAACCCGCTGGCACCGGATCTAAAGGAATTGTGATCGTACCCGTGGCCATCGTATACACCAACAAATCCAAGTACCGCAGTGACGTGAGTTTCCGTCTATTACAAAGAACGGTTTACGCATGGCTGATCGGGATACCAGGTCGTGGTCGATTACGGGAAACCAATCGTTGTCGACGATTACCTTGAGGAGTTCCTTTCCGAAACTGAAGGGGCGGCTAGGTCCGCTGCGAAACGACTCACCCGCGATATTGAGAATTTGTTGATCAAGTCTACCGTCAACGCGCAGGACTGGTTCGTCCTGCTTCAGTTAAGCCGGTCGGTTTTTCTGACAGTGTCTGTCCAGGGACACCCTATATTCAGCTCGGATGGCTCGCGATTTGTTGTGGCCGGACGAGAAGTCTATCGACCTCAAAGAGTTTGTGGATATATCCCAGACGTACGTCCCGTCCCGGCTTATTCCTATCGACCACACGTTGACACCACGAACAGATTGGTCGACCTTCTTTCCAATCCTGATCTCACCCCCAACGCTCACAACGTGAAGCGACGATTGTTGGAGTACTACTCTCTCCTTGAATCTGCAAGATTGACGAACTCTGTTCTGTCGTCCATGCCACTCCCTCGCACATTGGATCCCAACCAGCCTGTCCCGTTGCCAAGCCGTGTATACACCGTCATGATTCTCCTTAGAGACACCCTGGCATTGATGGCTCGACTACCGTTCTTCCTCTTCCCCTTGATCGCCCACTTCCCGATTTATATCTTATCGAGGCTTGCGGCCCAACTTGTCGAGGACGAAGTGGAGAGTCAGGCACAGAACAAAGTCGTCATCGGTCTTATCCTGTCGGTCCTCTTCATTTACCCTACAGCCTTTTTCCTTCTCTGGGCTTTCATGATGTACACCCCTCTCGGCGCCCTAATCTCTGCTGGTATTGTTTGGCTCTTGGCTGTGTACCACAACACGCTCATCCAAGGTATGTCACTTTCTCGACCCGAGCTCACCGCCCTCACAATGGGGAACGTTAGATCATTACGAACGAGCCAAACGTTTGTTCGCTGCCTGGCGGGTGCTGGTTGGTGTCTGGATTCCCAAGAAATGGGATTTGGCCGTATCCGCTCTTGGCCAATACACAACCCCTTTCATTCCCCCCGAGAACCCGTGGGTTCGACCGCGAACAAATTCCGATGAGCCAGCTCCATCGATGGTCCCCTCTCCCCCAGACCGTGGAAAGCACAGAAGGAAAGCCCCAAGCAGGAGGTTGATTCGTCACGTCCTCCGGGCTCGCGTAGAGGCGGTCAAGGCTCTCGTCGCGTTCATTGCCCACATTGAGAAGGGTGCCCCAGGGGAGAGGCGGGTCAAGTCCAGCCAGCACCTTGCCGAATTGTATGGGAATGGCCAGGAAGGTTGGAGGAATGGCAAGGAGATAGTTTCGTTCTTGAGGAAGAGGGGCGCAACGATTGCTGGTCTCGAAGACAGCATTAGGTTTGAAGGCGAGTGGGTTGGAGAGTCGGCGAGCAGCGATTGGGAAGGAGAGAGCAGTGACAGTGTCAAGGAGGACGGTGTCGTTTGGGTTCCTTCCTCCTCTTCGATCTCAAACCTCAAGTAGGTTTCTTTTTTCCTTGGTAAGATATATTATCGCTAGTTGTAGGTTTCTTGCAAATATTCAACACGACTCCTCATTCTCATGCTGAACTGCTCCCGCACCGCTTCGTTATCTCGGACCGGTCACGGGGAAAGTGGCGGTGTCACATCTCCGGTGCTGTGACAATAGTTTATCCAAACTCTGAAGCCTTCCCCAATGACCACCCCGTCCCCGTTCGCCCGCAGCAGCTTATTCGATGAAAGCCGCCTCCCAGGCGGTCGGGAGCAGACCGTAAGCTTCGTTCCGATGCACACTCTATCCGTCCGAAGAACGAACGACATGAACAGGTTCACCACTTTCTTTTCTCTTGCCACAGATCGAGGAGATGTACAGCGTCCCAGAAAGCTTCTTGGAGATTGAAGTGAAGAATCCACAAACACACGGTACGTATTGTCTCCTCTCCAGAGTGCGTCCCCTTGCGCTCACGCCGCGAGGACTTTTCGATTTCGTTCCGCAGGATTCGGTCGGAAGATGTACACTGATTACGAGGTCGTGTGCAAAACCAACATCCCTGCTTTCCAGCTGCGCCATTCCGTCGTTCGTCGGCGTTATTCCGATTTCGAAGCCTTTCGAGATATCCTCGAACGAGAGTCGACGAGGGTCAACATTCCCCCATTGCCAGGGAAGGTTTTCACGAACAGGTTCTCAGACGAAGTCATCGAGTCCAGGAGAGAGGGCTTGGAACGCTTTTTGACCGTCGTTGCCGGGCATCCCTTGCTACAGGTACGCCCTGCCGTTCCGTACTTATCCTTTTGATCAATCACAAGAGTGCTGCGGCTCATCTTTCATGCAGACCGGAAGCAAAGTCTTGGGCGCGTTCATTCAGGATCCTGCTTGGGACAAGGGAGTGTGGCAGTAAATATGGTCGTCGTAGGGTTCCGGATATGTTTTACTTTTTCTTCTCCTTCTGTTTTCCACTCTACTCCGACTTTCCTCCCCGCTGTTACATGCTTTCTTGTATATCACACCCAAGCTTTCCTTCCCAAACGAATTTCACGGCTCTAGGGGTTCATGTACCACAATATCTACGACGGACCTGGTGTCAAGTCTGCTTTAGCATGCGAAAGATTCCGAAGTAAAAAATTGCGCACCGTAAGTTCACAGCGTACCCGGTTTCTACATCGGTCAAGGTCAGGACGTCGACTGAATGAACCCCTGGCGTCAGTGCCAAAAAGTCCATCCGCACAGACTGGCAAGTCGACGGACGCAGGGGGCTAGAAGACCTCCATCAAGCAACCCACCAGGAGGATTGGGCAGAAAAGGCTTACCCAACTCGGATCCGGTTCTCTAGAGGTATAATCCCCAATCTTTGGGTTCCCATCTGTCCGCCCGCCTTCCTGCTCGCTCGGGCGTCAGGATAAGCGACCTCGAACCGCCTCATCCACGATGACTTGTTGAATACAAAGATATCCAACGTGAACTTATCGTTTGGGAATATCAGGACCTTAGTCGAGTCCTGCCCAGACTGCTGCTTCTCGAGAGGAAGGACCCCGATAGAAACGACGACCGGTTCGCTATCTCCCTCATCTCCGGAGACGGCGCTACCAAAGTTCTCACCGGCGCTCGCTCCGAAAACTCTAGTGGTCCCCCCTCTTCGAATCTCCATGCTTGGCCCAACAGAGCTCTGGGAACCGACGATAGGGTTCTGTGAGATGGGTGTAGGGACTCCAGGGGAGTTCGGAAACGATGGGTATGCAGGAGTGGCTGGCACCGGAGAAGAAAACCCGGTGTCGTCGCCAAACGGTGGGGCGAGTGGAGGGGGAGTTCCAGAGTTTGGCGTGTAAGTCGCCGGTGTCCTGGAGCGTGATTGTGCTTGTTGCATGACCAGAGATGGCGGGGTAAATCCACCACCCCCTACGGGGGGCGCGAATTGATGTTGATCCCGCTCATTGATGAAGGCAGGATTCAACAACGCTGTCGAGGAACGGTAGTTGATAGGTGACTTGGGAATCCTACCAGAACCCATGACGGCCGCATCGATCGTATGCTGTCTGCTGCCCGAAACCACAGATAGTTTGTGGTCTTCCCGAGGTTGGGTCTGGACAGCAAGTATCGTGGATGCAGAGTCGCGACCGGGGAATGGAGACGCAGGCGTAGGTAGAGCATCCCTGTTAGTAACGTAGGTTCCTTCGGGAGGGAGGTCCTTGTTAATATTAGCCCCGAGGTCGAGCACGCAATTCCACTTCGACGAGAAGGACTGTGTCGGGTGAACCACGAGGGTGCCGCGATCCTCACGAGGCTTCCCGTTTATCGTAATCGAAACTGCCCTCTGCAGGTCCCCGCCCCTTTTCTTGCCGATGACGTTTACGTCGTCCGCATCGGGGGGCTGCACGAAAGTCACCGCATAAAGGAGGTTGTACTGCTCCATGCTTGCGATTGGTAAGGGGAAGATGGTCCCACGATCTCCCCATTTGATGAGTGTCGTCTTCGCACCTTGGCCGCTGATAAACACGTCCACGCTTTCGACGACAAACGCCATGTCAGAATCCCCAGAATTTTCGATCTCAACGCAGAGTACGACCGTGCTTTCGTCATTTCCTGCTTCCCTTCGTTCACGATCCCATTCCTCGACGTCGTCGGCCGCCGAGACGTTCGATTCCCAGGGAACGTCGGCATCCGCTTCGGGAAAGAGAACGTATGGAACGAAGACAGTGCGCATGCGGACCTTGAATCCTGACACAGTTCTGAGAGTCTTCCTGTACGACTTCCGTAAGATAGGGACACCAGGACGGGTTGTTGAGGCGGGTGAGGGGACCACCGTGGCATCGTCAGCAAGGATTGGCGGCAAAGAGAACGCTTCCCGGCGAGTGGGGGCTCCCAGCCGGGTAGAAGGCAGGTTGATGCCTTCATCTCTGAACGTGGGCACTTCGAGCGGTGTGAGCATCACGAAAAGTGCGCCCACGATGCTGACCAACCTGAACCAATTCCGCCCAACAGGTTTACTTCCTCCAGTCCCCTCACCAGCTCACCGGCCGGAACGTCGTCGTCGTCGTCTGGACCTCGTATCGGTGTAAGTGGAGACGCTGGATCAAGGGAAACGCTCCCAGTCAGTGCGATCAAGTCGGCCAGACGTTGCCTTGGTCCCGTCAATGGGATCGGTTTCTCTCGTAAGGTGGTTGATACGGTCAGACACAGGAGAGGATCTTCAAAGTACATCCGAACAAAAGCTACGATGGGAATAAGGATCTGGGGGGGAGGAAAATGTGGTGGTCGGGCACGTACCAACGTTCACTACGAGCTTGAAGATCGCAACCCAGGATTTATCTTTTCGCGACCACAGGAGTTGGAACGCTTCAGTCGGGTTATCTCCCCAGATACCTGCTGTCAGATGGGTACCCTCAGACTTGACGTACTTGCGATCAGCCTCTCCAGCTGAGGGAATGGGGTGAGGTGTAGTTGGAGGAAAGATTGAATGTGGCCGTCGTGAAGGCCCCAAAAGAGAAGCCACCCTTGAGGGTGGAGACATGGTTATACCCGGTTGCGGCTCCTCTATGATTGGGGTGGTCGATATGTATGAGGCATCGTAAGACACTTGGATATGCGATAAAAGTGCAAGTAAATGCGGTGGCGGGACCCGTCGTTCGTCTACAAAACTTGGGGTAGAAGTGCCAGTATTGAAATCCGCAAGGTACACGGTGAGATAGTAGTCCAACTTCTCGTCTAGTGACTTCTGGGTGAGCCGAACACGACGGAATTCCTGGAGCACTAACCAAAGAATGCTGCCGATCGCTCAACATCGGCCGACCGAAGGGCGGTGAGCCAATCGTCACCCTGTGTGTCATGGTCGTAAGGGAAGGCGATGGATGTGTCGGCTAACACAACGTCAAGGGTTGAGTTGGTGAAGGCATCTTGAAAAGGAATCATGGGTTAGATGACAGAGGCCGCCCGCGATCACGACGTCGACGTCGACTGTCACGGTTATGGCGAACGGCCGACATTTTTTCGTCTGTTACGGGTCAGCTCCGACCGCACTTGGCCTTCTGGCAAGGGAATCACCAAGGGCGGTCGCCCGGACGGCGTTCTAGGCTACTTCGCTGTCAACGCCGCCGGGAGCTTTTCTACGCAACTGGGGTGATTGTCCCTTGTCGCCTCGGCTTCACAGACTAACCCGAATCCTGTGGTTCCAGAAGAGGAGAAAAAAATATTCTGTTCGGTGCCCAAATGCCGTGGAACGGCCCCGGGACCCTTTCCCGAACTAATTCTGACGTGAGACTTTGATATTATTGCTGTCCTCGTGAGCCATGTGTGTGCCCCGTTGTGTCGAGAAAATCCACCCCTGACCATCACTCAGAAGGACCAGGCGTTTTTTAAGAATGCCGGCGGGCAAGGAAACCATTCTCCTTAGGGAAAGGAAGAAAAGACACTGTCCACCCCGACTTCAGATTGATGCGTTGATGACTTAGTTTTCGGGGTGCGACGAGCATTTGCAAGCTAAGAACCGAGTCTTGCAATGGATCAATGCGAAGATTGAAGTACAACATGCGAGAAATCTTCTTGAGTGCCTTCATTCTACCTCGGATTGGCCTAATCCATCAGACACTGACATCGGTCAGACCGCGTTACTTCCCCCACCCGCGTTCCCTTACAACTCGCCAACCCTCTTGCGAAAATATTCCCATCGTCACTCCGCCCGGTCATTTCGCATCAGCTCGTACAATCAAGCCCCCCAGTTCCTTAATACATACCCTCATGCCTTACCGCCACGAAGCGAGGGGGTGGGACACGGTTGCGCCAGAATGAACCGGGTGTGCGCGTACCTTATCATTGATCGGGGCCCTCCGTCGGAACCGGGGAGCGCTTTCTCAACATTTACACGAGGGTACGTATTTCCCTTCGGGTGTTCCGTGGAATTCCCGGTGTGGAGCAAACCTGGTTCCGGAGCTCATTAGCCCTCACGCAACAGGGTATAAGGGTGACGTTCCAGTGAACCTTCGATCGGCTAAAACATAGGAGATCGCCTGAGATCTCGGGACGAGTTTCCAGTCGACGGCTGTTCAACATTCAGAGTTCGCGGTCTGAGACTTTGGGGTCCTTCGAAAATTCCCATCCGTTACCGGTCACCGCCCATAGGTAAATTACGACAAGTAGGGAGCGGATCGCCGGCTTCGCATTGGTTCGGGCGAGAAACACCAAACTGGAAACTTACGCGATCCTTCCTGTCTCCTGTCTACTTCACCCGAGCTCTGCTGCATGGGTGTGTGCTAGCCTGAAATACCTCAACACACCGTTTGGATCGGCAAACACGAAATTCCCCGCGAACTAGGGCCAATGGACCACCACCTGTGATCGTTGCCTTGCGTGGAACCAGGTTCCTTCGGGTGTATATTATTTTCATGCAGAATCTGTTCTTGACCTGATCAGGAATGCGCGAAGTCTTGGCTTGGCGATGAATGGGAGTGTACGGCCCCCGACCGCCCGGGATTGGGCAGTCGAGGGCGGAGCCGCCCGCGTTCCAATCGAATGGAAGGGGCCCCTTTCAACAGCAGTACGGAAGCGGGACCAGATGAGGGTGGGCTGGCGCGCAACAGAGGGATGATAAAGTGGTATACATGCTACTCTACCTACGAATAAGTCAGCATATAACAGTAAAATTGTACTATCGTGCGCGAAGAAAACATGCGAAAGAGGTAGAACATTGATGAGGACAGACAGCAAAAAGATACAAGAATTCGGGCGGTGCGAAAACGCGTTAAAGATCATCCTCTGCATCCCACCTGCTCCATTTACCTAAAGGTTTCCAGTAGTACTGTTTATACTTCATGCTCTCGCTCCTTCTACCCGCGGCGCGAGGCATCATGTTCTTGAGGAGAGCGGCCCTCTCCTGGTCCACATCCTTCTCGGGTACGTAAAAGTACCGCGGAGGCAAAGGTCTCCCGCTATCGTCCTAATCGAAAAGATATTAAACACGGGAAGAAGATTCCGAGTATTTGAAAATATTCTACCTTGCCGCTAGATGGAACCGAACTAAAAAAGCCAGTCTTTGCTCCGGAGTTGAGAGTTTCTAAGAGGATTCTCTTCAGCTCTGGCTTAGTATACTCCGTCCCTAAGGAGGGCCGAGTGTCCTGTCGGTAAGGTGGTAAGATCTAAAGCGACATGAAATGGGGAAGGAAAAAAGTCTGGACATACCACAGCAATCTTCCGGATAGATTCCACGTCCATAGAACTCGCACGGGTCATCGCTAGGGCTTCGACGACTATCCCCATGAGACCTCGGTCCGCTGGATCCGAATCGGAAGCGTTGGAAGTCGTGGTCTCGTTCATCGTTACCGGCGAGGGTTCAGGGCAAGGGGAGGGAGATGATGAACGAACGGACTTCTTCCCAGTCTTCCGACGAGACCCCGAAGCCGGCTGCTCTTCCACCTTGGTATCAACTACAGAATCTACGGAGTCCGTGTCCACCCTGGATTTCTTGGGGGCCCGAATGTCGATTCCTCCTATTGACCGGCGTTTCACCGAGGTTTTTGTGGGTTCGCAGGTGGTTTCTACGTCCAAGTCCGACTCTGGGGTGGACTGTCTCGTTTCTTCCTCGCGTATTGGCGAAGAAGAGAGGCATGTTAAAGGCGAGGAGAGGAAGGAGGGGGATGGGGATCGCGAGTTTGGCCGCGATCCGGTACGAGATGCCGGTCGCGTAGGCGTTTGTGGCATTGTCAATGTATCTCCTGGATTGACGGGAGATGGAGGGGTGACTTCAGGAACGGTGGCGGCAAGAGGTTCATCGCAACTGTCGGGGATGCCGGTATGAAGCGAAGACATGTCGTCTTCCTGGATCTTCGCAGACCCTGTTACGGGAGGAGTGGAAATTGGTGAAGCGGCCGTCTTGACAACTTCCTCGCTAAGGTGAGTGGGAGACCGGGGGTCTTCGTGAATCTCGTCTGGCAGATCGGGGATGGATGCATCTTCAGAAG
>Ga0307516_10010220_pt1 | contig 10347 bp, 2 predicted proteins | sample 19_EM_MG_FD_203310 | JGI IMG/M metagenome (GOLD analysis project Ga0307516, IMG submission 203310) | Populus trichocarpa ectomycorrhiza microbial communities from riparian zone in the Pacific Northwest, United States - 19_EM | ecosystem: Host-associated > Plants > Roots > Unclassified | place...
ATGCTAATGACATGATGAGAGAACATTGCACTTATGAGTAATATTTTGACCAAAAACCTAGAAAGAAACACCACATGATGTTTAATGTGCATGTTTCTTTTAAGATTTGAGATAAGAAGATTAAAAGTATGCCGAAAGACTTATCATCAAAGCACTTTTCAAAAGAGCATACAGGTCCCGTTTGTTTTTGTAGTTAAAAGTATTTTTATAAAAATTATTATTTTATATTTTTAGATGGTTTTGATCTGTTGATATTAAAAATAAAATTTAAAAAATAAAAAAATATATTATTTTAATATAATTTTAAATAAAAATCACGTTGAGAAACAACAACTACCACTGTATCAACCCTTTTTCTCCATGTAATTAATCAATGAACTCCATTTCTTCATCCTTCCTTTTCAAAATCATTAGCACAGTAGTCCCATAAGCCCAATTGCACCTAATTTTCCTTCAAAAGCATAATGACTATCACCCCAATCCAATCAAGAATGAAAAAAAGAACCATTCTATGGAACTTTAGACTGTTCTTTTCTCCAAGGAAGTGACTTCATTTGAAAGGATATGAAAACTTCATTAAAGGTGATGGATTTGACAGAACTTAGTGTCACTGTTTGGCATTCGGTGATATATTGGGTAAAAGTTGCTTCCATGATTAATAGAGTCATGTAGTTTCCAATGTAACGATGGCATGTTTGGACAGGTGTTGAAGGATGGAACATACAATTTAATGTTTCAGGCAGTTTTTATTTTATTTATCTATTTTTTAACCGTTATCTAAGCTAATTTAAATAAATTTAATTGGTGAGTGTTTGTTTTTTATTATAATATGTTTTTTAAATGTTTTAAACATTTACTGAGAGATAAATATGGGAGGAAAATTTACTGAGATTGGTGTCGAAAATGGAGTGAAATAATTTCTACCATTAATACATTCATAATTTTGATAACATTTTCGAAATGTTTCACTGCAAAAAACTATTTCAGTGCTAAGCAGGAGGCTGTGACTTGATGGGAGTAGTTTAAAGCAGTAAAGCTACAGCCATATACAGAAATTTGAGAGCTGAATGTAATGCTGTCATCTCATGAACTTCATTTTCTTCACGAGGATTGTAGCTAGCTAAGGTGCTAGAGGACTAGCAGCATTTATGTTCATGAAAGATATATCACTTGTCCCAAAAACAGTAGCTCAATTAATTAAAGTTAGAAATAGCTCAAATAATGGATGGAAGTCTTAAGTAAAATTATCAAGAATTTCATGTTCTTATTATATAAAAAAAATAGATTTAATCTCATTACACAAAACTCAACCTCAACTTCTAAAACAAACACACATTTTTAGCCATGAAACACGAACTAGTAACAAAAGCGATCGAGTCTAAGAAGATTATCTTGTTAGAACGGGTTTATTACCATTGAAAAGTAATCCTCCGAAATATATATATATATATATATATAATAGAGAGAGAGAGAGAGAGAGAGAGAGAGAGAGAGTAAATGTCCACCTCCAAGTGGCTGGCAATTCACATGCAAAAGATTCAATGCCAACCTCGTTTTGCTGGTTATCTCAATATTTTAATAGAAATGATTTTGAAAAGAAGCTCATATGGCAGGTGTGTTATATAAAAAAAATCGTAAGAAAATTTGTTTTTCTTCCTTAAACAATCCTTTGATAACTAACACTTGAAGTCAAGAATAAAAAATAAAAACAGCACTGTATTGGATGAATAATAAAAGAAACAGAAAGCTGAGGAACCCAAAGCATTAATGATATCTCTCTCTCTGTATACACACATTCCTAGAGATCAAGACTGAAAAGAAAAGTCAAGCTTTTCTGAATTTTTTAATCCAAACCCTTGTATATACTCTTGGTCATCTTCTTCCATTTTAATTATGCATGCAGTAGTATTTTTTTTTTTTTTTTACTCTAAAGAATGCCCACATGATCACCAAAGGGAGGGAGGGAGGGAGTGTGGAGGTTTGTTCTTGAGTAATTTTCTCCGCTTCAGAAGATGAAATGGCAAGTCCCATCTTGTATAAATCTCTTCATTGAGCTTTCCAGTCATGTCTGATGCATGTACTTATTTTAACTGTTGAAACCTTCTGTTCCTCAGCTTTCTGTCCCATCCACCAATATTCCAAAAGGAATGCGGGACTCATTAGGTCTGCTCCCAATCGACCAGCAGCACTGTCTTTTTACTCTCTCTTTCCCTAGCTAATTTTCCTGGCTGTTCTGGTAAATAACTAGAAACAAAGGAAGAAGAAAGTAGGAAAGAAAGAAAAAATCTCCTCCCCACATGAAATCTCAAAGCTGAAAGACAAAGGTTTATAGCAGGACCTTGAATGCATTGTAGTGCCACAAATACTCAACAACAGACTATGTTTTTAGATGGGAAATGGCATTGTTGTTTCAAGGTCTTGTTATAAACCCTTCTTTGCTTCTCCAAATGAAGTGTTTGTGTCCCCAGACCAATCAAAGATACTGAATGGATCCAAGTCCTTACTTTCTTTCTGCTCATCTCCATTGAATTCTTGTGTAAACAATAGGTCAAGAGGGTCAGCATCTATTTCTCCCAGTTCAGCAAAGAAGTCTTGATCAGATTGATCTGGCATTGATGGCTTGTAACTGTGAGAAAACCCTTCACTGAAATCATTATCATCCATCCCCATTTGCTTGTCAATGTCATCAAACTCCTCTTTGACAGATGCACTTGCTGTTGACCTACCACTAACAATATTGGTAGGAGACAATGTATCATTGCTGCTCTCCTTCTGTTCTTCTTTTGTATTTCCTGTTTTTTGTGATTGAGAACCTGTGGGGCTCTTTGAAGCTGCAGTGCTCTTTAGTGGCTGGGACCTTGTTGAGCCAGCTAGTGCATTTCTCTGAGTTGGCCATGGATGGTTATGCTCAGAAGTGTAGGTGATCACCAACATGTTAGGATCAGTTCGGCTCCGCTCTACTTGTTTCCTTGCTGAGCAACCCTTAGAGCTGCTGCATCTATAGTAACCCCTATATGTGTGGAAAGACATGGTTTAACATTCAGTGCAATTTTTCAACCAAATATTTACAGTCCATTTTTATTATAATAATTACTTAAATCAAATTTAAGTTCACTATTTAAAATATTGAGCCAGTCATGGTGAATCTATGCTTAAAAAAAACTCAGTATTTTGGAAGTAATAGGCTAATAATTCAAGCATGCAAATACATTGGAAAGTGGAAACTATTTGAATCTGTTGAGCTCCAAGAACAATAGCGCATCCATTTATCAATACTGTAAGTTACAACCAGTAAATCAATGTTAAAAAAGCTGTTTACGTACCAAAAAAAACAAGCTGTTTGAGCTCAGTGTCTAGGGAAACTTTACTTGGGTTCACCAGAACTTTTTCAGGACATTACTTTGCAACAATTTATTACATTTCATGTCCAAGAGGGAGAAAGAAAAACAAAAAGAAATAAATCAAGAAACAATTTTCTTTTTCAGGCAATGATATAATTTGTCAGAGAAAAAGAATTATACGAAATCCAGCTCTTTGTTCTTTGTAATCCTGGGAACTTTATATATAGTTATTAATTATGTATCTAGAGTGACAAGAAAAACAAATTTTCTTACCTTGGATAAGGAGAACCCTTGATGGGTTTTTGTCCATATTTTCTCCATGCCCATAAGTCAGATGGAACTACTTCTCCACCAGGCCTGCTGTTTGCAGCTGCTGGTGCTGGAATACAAACCACCTTCTTTGCCTGACTCTTCCTGAAATAACAATACAAAAATCCTTGGTCTTTCCTTACCTTTCCAAAATCCAAGGCTCAAGATAGAAGAATTCACTGAAAATGATGATGAAGAGGCAATAAACAAATATCAACGATTTTATCAACTTTAAAGTATTGTGCAAGAATGATTCAATTTCCATTCTGGGGCAGGAATGAATGCATGAATTTGAGTTTTTTTTCGTCTATAAGAAGCTTGAAAGGAATGGCAAATCCCTAAAGACAACCGACTATACATCATTCAAGCACGCATATAGCTATCTTTTCAGGTGATCAGTTGAGGAATATAAGCAAATAAATAAATGAAAAGTCGCTTGAGATAACTACTAGCATGAAAGCTATGTCTGTGAATGCTATTATGACACAGTTAGGCAACCTTTTCAGGTTACTTGATTAAACCCCATCAAAGATTTTGTGTAATGTAGACAGTCAGTGAACAATCTCATCTGAAAAGTGAAGGTGTTTGCTACCCCTATCAAGAACCTATCCATGTAATCAATCAAAAGACTAGCTAGCTAGTACATATACTTTATGTCAAAACCCTAGATTCCTTAGATCCTGTTCATCACCACTCCTATGATTATACTATTTATTATCATCATCAACTTCAATTAATGAAGTCAAGATTTAATAAATAAAAAAATAGCTCACACTAAAAGATGCATATAAATCAAAATTCAACTGTATTAAATTCATAGAAACAAGTGACACAACTAACTTTAAGAATCACTTACCTTCTCTTGATCCCCATGTTCCTTGGAGATGAGATCTGCACTTGTCCAGTGTTCTCCATCAAGCAACCTTTTGAGTTATTAACATTAATTATATCACTTGAAACCATAGCAGAAGCCTTAAACCCTCTCGGCGAAGAACCGGTAGCTATAACCGGAGAATTACACGGCGAAACAGGCAGCTTTGGTGGATTATTTGGTGAGATCTGAATTCTTGAAAATATATTGCAAGGAGCAGGAGGAGGAGTAGCAGCCTTATGGATCTCGTGATCTTCAAACACTCTTTGATGAGCAAGAATACTACTACTAGAACTAGTAGTAGCACTATTTGCACCAACAAAACTACTAGTGTGATCATGATCAACACTAGTAGCACCTAACACATGATCTGCTGAATTTTGGCTGCTAAAATAGCTTGAACCAGCAGCAACGTTAAGCTCATGAAGAAGGGGATCTCTCATGTTGCAAAAAGGATCACCAAAAAGATTACCTCTACTCTCTCCCATAGTGGATGATGGATCAAAGGGGAATTCCCAGTTTGAAACAGGAACATCTGATTGGCCTAAAGCTCCACCACTAGCTCGAAGAATATCTGTTAAATCACCTTGATAATTATCCATTTTGAGGCCAAAAAACCTGCATATACTAGCGTGGAATCAAAGAATAAGAGAAGAACGATGGTAAAGGGTCATTTATGAAAAGGGATAGCTAGAGAACAGTATTGTTTGGTGTGGGGATTGTCTTTCTTACACCAAACAAAACGTTAAAAACAAAACAAAACATGCAAAATCTAGTTTAGCTACAAGGATCAAGGTTTTTGGTTAAGACATGAAAGCAAGCAAGAAAACAAGATAGGTTTTTGAAGGTTGAAACTGAACCGGGTGTTTCTTTGTTGTAGTGCTTCTTCTTGATTTGAAGATCAAACAAAAAAGGATTTAATTTAAAAAAAAAAAACAGAGAGAGAGAGAGAGGGAGAGGGAGAGGGAGAGAATGATCAACAGAGTCGCTGACTTTTCATAGATAAAGGGTTCTTCTCTACACGCAAGAATGAGAGAGAGGGAGAGGGGGTTCGGGTGTGTGTTTTTTTAAGTTCAAGTGAGAATAAAGATATTGAACTAGCTAGCTAGCTAGCAAGGTGCTGATTTATCTTATAGTATAAATTTATCTTATAGTTAATAAAGTTTGAATGTGTAAGTCTACGGCATGGCTTGGCAACGCAAGCTGCACGCACCCATCAAACATATGATTTTTATTCGCGAAAAGTAAGGTGCCCTGTAGTGCGTAACATTACCAAACAAATTAATACATGGTTAACGAGATATATATATATATATGTTTCTTCTGAATATTTCTATGCGGTTTTAATGCAAATAATATATCTTTGATCATAATGCCATGAATTTAATCTCTTTAGTGTAGTGTAAAGTTAGTGACTTTAAGAGAATAATAAGTTAGTTAAATGGTTAAAAAAGTTTGATTTTGTTTTAATGAGGGTTTGTTTTTGTATCCCATCCTGTTTTTTAAAATGTTTTTTAAATTATTTTTAATGTAAAAATACATAAAATTAATAATTTTTAAATTTTTTGGATGATATTGATATGCTGATATCAAAAATAAAAAATACTTTCAATTAAAAAATGCTTTTGAAAAGCAACGTCCACCACAATACCACTTAATCTTTGTTAATGTCAACTATCTACTAGGTGGTCCAGTAGTAAGAGCTTGGGACCAAAAAGTTTGTTTCCTCGTGATCTCAGGTTTGAGCCATGTAGTTGCTAATATAATGATCACTAGAGGCTTATATGGTTGTTAACTTCAGGGCCCGTGGGATTAGTCAAGAGACACGCAAGTTGGCCCGGATACCCACGTTAATAATAATAAAAATCTTTGTAATTAATCTCTAAGATAACTTAATTAAAAAATAATATTGGAAGATTAGTCCAAGGTCAAATTCATAGTAGACCTAATAAAAAATCCTTGTTAGTGTAGGTTGATTTTAGTTTTGTACTCTTGCTTTTGTCTCAATTAAAGCAAGGAAATGAAAGGAGACTTGTGCAGTAAAGTCCTTTTATTTTATATATATAAACTAATATTAAGTGATGGGGAAGTAAAGAGGCGGCAAGTAGCCGCATTTCTCGGAAATACGTTTCGAAACGCTTGATTAGTGAGACCGTGTCTGACTCTTACTTTTGTACTTTTCTTTTCATTTCTTTGTTTATAAGAAACGTTTCGAGGGCAATGATGAGCACCTCTCATTGTGATGTGCTTGTCTCTTGCGCATATGGTTAGCTCTCTATAGTCTCTCCCCGCCCACATTCCCACCCAAAAGAGAACAAAAGGGAATGACCAAAATATTTTTAGCAAAATATATAGTAAGGGATTTTATGTCAAGTCTGTATGGGGAGGGTTTTTTTTTCTTTTTTACCCTTTCTTTTACATCAAATTCTCATTGCATAGTGCATAATAATTGATAAATTTTTGAATTGTTGTGCGGTGATTGAAGTATTAGCGTAGTTTTAAAACTCTATTGGGTTATAGGTTTGGGGTTAACCTGCGTTGATTTAGGTTAATTTTTTTAAAAAAAATGATCAAAACGATATTATTATTTTGATCTTTTTTAAAAAAATAAAATTAGTAAATTTTTAACCAAATCACGAGTTCACTTGAAATTTTTATAGGATTAGACATGATCAATTTCTTTTATAAATATATTTTTTAAACGTAGATTATTCTAAACTCCATGTCAATCAGGTTAAGAGTTTTAAAATATAATTAGGAATAAAATATAGTTAGAATTGCTTCCAATAAAGGACTATATATAACACTCAAATCCAAAGTGCAAACTCTAATATTGGTAACACCTAATTAATCTTAATCAATGTGAAGAATATACATAATCAAAATAATCATTGACAAATGTCGGTTTCTGCAAGTGTTAGCTCTTAATTACTGAAACATGCCAAGCACTAAATCCAAAATTAGTCGAATTGATTGATTCAATTAGATGCAATGATGTCAGCTAATAAAAAACCAGGTCAATAATTCTTTGGATCCATTCATAATATAACTATTAATTGGCGTTATTAATTCAATGGAATATGTGATTTAAATTGCATTAAACATACAAGCCGTCAACTTTTTCTTTTTCTTTTTGAATGCTAAAGGAAATACATTGCCACTAGAAATGAATTATCACTCTAGGTGCATTCTCTGTGGTTAAATTACATATATCTACGAGATTTTATTGAATATTTGTCTATATATATATATATATATATATATATATATATATGTTTGGGAGTATGATTGTAGTTGATTTTCAAAATATTTTTCGTACTGAAATACATCAAAATGATATTTTTTTTATTTTTTTAAAATTATTTTTTAGATCACTCATCAAAACGATCTAAAATATATAAAAAAATTAATTTTTAATAAAAAAAATTAAATTTTTGTGGAACGTGGTTTACACCGCGTTCCCAAACGATACTAAATGCAGCCGCATTTCAAACTGTGGTTAGCCATGCGAAAATCATAAAAAAAAAAAAAATTATCATGGTCTTTGCGGGCAACGCGTAGATAAGCACACACTTAATCAAAACATAACAATAAATATATGAACTCTAACCATTTAATTAGTAGAACAAATTAAGAAAAAAAAAGTAGCAGCAAATACCTCTGGTTATGGACGCCATGATCGTTGGAACACGCTTCATTCCAGAACATGGATGCCCTTGAATTAGGGTTTTCTTTGTAAACAAGGGTTTAGAGTAGTATATAGTTTCAAAGCAAGATGGACATGGAATTATACTACCAAGGGTTTTACGAAACCATAACGTTAAAAAAAGAGTTTCCATGAAAAATAAATGGATCGTACATAGGAGTGCTGATTTTGTTACAAGAGATGCAGAAACACATATAGAGGAAATTAAGAAGAATTGATTTGGAAAAAAATAAAAGGGTTTATTTTTTTGGGAAATAGTTTTAGGAATCCCATGAATCAAGCCATTGAAAGTGTATTTATTTTAAGTTTTCCTTTTTAATAAGATTATTTTTATAATCTTTTCTTTAATTGATAATTAATCATGAAGAATTAATTAAAAGTTTAATTTGTCAACAAAAAGATTAGCAAAGAAATCCTAGATTGAGAGTGTGTCCTAACTTTCTTAATTAAACAATGTTTGAGTCCTAATAAATACAGTTTTCTCAATAAGTAAGACAATTTCATTTAATAATCCAAGACCTTCAATATGGAATAGGATTTGAATTTACAAAATTGAATACCCATGTTCTACCGAATCTGAACTCTCAAAAAAAAAAAAAAGGAATACTAAAATTCACATTAACTAATAAATTGAATTAAATTTTTTCTGTTTAAAAATGTAGTTGCGGTTGCGGTTGCTTTTTAAAGTGTTTTTCACTCAGAAAATATATCAAAATAATTTTTTTTATTTTTTTAAAATCATATTTGATATCAGCGCATCAAATGATATAAAAACACCAAAAAATTATTAATTTGAAATAAAGAAAAAAATAAAAAAAATTTTAATTTTTTTCAAAAATATTTTTGAAACACAAAAATAAATAGGGTTTAAAGAACATAAGAGATTATAAAAATTCATGATATCTTACAAATACGGTTTATTTTATCAAAGCCTCATCCTTATATATTCAAATTCAATGAATGGGATATCCACTCATCCAATTGACGAGATCTTATATATATATATATAATGGCAGAAAGAATCTTTTGATGAAGGCACCATTTCTTTCAAGAGAGTTCAAATTCGAACCTCTTCTTTATAACTAAAAAAAAAAAGTAGAAAGAAATACTACCTATTATTAATTATATGATGATTAATTAATGTTATAGCTACAAGAAGGTAGACAAATTAACTTCGCCCCATGGTTTTGTTGAAGGGAAGGACAAGTACTGCCAGGCTAGCTAGCAAGCTAGTTTACATTATCCTGTATCATCGTTATCATTTCAATAAAACAAATTAATATATAAAGATATGCCTATTGTAATTATCTATGGAAGCAATATATATCGTTATTATTATTCTTAATTATTTCAATATTTTTCTGGCTTTAATATCCTTTGCTACTCAACACAAGAATGATCAAACATCAGCCATAGATCAAAATTTTGGATGATGGATCGATACTCTTCTTTTTTGTTTTAATTTCTTGTTTAATTTGCTCCCTTCGTTACTGACCAAAGAGCTCGAAAACTTTAGGTGATGCAAGCACTTGCATCACTGATGAGTTAAATTTTTTGGGGTTTTTTTTTTTTTTTTTTTGAAGTGGCTTATGATAAATTCATAGCCGGCCTTCTTAACCCCTCTAGTTTCGAAGAATCAAAACTAATTTTTAATTAACACTCAAGATAATTTTTATATCAAAACCAAGCTTTTTTTTTTTTATCAAATTTTAAATATATAGGCCACTATATTGTCTCTTAAAAAATTTAAAAAAATACATGGATACACAAATGTGTGTTTTGGAAATGCAAAAAGTGCTTTTCAATAAAAAAAAATACACATAGAGTTTTCCTTACATCAATATATTAAAATTATAAAATAATATTTAAAAAATCGGGTCCAATCCCATTACCCAAACGGAAAAGAAATCTAGACCCACTAAATCCATTCAAAGTCAAAGATGGGTTGACTTATATGGCAATATATATAGCATTGGCTTGGTATTGTGGTTGAGATTTATCTTTGCCGGCTTTCCTCCATTTCAGAATCCACTTTATCTCCCACTAAACGAGTGTAACAATTTCCAAGCACTTTCCATGATGTACAAATTTGGAGCTAGTCTAGCTAGCTAGCTATATGT
>Ga0307516_10010221_pt1 | contig 10347 bp, 11 predicted proteins | sample 19_EM_MG_FD_203310 | JGI IMG/M metagenome (GOLD analysis project Ga0307516, IMG submission 203310) | Populus trichocarpa ectomycorrhiza microbial communities from riparian zone in the Pacific Northwest, United States - 19_EM | ecosystem: Host-associated > Plants > Roots > Unclassified | place...
TCGCCTGGGTCGCGCGGTGGAATGTCGGCTTGTTCCCAGCCGTACCCAAAAGGGTTATTGCAGTTGAGACGGGTTGCCGACGCACTCATGGTTCGGGGTCGGCGGGCGCGATACTTTGCGGCGAACGCTGCGGTACGTGCGCGGATGCTTGCGATGTGTGAGTGAGGAAACGCCATGACCTACACGGTTCTCCGTGGGGATTTCGTCATCCGGTACGCGGACCTGCCGACCCAGGGGCCGCAGCCGGACGGCGACACGATCAAGTTCAAGCCGGACACCCCGGCGCTGGTCGAGGGCCTGCCCCGGACTTCCGGGCGGCCGGCGCAGATCAACGGCAGAGGCATTTCGGTGCGGCTGGAGGCGATCGACGCGCTGGAGACACACTTCTCCGAGACGCATCAGGAACTGGCCGGCGCGAACGCGGCGCGCGACGAACTGCTGCGTCTGCTCGGCTTCACCAACGTTACCTACCTTCCGGACCGGCCGAACAACGTCGCCTCGGCCGACCAGGACCACCTGCGCGGGCACGTGTTGACCAACGGCATCGACGCCAACGGGCGGCTGATCGGGTTCGTCTTCGCCGGCGAGTTCGACGGACCGGACGGCGCCGCCGTGTTCCTCGACGAGAAGGTGGTCGACACGTCGGCCAACGCACTGCTGCTCGGCGGCGGGTACGCGTATCCGGCGTTCTACTCGTCGCTGCCGGCGACGCTGCGCATGCACCTGGCCGAGACGTCCCGGACGGCACGCGCCGCCGAGGTGGGGATCTGGGCGCGCTCGACCGCCGATCCGAACGGCGCGGCGACCGTGCTCGACCTGGCGTCGCTGCAGCAGTTGGTCTGCTGGCCCAAGCTGTTCCGCCGGCTGGTGCCGTACCTGGCCACCGGCGCCCCGGACTTCGACGGCTTCGACGCCTGGCTGCGCGCCGACCCGGTCAATCGGGACGACGCCCTGTTCCTGCTGGACCGGCTCGAGGCCGGCAACCTGCACGACGTCGTGCAGGCGTCCGGTCACACGATCAAGCTCACCGCGTGGCCGGAGGACTTCATCATCGAGCCCGACCCGGCGCCGCCCGGCTCGAACCCGCACCCGGGCCGGTTGACCGCGGGCGACGTGCTGATCCTGGCCGCGCTGCCCGATCCGATCGGCGCCGACCGTTCGCACGAGCTGGTCACGCTGCTGAACACCACCGGCGTGGCGATCGATCTGGCCGGCTGGAGCCTGCACGACGACGGTCGTGGTGCGCAGATCCTGACCGGCCTGCTGTCCGGCGGTGCGGTCACCCAGATCAGCACGACCGGCGCGGTGCAGCTGGGCAACCGGGGTGACTCGCTCACGCTGGTGGATCCGGCCGGCGTGTCCATCGATCAGGTCAGCTACAAGGCCACCCAGGTCCACCAGGGCCGGACCATCGCCTTCGGACGGTAGGGCGTTACGGATCGACCAGCGGCTTCTTCGGGCAGCCGTGCTGGGCCAGCCAGGCCTGCACGGCGGCCACCGCCGACTTGTTGTCGCCCTTCTTCCAGGCGTCCAGGTATGGCCACGGGTAAACCGTGCCGCGCTGGATGAACCAGTCGCTGACCTTCGCGCACGGCGGCGAGATGCCGAAGTGCAGGTGGCAGGCGCCCGCGTCACCGGTCCGGCCGGTCTTGCCGAGCGTCTGGCCGGTGGTCACGCGTACGCCGGGCTGGATGTTGCTGTTGATCACCGACAGGTGTGAGCCGTAGTAGCGCACGCCGTCGTCGCCGAGCAGCGAGACGGACAGGCCACCGCGGGTCGGGCCGGCGTTCACCGAGCTCTTCCAGGTGTCCACCCGAACCACCACCAGGATGGTGCCGCTGGTGGCGGCGACCACCCGGTTACCGCAGTTGGTGATGATGTCGGTGGCCGGATAGTCGTGGTGGGTGTGCGCGTACGAGTTGTTGCCGATCACCGGGAAGGCGTACGTGGCCGGCCGGTTCGCGGCGGCGACCGGCCGGCTCGGCGACGGCGTCGGCTGGCCCGCCGGAGTGGTCGGCAGCGGCGCCGGTGCGGTGGGTTGAGTCTGTGCAACCGGCTGGTCCTCGGCGCCGGCCAGCCGGGCGTTGTTGGCGGCGTCGCCACCGCCCGAACACGCGCCGAGTGTCAGGCTGATGCCGAGCGCCACCGCGACGCAGCTCGCGGCTCTGCGATGACTCCACTGCACTGCTGCTCTCCCGTCCGCATCCCGGATGTTTTGCCCCGGCGACCCTACGCCCCAGCCGACCTCATTCGGCGAGCGGCAGCGTGATGGTGTGCGCCGTGTGCGTGGCCTTGGTCGCCAGGTATCGCACGTTGTCGGCGGACAGGTGGACGCCGGTGGGGATGCGCTCGGTGATCGCCACGCCGTACTGTCCTAACTGGTCGGCTTTGTCCGGGTTGTTGCTGAGCAGCCGGATCCGGTTCGCGCCGAGCGCCAGCAGCATCTGTGCGGCCGCCGCGTAGTCCCGCTCGTCCTCACCGTGCCCCAGCGCCACGTTCGCCTCGTAGGTGTCCAGCCCGGCGTCCTGCAGCGCGTACGCGTCCAGCTTGGCGTACAGCCCGATGCCCCGACCCTCCTGGCGCAGGTACAGCAGCAGGCCGCCGACCTCGGAGATGCGCTCCACCGCCTCGCGCAACTGCGGCCCGCAGTCGCAGCGCTGGCTGCCGAACACGTCGCCGGTGAGACATTCGCTGTGCGGGCGGACCAGCGGCGCCCGGCCGCCGGCCGCCGACTTGGCCAGGGACCGTTTCCAGTCGCCGAGTCCGAGCGCGAGGTGTTCCTTGCCGTCGGCCAGGTCGTCGAACGTCATGACCTGCGCCGTCGTCGCGTAGCCGTCGGCGAAACGTAGCGGCACGATCACCGTACGTCGCACCGTGGCGGCTGCGGAAACCCTGCTCAGTACCTCTGTCATCGGTCCTCCCTCGGGCCTGAACCCTCGTACGTGAACTCGGCTTCCGCCGCCCCGTGCATGCCCATCGGGCGGCGTCACCACACCGCAACGCACGGTCAATGTGCCGGCAACGTAACCGCGGATTATCTTGGACGCATCTGTTCGGCCAGGGTGACGGTGGTCGCTCGACGGGAGGCGTCATCGGTGGTTGAGCGTCCGTACACCTTGCTGAGCTGCGGCATGTCGATCGACGGGTACGTCGACACCGCGGCCGACGAGCGGCTGTTGCTGTCCAACGACGCCGATTTCGACCGGGTCGACGGGGTCCGGGCCGGCTGCGACGCGATCCTGGTCGGTGCCGCGACGGTACGCCAGGACAACCCCCGGTTGCTGGTGCGCTCACCTGACCGCCAGGCCGAACGAGTGGTCCGGGGCCTCCGCCCGACACCACTCAAGGTGACCGTGACTGGCAGCTGTGACCTGGATCCGGACGCACGGTTCTTCACGCTCGGCGACGTCGAGAAGCTGGTCTACTGCGCTACGCCGTCGCTGGACCGCGCGGCCGGCAAGCTCGGCAAGGTCGCCACCGTGATCGACGGCGGCGACCCGGTCGACCTGCATCGGGTGACCGCCGACCTGCATCGCCGCGGCGTCCGTCGGCTGATGGTCGAGGGCGGCGGGTCGATGCACACCCAGTTCCTCACCGAGAGCCTGGTGGACGAGCTCCAGTTGGTGGTCGCGCCGTTCTTCGTGGGCGACTCGCGGGCGCCGCGTTTCGTCAGCGACGGCACCTTCCCGTGGGGACCGGGCCGCCGCGCGGACCTGGCCGAGGTGCGCCAGATCGGCGACGTGGTGCTGCTGCGGTACAAGCTTTCGGACCGGTTCGGCGCGGCCTGAACGGTCACGCACCGGAATGGGCGAGGACGCGCGGAGCGACCGGTTCGGCCACCGCTGCCGCACGGATCGCCACCGGCATCGCCACCACGGCCGGCGAGATCGGCGCGATGCGGCGGGCCCGGCTGCGCGACAGCGCCCGGGACAGCAGCACGACCGCGCCGGGTAGTGCCGCGACGAACGCGAACAGCCCGTATGCCACCGCGATGGTCAGGCCCTGGCCGGCGCTGAGGCCGGCCGCGCCGAACGCCCACGCGGTGACCCCCTCGCGCGGACCCCAGCCGCCGACGTTCACCGGCAGGCTCATCGCCAGCAGCGCGAGCAGCATCAGCGGCGCCAGCCGCAGCAGCGAGGCGGTCGATCCGGCGGCGCGGGCGGCCACCACGAACGTCGCCAGGTGACCGGCCAGCACCACCGCGGAGGCCAGCACGATGCCCGGCCAGTTGCGGCGGGACAGCAGCCCGGTGCGGATCTCGGCGACCCCGGTGCGGGCGGCGCCGGCGAGCTTGGACGTACCTCGGCGCAGGCGGAACCAGACCACCAGGGCCAGCACGGCGATCACCGCGGCGGTCACCGCCGTCAGGCCGGCTGCGGATCCGTGCCGCTCGAGCTCGGCCAGGACCGGCGACGGTACGGTCAGCAGCACCACCAACCCCACCATGACCAGCACGATCTGCCCCGCCGTGCGTTCCAGCACGACGGCGCGCACCCCGCGAGCGACGTCGCCCTCCTCGCGCCCGTGCTGGACCGCCCGGTCGACGTCACCGAGCACCCCGCCGGGCAGGGCCGCGTTGACGAACAGCGCCTTGTAGTAGTCCGCGATCGCGGCGCGCAGCGACAGCCGCATCCCGAGGCCGCGGGCCACCAGGCACCATCGCCACGCGCTGAACACGGTGGTGGTCAGCCCGATCAGGAAGACGGCGACCAGATCGCCGGCGTGGATGACCCGCAGCCCGTTCAGGAACGCGCCGGAGCCGAGACGCCAGACCAGCACGGCGATGATGCCCGCACCAGCAAGCATCCGTACCCATGCCCAGACCGATCGCGTCACGTTGTAGTCCCCCCTCGGTTAACCCTTCGAAGACCTATACGCCCGAGTAGGGGAAAAGGGTTCAGTCGAACTCGGCGAGAAGATCTTGATGACCGACGGTGATCAGCGTGTGGCCGGCCTCCAGGGCCGCCAGGCGCCGCCGCCGGTAGGCGTCTATCGGCAGCTCAGGGCGTTGTTCGGCGGCCGCGGAGGTCCAGCCGGTCAGCCATTCGGCGCTGAGCGCGGCCCGTTCGGATCCGAGTCGCCACGGACTCGGTCGGGCGGTCACCCGGGCGCCGTGCTCGGTCAGCACCTCGGCGGCCACCACCGGCGCGTCCGGCCCGAGCAGTCGCCGCCCGGCGACCGTACGCCGCTGGTGCTCGTTGAACGCGGCGGTGACCGCGCGGTCCAGTTCGTCGGCCGGATCGAACGTCACCTCGCCCAGCACGGACAGCGTGAACAGGGCCGTGGTGCCGTGCTCGGCGAGCGCCGCGGCGATCGCGTCCAGTTCGCCGGCGGTGAGGATGTCGAGCAGCGCCGAGCAGGTCACCAGCGACGTGCCGGCCAGGTCGGCGCCGGTCAGCGCGGTCACGTCGCCCTCCCGGGTCTCGACCGTGACCGGACTGCCGTCGGCGGCCGTGCCGACCATCGACGCGGCGGCGTACGCGAGCAGCACCGGGTCCCGATCCTCCATGATCCAGTGCTGCGGGCCGGGCAGCAGCGGCGCGAGCCAGCGCCCGAGCGACCCGGTCCCGCACCCCAGGTCCCGAATGACCCACCCGCCCGAGTGCGGCGGCCCGCCGCGCTGTCGCAGTGCCGACACCAGGTCGGCGGCCCGAGCGGCGGCGTCGGCCGGCTCCCGCAGACCCAGCCAGGTCGAACTGAACTCGCCGCTCATCGTGTGCCTTTCCCGGTTGCCGTGCGGTCGAGGGCGGCGAGCACGTCGCTCACCCGCCCGGTGGTGAAATCCCAGCCGCGCAGCGTGTCCCGCCGGGCCCGGGCGGCCGAGCGCCACCGGTCGCGCAGGTCGGCGTCGGTCAGCCAGGCGCGCAGCGCGTCGGCCAGCTCATCCGGATCGTCCGGGGTGATCAACGCGCCCGGCCGGGTGCCGTCCGGCGCCGCGCCCAGCGCCTCCGGCACGCCGTCCACCGCGGTGCCGAGCACCGGTACGCCGCGGGCGAGTGCCTCGGTGACCACCATGCCGTACGTCTCGGCCCGGGACGGCAGGACCAGCAGGTCGGCGGCGGCATAGGTGGCGTTCAGCGCGGCACCGGTACGCGTACCGACGAATTGGACCCGACCGCCGCGCAGCGGGTCGGTGAACGCCGGCGCCCGGTCCAGCGCGCCCGCGCAGACGCAGGTCCAGGCCAGGTCGTCGCACCGGGACAGCGCCTGGACCAGCACGTCCTGGCCCTTGCGCGGGATCACCGCCGCCACACACAGCAGCCGAGCGCCGTCCGGCGACGGCTCGGCGAGCGGCGCCGGTTCCACTCCGGGCGCCGCCACGTGCACCCGCCCGGCCGGCAGGTCGTGCAGCTCGGTGAGCCGGCGCGCGGCTCCGTCGCTGGTCGCCAGCACCGCGCGGGCCGCGTGCAGCGTGCGGCGCTCCAGCGCACGCAGTTCCACCGCCTCGGACGGTGTACGCCCGGTCTCGTCGCCCAGCGCCAGATGCACCAGCACGACCAGTCGCAGCCGGGCGGCCAGCGGTTCCAGGATCTCCGGCACACCGCACGCCACCAGCCCGTCGAGCAGCACCGTCGAGTTGGGCGGCAGCCCGGTCAGCGCCGCGCCGAGCGCCTGCCGCTGGTCGGCGGACGGACGCGGCCAGGACCCCGGCACGGCGATCTCATGCACCTGCCAACCACGCCGGAGCCCGTCGCACACCTGCCGGTCGTACCGGTTCCCGCCGCTCGGCGCCGCCGGATCGTCGACGCCGCCGGGCAGGACCACATGGACCGTACGGCTCACAGAGCCCGCTCGTAGCCGGCCCAGGCGATGTGTGACTCGTGGAGGACGACCTGGATGCCGGACAGGCCCGCGCCGAGTTTGCCAGTGCCGACCTGATCGGCGAGCCGGTCGGCGATCACCTTCGCCAGGTACTCGGTCGAGGTGTTGATCCCGGCGAATTCGGGCTCGTCGTCCAGGTTGCGGTAACTCAGCGAGGCGCAGATCGCCCGCAACTCGGTGCCGGCCAGCCCGATGTCCAGCACGATGTTGTCCGCGTCCAACTCGGCGCGCTTGAACGTGGCGTCCACGACGAAGGTGGCGCCGTGCAGTTTCTGGGCCGGCCCGAAAACCTCTCCGGAGAAACTGTGGGCAATCATAATGTGATCACGGACGGTGACGCTGAACAACATGTGCTCCTGATCAGTAGGTGAGGTGACTCAGTAGTCGACGAGGTGACAGAGCCCCAGCAGGTCGCCGTCGGCAAGGCGGGGCAGCACCTCGGGCAGCTCCGCGAAGTCGCATCGGCCGGTGATCAACGCGTCGAACACCGGGTCCGTCAGCAGGTCGAGTGCGATCGCCAGCCGGTCGCCGTAGCTGCGCCGCCCGCGCCGGGCCGGGGCGATCCCACCGACCTGGCTGCTCTTGAGCACCAGGCGGCGGGAGTGAAAGAACTCGCCGAGCGGCACGCTGACCTGGCGGTCGCCGTACCAGCTCAGCTCGATCACGGTGGCCTCCGGCGCGAGCAACTCGAGCGAGCGACTCAGCCCGGCGGCGGTCGCGCTGGCGTGCACCACCAGGTCACAGTCACCGTGCGCGTCGGCCGGCAACGCGAACGGCACACCCAGCGCCGCGGCCACCGACGCGCGGGCCGGGTCGGCGTCGACCAGCTGGACGCGGGCGCCGGGGAAACGGGCCAGCACGGCCGCGACCGAGCTGCCGACCATGCCGGCGCCGACCACCGCGATCCGGTCGCCGACCAGCGGCGCAGCGTCCCAGAGCGCGTTGACGGCGGTCTCCAGCGTGCCGGCCAACACGGCCCGCGCGGCCGGCACCTGCTCGGGCACCACCGTGACCGCGTCCGCCGGGACCACATAACGGGTCTGATGCGGATAAAGGCAGAAGACGGTCTTTCCGGTCAACCCGGCCGGGCCCTCCTCGACCACCCCGACGTTGAGGTAGCCGTACTTCACCGGCGCCGGAAAGTCACCCTCCTGGTACGGCGCCCGCATCGCCTCGCGCTGGCTGGCCGGCACCCCACCACGAAACACCAGCGTCTCGGTGCCCCGACTCACCCCGGAGTGCACGGTACGGACCAGGACCTCGTCACGGGCCGGCCGGCGGACCGGTTCGGTGCGGATCTCACCCCGGCCGGGCGACGCCAGCCAGAAGGCCCGAGCGTCACTCGTCATCGGCAATCTCCCTTCAATTCTGAACCGTTCAGTTGCGGCGCGCGTGTTCTTCAGGCAGCGGCACCAACACGTTACGCGGCAACCGATCATGCCATCCGGAGGAACAGTGACTATCCGTACTGCAACGGTGACCACACCTGCGAGCCGTGGGCCGGTGCTCGGATTGGCTGTCCAATTCGTCCTGCTCAGCGTGCTCGCCGGGACTGTGGGCCTGAGCGCCGGAGGTTGGCTGGTCGGCGCTGCGTACGCCGTCGCACTCTGGTTTTTCCTCAGCACCGGCCTGCGGGCGGCCCGGATGTCCAAGCTCGGACCGGCCAACGCGGTCACGCTCAGCCGGGCGGTTCTGGTCGGCGCCGTCAGCGCGCTGGTGGTGACGTCTCTCACGCAGACGGTTCCGCTGGCCCTGCTGGTCGCCGTGGTCGGCGTCGCGCTGGCGCTGGACGGCGTGGACGGCCAGGTGGCCCGGCGCACCGGGTCGACGTCCGCGCTCGGCGCCCGCTTCGACATGGAGGTCGACGCCTTCCTGATCCTGGTGCTCAGCGTGTTCGTCGCGGGCGAGTTCGGCTGGTGGACGGTCGCGATCGGCGGGTTCCGCTACGCGTTCGTCGCGGCGTCCTGGGCGTACCCGTGGCTGAGCGCTGCGCTGCCGCCGAAGTTCTCCCGCAAGGTCGTGGCCGCGCTGCAGGGCGTGGTGCTGGTGGTGGCGACCGCCCACCTGCTGCCGCCGACCGTCGCGTTCGGCGCGGTCGCCGTCGCGCTCGGCTCCCTGACCTGGTCGTTCGGTCGGGACATCGGTTGGCTGTGGCGCACCGAGCAGGCCCACCGCGCGGCCGCCGTGCTGCTGCCGGTGTGGACGAGCATGCCGGCGCTGCCGATCGTGCCGGTCCGGCCGCGCCAGCGCACGTTCACCCCCCGCACCCTGCGCCGCGAACCGGCCCCGGTCAGCTGATCGTCGGTTCCGGGCGCCCGTCAGCGTCCGGCGTATCGGTCGGACGAATGCCCGTCAGCCGAATGGGCGACCCCCATCGGAATGGTTGAGTAGGCCCGTCCGGCGTCAATGCGTAGTTACCCGCAAGAATTGATCTGATCGGCTACCCGCTGGGTCCGCCGATCATTCATCGCGTCCTGGACCCGTAGCTCGAAGTAGTTTTCTGGCTGTTCGGTTTCTGGATTGTGCTCGCGTGTGGACATACCTTGATGGCCTGGCGCGGTTGATCGTCGCGTTCCGGCTGACGGCATCGATTTCCCAGCCCCATCGATGTCGTTCGAGTTTCCCTGCCAGATGGCCTTTTCGTGGGTGCCGTACCTCCACCAGAGTGCTAGTTCGGCGTTGGCTCATCATCGTTAACGGAGGCCCATACATGCCTGACCCCACCTTCAGTTTCATCGTGGTCGTCGACATCGAAGGGTTCGGTAAGCGCACCATCCCCCTGCAGGAGTCGCTGCATACCGCCATGTACGAGGTCGTCGAAAACGCCTTCGTGGACGTCGGTGTCGACTGGCCGTCCGTGGTCAAACTGGACCGGGGCGACGGCATCCTGATGCTGGTGCCGGTCTCGGCGAACTCGGTGACGTTGGCCGGCCGCTTCGTCGGCGCCTTGCACGAGGGCCTGCGGCAGAAGTCGCGGATGTTCTCGGCCGAGCATCAGATGCGCATGCGGGTCGCCCTGCACCAGGGCAATTGCCACCAGGACGCGAACGGCTGGATCGGCGAGGCGATCAACACGGCGAGCCGGCTGGTCGACTCTGCCGGGTTGCGGGCCGCTCTCGCCGCGGCCGGAACTGCCACGATGGCATTCATCGTCTCCGACGAGATCTACCGCGGTGTGATCCGGCACGGCTACCGGCATATCGATCCGGCCGCCTTTGCGCCGGTCGATATCGACGTCAAGGAACTGCACGAACGGGCCTGGATCCAGGTCCCGGGGTATCCGTTTCCGCCTGGTGTGACCCCGACCGGCGGTCCACCGGCACCGCCGGCCGCGGCCAGCCCGGCCCCCAGCCCGGCGGTCTCGACCGGCGGCGCCATCTTCCCCAACGCCGGGACGATGAACGGCGACCAGTTCGTCGGCGACAAGGTCATGGGTGACAAGTTCACCGGCGACAAGACGGTGTACGGGGGCCGCTGATGAGCAGCCCGGTCCAGGCCGCCGCCGCGCCGCCCGCGCCGGCACCG
>Ga0307516_10010222_pt1 | contig 10346 bp, 8 predicted proteins | sample 19_EM_MG_FD_203310 | JGI IMG/M metagenome (GOLD analysis project Ga0307516, IMG submission 203310) | Populus trichocarpa ectomycorrhiza microbial communities from riparian zone in the Pacific Northwest, United States - 19_EM | ecosystem: Host-associated > Plants > Roots > Unclassified | place...
CGGCGCATCGACCCGTTCGCCGAGGACGACGTGCTGCTGGCCGAGGAGGTCACGGCACGGGCCGCCGTCTGCATCGACAACGCCCGCCGCTTCTCCCGCGAACGCGAGACCGCGCTCGCCCTGCAGCGCAGCCTGCTCCCCCGCAAACTGCCGCGCACCGCAGCTCTGGAGGCCGCCTCGCGCTATCTGCCGGCGGCGCGTGCCGGGGTCGGCGGCGACTGGTTCGACGTGATCCCGCTGTCCGGGATGCGGGTCGCCATGGTCGTGGGGGATGTCGTGGGCCACGGCATCCAGGCCTCCGCCACCATGGGCCGGCTGCGCACGGCCGTGCGCACCTTGGCCGACATCGACCTGGCCCCGGACGAGCTGCTGACCCACCTGGACGACCTGGTCGTACGGCTGTCCGCGGAGGCCGGCGGCGAGGGCAGCCCGGGCGAGGTCGGGGCGACCTGCCTGTACGCGGTGTACGACCCGGTGTCCCGGCGCTGCACGCTGGCCCGCGCGGGACATCCGCCGCCGATCATGATCCGGCCCGGCGGCCCGCCCGAGCACATCGACCTGCCCGCGGGCCCGCCGCTCGGCCTGGGCGGACTGCCCTTCGAGTCGGCCGAGTTCGAGCTGCCCGAGGGCACCGTGCTCGCGCTGTACACCGACGGGCTGACCGAGAACCGCGAGCGGGACCTCGACGACAGTCACCGGCTACTGTTCGACGCGCTGTACGCGTCCTCGGACTCCCTGGACGAGACCTGCGACCGGATCCTGCACGCCGTGCTCCCGCCGGGCGGTGCCGCCGACGACGTGGCGCTGCTGCTGGCCCGCACTCAGGGCCTGCCCGCCGAGCAGGTCTCCACCTGGGACATCCCGGCCGACCCGTCGCTGGTCGCCCCGATCCGCAAGCAGGTAGTCGAGCAGCTCGACACCTGGAACCTCAGCGAGGCCGGGTTCACGGCCGAGCTGGTGGTGAGCGAGCTGGTCACCAACGCCATCCGCTACGGCGCGCACCCCATCCGGCTCCGGCTCATCCATGACGCGGCCACGCTGATCTGCGAGGTGTCCGACACCAACCACACGGCCCCGCACCTGCGCCGCGCCAAGACCTGGGACGAGGGCGGGCGCGGGCTGCTGCTGGTCGCCCAGCTCACCCAGCGCTGGGGCAGCCGGCACACGGCCGACGGCAAGACGATCTGGGCCGAACTCTCCGTGTTCGACGAGGGGTGAGCGTCAGGACAGGTCGGTCAGCCAGGGCCTGACCTGGCGGCGGGCCTCGTGCAGCCGGGACTTCAGCGTGCCGAGCGGGATGCCCAGGCGCTCGGCGATCTCGGCGTACTCCAGCTTGCAGATGTCCCGGTACACCAGCGGTTCGACCAGGTGCGGGGACTCCCGCTCCAGGCGCTCGATCGCCTCCAGGAGGTCGATCTTCGACCCGGCGATCACACTCGTGGTGCGCGGGTCGACATGCTGGGACACATCGATCACGGCCGGCTGCTCGGCGGCCCGCCGCTTCAGCTCGCGGTACTTCTGCCGGGCGCCGTTGGCGACGACCGTGTAGAGCCAGGTACTGAAGAGGCTGCGGCCCTCGAACGTGCCGATCTTCCGGGCGACTTGCAGCAGTACGTCCTGCGCGGCCTCCTCGGCGTCCTCCCGGCACGGCAGGAACCGCCCGCACCGCCGTACCACGTCGGGCTGGATCGACCTGAGCAGCGCGTCGAGTGCGGCCGTGTCACCGGCTGCCGCGCGCCTGGCCAGCTCCTCGGTCGGCGCCGTGTCCTGCACTGGATCCACTCCTCCGCCTCGATCTCCGAGCAGGCATGATAGTCCCATGCACTACGTCGAACAGATCGGCCGCTACCGCCTTGAACGCCGCCTGGGCAGCGGCGCGTTCGGCACGGTCTGGCTCGCGCACGACGACGAGCTCGAAGCCCCGGTCGCCGTGAAGGTCCTCGCCGACAACTGGGCGCACCGCATGGACATCCGCGAGCGCTTCCTGTCCGAGGCCCGGCTGCTGCGCAGGGCCGGTTCGAACCGGGTGGTGCAGGTCTACGACATCGGTGAACTGCCCGACGGACGGCCGTACTTCGTGATGGAGTACGCCGACGCCGGCACCTTCGCCGATCTGCTCGCCGCCGGTCCGCTGCCCGTGCCCGAGGTGCTGCGGCTGACCGCGCTGGCCGCCCGGGGTGCCGCCGCGCTGCACGAGGCGGGGATCGTGCACCGGGACATCAAGCCGACCAATGTGCTGCTGCGCACCGCCCCTGACGGCACCGCGCGGGTCCTGCTCGCCGACCTGGGCCTGGCGAAGAGCCTCGCGCATGCCTCGGGTCTCACCCTGGCCGCGGGTTCGGCGGGCTATCAGCCGCCGGAGCAGGCACAGCCCGGCTCGGGCATCGACGAGCGGGCCGACGTGTACAGCCTCGGCGCGCTCGGCTACGAGCTGGCCACCGGCACGGTTCCGGGGGCGCCAGGGCAGGTCGTACGGCCGGACCGGCTGCGGCCCGATCTCTCCCCCGAGGTGCAGCGGGCCCTGCTGCGGGCGCTGGAGCCGGACCGCGAGCGGCGCTGGCCGACGGCGCGGGCGTTCGCGGCGGAGCTGGAGCGGCTGGCCGCCGAGGCCGCCCCGGTGCACAAGCCGCGCGGCCGGCACCGGGGAGTCGCGCTGATGGCGGGGCTGTTCGTCGTCGTGGCCGTCGGGGCGGGTGTCGCGGTGCTCAACCTGCCGTCGTCGTCCGGGAGTTCGGTACTGACGGTCAAGGACAGCACCGGGCGAGTGGTGGTCGAGGTGCCGGGCGCGTGGGGCCGTCAGCTGCGCGACTCGGGCTGGGATCCGCACTCGATCGGGCTGACGGCCGGGCAGGAACCGGGGCTGGCCGTCGCCGACGACCTGGCGAAGTGGCCGGACCTCTCGGCGGACGTGAACGGCGTGTTCGTCGGGCTGAGCGAGCACGGCAGCGTGGCAACCCGGGTGGACGGCATCGCCCACTCCGGCTGTCACTACGACGGCAGCCGCGCCTACTCCAGCGCCACCTGGCGCGGCACGATCCGCACCTGGAGCGACTGCTCGGGCGGCACCGGCACCCTCTCGGAGACCGCGCTGCGCCTGGTCGGCGGCGCCGCGCAGCCCCAGGTGTACGTCCAGATACGGCAGCACAGCGGTGACGCGACCGCGCGCATACTGCGCTCGCTCCGGGTCACCTGATCCACTGTCGTAAGAATGTCGTCGATCCCGCGAACCTTTCGGTGCGCACGCGCATCGGATCCCTGTGACAGCGCGCGAGGCGCTGTGGGGTGAACTTCCAGGAGTGTTGAAGATGGCGAACACGTCCCAGTCTCTGCGCCGGGCGGCCCTGCTCGTGAGCGCGGTCGCCGTACTGGGCCTGACGACGGCCTGCGGCGACGGGAGCGGCACGGTGAGCAGCCCGCAGACCCAGTCGGGCACGGCCGCGCCCGTCGGCGGCGACCCCTCGGCCGACGGGTCCGGCACGCCGGTCTCCTCGTCGAGCGGCTCCGACACCGGGGCCGACTCCAACTCGTCGGGTTCTTCCACCTCCTCGTCCTCCTCCACGGGTTCCAACACCTCCGCCGCGAGCAGCAGCCGGTGCCACACCTCCGAGCTGACGGCCACGGTGGGCGGCAACGACCCGGGCGCCGGGCAGGAGAACTTCCCGATCGTCCTCACCAACGCGTCCGGCCGTACCTGTACGGTGCGCGGCTATCCCGGCGCCGCGTTCGTGAACGCGTCCGGCACCCAGCTGGGCCCGGACCCCGTGCGCGAGACGGGCAGCACCGCCACCACGGTCACGCTGAAGCCGGGGCAGAGCGCCTGGGCGGGGCTGACCTTCTCCAACCCGGAGATCAGCGGCGCGAAGACGGCGACCCCCACCACGCTGGTGGTGACCCCGCCCGACGAGAAGGACCCGCTGAAGGTGAAGTGGACGGCCGGCGCGGTGCCCGTGTCGGGCAACTCGTCCTCGGTGCGGCTGACGGTGTTCAGCGCGGGCACGGGCGCCTGAGGGCGGGCTTCGCGGTACGGCCTGGTTACATGGGGCAGGCACCGCTGCCCGCGTCCCGGAGGACCGTCCCCTGAACACCCCGCTCGCCGAAACCCTGTCCGTCGTCCTGCTCGTCGCCGTCCTGGTGTGGGCCGTCGTCCGTCCCTTCGGGTGGCCGGAGGCGGTGATGGCGGTCCCGGCCGCCGGGATCGCCATGGCGACCGGGGCGATCTCGCCGGCCCACGCGCGGGCGGAGGCCGAGCAGCTCGGGCCGGTGGTCGGGTTCCTGGCCGCGGTCCTGGTGCTCGCGCACTTCTGCGATGTGGAGGGCCTGTTCCGGGCCTGCGGGGCGTGGATGGCCGAGTGGGCGAAGGGCCGCCCGGGCCGGCTGCTGACGGCGGTGTTCGCGCTGGCGTCGGCGATCACGGCCGTACTGAGTCTGGACGCCACGATCGTGCTGCTGACGCCGGTCGTGTTCGCGACTGCGTCCCGGATGGGTGTGCGTCCCAAGCCGCACGTCTACGCCTGTACGCATCTGTCGAACACGGCCTCGCTGCTGCTGCCGGTCTCCAACCTCACGAACCTCCTCGCGTTCGCGGCGAGCGGCCTGAGCTTCACCCGGTTCGCCGGGCTGATGGCACTGCCCTGGCTGGTCGCGATCGGCGCCGAGTATCTCGTGTTCCGGAAGTTCTTCGCCCGCGACCTCGCGGCAGCGGCGCCCTCGCCGACCTCCGGAGACACTCCCGAGCTGCCGGTGTTCGCGCTGGCCACCGTCGCCTGCACGCTCGCCGGGTTCGTGCTGACCTCGGCGATCGGCATCGATCCGGCGTGGGCCGCGTTCGCGGGGGCGCTCGTCATGGCCGGCCGGGGACTCCTACGACGGCAGGCGACCCCGCTGACCGTCGTGCGGGCCGCCGCGCCGTCGTTCCTGGCGTTCGTGCTGGCGCTCGGGATCGTGGTGCGGGCGGTGGTGGACAACGGGCTGTCCGACGCGCTCGGGCACGTGCTGCCCGGCGGGACCGGGATCGCGGCCCTGCTCGGGATCGCCGCGCTGGCCGCCGTACTGGCGAATCTCATCAACAATCTGCCGGCCGTGCTGGTTCTGCTGCCGTTGACCGCGCAGTCCGGGCCGGGGGCCGTGCTCGCCGTGCTGCTCGGGGTGAACATCGGGCCGAACCTGACCTACGCGGGGTCGCTCGCGACGCTGCTGTGGCGGCGGATCGTGCATCAGCACGAACACGGCGTGGATCTCAAGGAGTTCACGAAGCTGGGGCTGCTCGCCGTGCCGTCGGCGCTCGTCCCGGCGACGGTGGCACTGTGGGTGTCGCTCCAGGTTCTCTGACACCGAGGGAGGCCGAATGCGTGTGATCGCCTGGCTGGTCGAGGGCACCTGGCCCGCCTGTGTGGACGCCGTACGAACGCATGCGCCGGAGGATTCCGAGGTGGTGCTGCTGCATGTCAGCGGGCCGGACGTGCCCGGGCTCGCGCACGGGGCGTTCGCCGGGCTGCTCGGGCGGGGTGGTCCGGGGCGTGATCCCGGGACCCGGCTGGAGGATCTGGGCAGCACGTCTGCGGCGGAGCTGCTGGACGCGGCGGCCGAGCGGCTGGGGCGGCCGTGCGAACGGCTGGAGCGGGCCGGGCGGGTGGAGCGGGAGGTGGTGGCCGCCGCCGGGGACGCGGATCTGCTGGTGCTGGCCCGCGACGGCGACCGGGCCCGGCTGGGCCCGCACAGTCTGGGGCCCGCCGTCCGGTTCGCCGTCGATCACGCGCCCTGTCCGGTGCTGCTGGTGTGGCCGGAGGCGGCCCCGGGCATCGCCACCCTGCCGCCGCCACCTCCGCCGCATCCGCACTGAGGGTCAGTGGTCGTGGTGCCAGCCACCGCCGTACCCGCCGCCGTATCCGCCGCTTCCGCCCCAGCCGCCTCCCGAGCAGTAGGTCGGGTAGTAGTCGCAGTAGTCCGAGGTCGGCGCGGAGGTCGTCGGCGTGGACTGCGGGGTCGACGCGCTCGGCGTCGGGGTGGGCGTGGCCTTGGGCGTCGGGGTGGCCGTCGGGGACGCCTTCTTGGCGGTGGCCGGTGAGTCGGTGCTGTCGGTGTCCCAGTTGACGACCTGCATCTGCGGGTCGGCCTTGGACGTGTCGAAGACCCAGCGCTGCGCCGTGCCGTCCGCGCGCGTCTTCAGGACGAGCGCGCCGCCGCCGTCGGTGGAGGCGGGGGTCAGCGCCTGGTCCTGGTTCCAGCGCGGTACGAGGATGCCCTGGAGGGTGAAGTCGTAGCGGATGTTCTTCGCGGTCGCCGAGGTCGCGCTCGTGCAGGGGGCGAGCTGTACCTCGTAGGCGAGGTGCGAGTCGAGGCAGAGGCCGGGGTCGGCGGTGCTGCGCAGCTGTCCGTCGGTCTCGTACGACCACTGCTGGCCGGCCGACGACGAGCAGGTCTGCAGTTCGGCCTCGGCGCCCTTGAGGGGCTTGTTGCCCTCGATGCCGATGCACAGGCCGGAGTCCACGTTGTGCAGCCGGCCGCTGAGCGTGCCCTGCGTGGTGTCGTTGGCGCCGACCCAGGAGGGGTTGGCGGACTCCTTGCCGGTGCCGGAGGCGCCGGTGGCCTGGTTCTCGGTCGTGCTCTTGGCGCCGCCGGAGCCGCCGACGGACCACAGCACGAGCGGGAGGACGACCAGTCCGCTCACGGTGAGCACGGCCGCGGTGAGGTTGCGGCGGCGGACGCGGCGGGCCGCCTTGTGGGCCGATCTGAGTTCGCCGCGGCGCGGGCCGGAGCGCAGGGCGAGTTCGGTGGAGGGGGACGACACCTGCGCGGGCAGGTTGCGGCTGCCGGCCCTGACCTCCAGGTAGGCGCGTGCGCCCCAGCCGAGGACCGCTTCGGCGAGCGCCACACCGAGTCCGGCGTTGAACTGGTTGAGCTGGTCGGCGGTGTGCCGGCAGTGCTTGCAGACCGTGAGGTGCATACCGAGGTCCGGGTCGACCTCCGCGCCGCCGCGCCGGAAGGTGACGTCCAGCAGCCGTATGTAGAGCTGGCACTCGTCGTCGTGCGCGAGTTCGCGGTGGACCAGGAGGCATTCCTCGCGCAACCGGACGACGGCGCGGCCGAGTTCGATGCGGGCGCCCTCCTCGTCGAGGCCGACGAGTCCGGCGGCTATCGCGGCCGGCTCGTTCTCGACCTCCAGGTGCCACAGCAGGGTGCGGGCGGTCTGGGGCAGCCGCTGGAACGCCCGGGAGAGCAGGCGCCGTTCGGGCACCGGGAGCAGCCGGGCCGCGACGCGGTCGCCGGCCGCCGAGCGCAGGTCCGGGTGGAGCATTTCCTGCCGGCGGTCGGTGTCCCATTCCGCGGCGATGCGGCGGACGGTGACCAGCACCTGGGGGCGCCAGGCGGCGGTCGGTCCGGACTGCCGCAGGGATTCTCCGAAGAGCCGGGTGAAAGCGGCCGTGGTGAGCATTCCGGCATGGTGCGGTCCATCGGTGCACAGCCCCGCATAGGCGAAGGCGGCTTCCCAGTGCCGGTCCAGCAGTTCGCCGACCGGTTGCAGCGCTGGCGTCGTCCCCGTCCACTTCTTCAGCTCGGCGCTGAGCTGCTCGTCGGTCACTTCGAAGTGGTGAGCGGAAGTCGGGGAATTCGAGGGACCTGGGTCCGTCACGGCTGCATTCCTCCAGGTGAAACGCGGAATATAGTCCATACCGGCGGGTATGCGACTGTGCCGACGAGCCGACAGGGTCCGCCCGTCCGATTGATGGCATCTCCAACATCCGCCTGGGGCAGCTCTTTTGAAGCAAGGGGAGTGGCGTACGGGAGCGGCCTCGTGCGTGCAGAGGGGAATCATCTAATGTCCGCACGCCGACAGGCACACCTTTGCACAGGTCAGCGAGACGGAACAAGGTCTTCCGTGGTTTTGTGCATTGCGTTCCGGCACCCTTCATTTGACGATTCGTCAATGGGGTCCGTTATGGGATTGCCACCGTATCCACACGGGAAATCCCAAAACCATTGGCCGGGGGCAGCCGGGTGCGTCCGGCACACCGGTCGTGCACACCGCCACTCCTCCCGTCTTCCCAGGTCATGTTCGAGCCGCCGGGCCCATTTCCCGACCGGACGGTGTCGCCACGGGAGTTGACACCTGCCACCCCCGCACCGACGGGAGCGTTCACGACCAACCAATAGGCGGGCGCCCGGCCTCCTGACAGTGTGGTGGTGACACCACACCGAGGAGGTCCCGCATGACAGCCACGGACATCGGCGCGTTCGAGGAGGACGGGTTCACGGTCGCGCGCGGATTGTTCAGCCACGACGAAATCGACCGGCTCTGCGACCGGTTCACGGCGCTGCACGCGGCGGGTCCGGTGCAAGGCCACTTCGCGCCGCGCGCCTCCGAAGACCCGCTGCTGGCATATCCGCGGGTGATGCACCCGCACGAGATCGACGACCTCGCCCTTCGCTTCCTGCTGGACCCGCGGCTGCGGGACGTCCTGGAAACCCTGTTCGGCGAAGAGGTGCTGGCCGCGCAGAGCATGTTCTACTTCAAGCCCCCGGGGGCCCGGGGGCAGGCGCTGCACCAGGACAACTTCTATCTGCGGGCCGAGCCCGGCACCTGTGTGGCCGCGTGGATCGCCTGCGACGAGATCGACCGGGACAACGGCGGCCTGGAGGTCGTGCCCGGCACCCATCGCATGGACGTGTTCTGCCCGGAGGAGGCGGATTCCGGCGTGTCCTTCGCCCGCGAGTACGTTCCCCCGCCGCCCGGACTCTCGGCCGTGCCGGTCGACATGGCGCCCGGGGACGTCCTGTTCTTCAACGGCAGCCTGGTGCACGGCTCGCAGCCCAATCGCAGCGCGGACCGCTTCCGGCGTTCGTTCATCGGGCACTACGTGGGCCGCTCGGCCGACCGGATCGGGAGTTTCTACCGCACGATCACGATGAGCGGCGAACGGGTGCCGCTCGCGGAGAGCGCCGGCGCGGGGCCGTGCGGCACGGAGTCCGCACCGCACGGCCCGCACTGACGTCTCGTATCAACTCAGCCTGAAACCACGCTTGACGATACGTCAGGAATGGCCGCTGATCGCGTGCGGAACGTAGGGCTGCTCCAGCTCCTCGATCTCCTTGTCGCTCAGCTCCAGTTCGACGGCGGCGACGGCGTCCTCGATGTGCTGCGGCTTGGCCGCACCGATGATCGGTGCGGCCACCGTGCCCTGGTGCAGCAGCCAGGCGAGGGCGACCTGGGCGCGCGGGACACCCCGGTCGCCGGCGATCCGGGTGACCGCCTCGACGATCGTCCGGTCGCCGTCCTGGTAGAGGCGGTTGCCGAAGTTGTCGGTGCTGCTGCGCTCGGTGGTGGTGCCCCAGTCCCGGGTGAGGCGGCCCCGCGCCAGCGGGCTCCAGGGCAGCACCCCGACGCCCTGGTCCGCGCAGAGCGGCAGCATCTCGCGCTCCTCCTCGCGGTAGAGGAGGTTGTAGTGGTTCTGCATGGACACGAACTTGGTCCAGCCGTGCCGCTCGGCGATGTGCTGGTGCTTGGCGAACTGCCACGCGTACATCGAACTCGCCCCGATGTAGCGGACCTTGCCCGCCTTCACCAGGTCGTGCAGCGCCTCCATGGTCTCCTCGACGGGGGTGTGCGGGTCGGCGCGGTGGATCTGGTAGAGGTCGACGTAGTCGGTGCCGAGGCGTTCGAGGCTGTGGTCGATCTCCGCCATTATCGCCTTGCGGGACAGTCCGGCGCCGTTGGGTCCCGGGTGCGTCCGGCCGTGCACCTTGGTGGCGAGGACGACCTCGTCGCGGCGGGCGAAGTCGCGCAGTGCCCTGCCGGTGATCTCCTCGCTGGTGCCGTCGGAGTAGACGTTCGCGGTGTCGAGGAAGTTGATCCCGGCCTCCAGCGCCTGCCGGATCAGCGGGCGCGACGCCTCCTCGTCGAGGGTCCACTCGTGGGTGCCGCGGTCCGGGAGTCCGTAGGTCATGCAGCCCAGAGAGATCCGCGAGACGTCCAGGCCGGTCGAACCGAGCTTCACGTACTGCATCGTTGCTGCTCCTGCCTTCGAGTTCGGTACCGCTTTGGAGCGTACGACTTCGTGAGTGCTCGAAGTCGGGCACCGACCGGCGTCCGGCGTTGGTGTGACCGGCCCCGGCCGCCCGGCGTGGGAGCGGTCGGGCAGCTTGCGCGGGTGCGCATCCTCGGTGCGGACGACCGGCGCCCGGCCGGTCGTGGCCGTACGGGAGGTACGCGATGCCGAGACGTCGGACCGGACTCAGGACCCTGCTGGGGGCGGCCGTGCTGCCGCTGACCCTGGTGTCGCCCGCGTGGGGCGACACGGACCCGGCGCCGCCCCCGCCCGAGCCGCCGTCGACGCTGTGCGCGCCCGCGG
>Ga0307516_10010223_pt1 | contig 10345 bp, 9 predicted proteins | sample 19_EM_MG_FD_203310 | JGI IMG/M metagenome (GOLD analysis project Ga0307516, IMG submission 203310) | Populus trichocarpa ectomycorrhiza microbial communities from riparian zone in the Pacific Northwest, United States - 19_EM | ecosystem: Host-associated > Plants > Roots > Unclassified | place...
ATCGAATCGACACAGCGGCGAAGCTCGGTGTCCGCCCCTAGCGACGGAATGATGACGCTAACGAGCGGGCGCAAGGGGCGTACTACCGAGAGAGGGTCGATGGGATGAAGCGAACTCTCGGCGATCCAATCCCCATAGCGCCACCATCACGATCGCCGCCATCGGCATTACGACCTGAAAGGCTAGAAAGTCCTGAGAGAACTGCAGCAGAGCGACCAGTCCGAGGCTTCGGATCAAATAGCGTCCGGATGGGTGACGCATGCTCGATGCGACTGCCCGGACGGAGACGCACAGGAGCGCGACACCCATAGAGGCGGCAACAAACGGCAGTACGCCATAACCCGAAACGGTGTAGTAAGTGATCAGTGCAGCCAAAGATGCATTCGCTCCGGCGTTCCCCGAGGTGCCGAAATACTGGTCGTACAGTTGCACACCGAGCGGCGGATTGGCAGGCGAATAGCCGAAAAGCGATCCGATCGAACGGAAACTTTCCGAGAACAGCCCGACATTTGCGGTTTCCGAACTGCGTAAATCGAGCGCGAGCGCTCGTGCATCGTTGTTCAGGAAGAATCTACTGACGGCGAGATCCGCGAACTCCTGGATCGTGATGCCGAGAAAGTCGGCCGTCATCGCCGCAGAGACGATCACACCGCCGACGACCAAGCACACAGCCATGAGGAGGACCATGGGCCTGAACTTCGCAGCTCGGTAGTCGACCAGCGCCAGCACGGAGCCCAACCACAGGAATACCGCCCCCTTCGATCCCGCTACGACGGACAGGGCGAAATTGAGCGCCAGCACCGCAATTGCCATCCATCTCACGCTGCCCGCCCGTGAAACGCATCTCGCGACCAATCCGGCCTCGATTGCCGACAGTCCAATGGTGGCGTAGGTGAAGTACTTGCTCAGCGCCGAGCCGTACAGGTAGTCGATCCGCGTCCCTTCGGAGAACAGCCCGAAGCCTTCGCTCATTAGCTGCGGTGCGACAAGCACAACATGAGCAAGCAAGCAAGCAAGCAGCGACTTGGCAATCCGCGCATCGTCGATCCGGTGCAAAGCCGTGAAGACCTGCCCGAGCAGGCTGACGTAGAGGAACAGTACTGTCGCCTCGAAGAAGAATCCAGCGGCGGAATCGACGACATCCGGATTGCTCGGGCTAAATGGCGCAACCAAAAAGAAGGACACGGCGAACGGCTGGCCAAACGAGTAGAGCAGGCTGCGCCACCAAAGGCCACTAGGCCCGCGAACGAACGCGCCCGCCGAGATGGCTGCCAACACGGCCAGCGAGGCCGTGACCATCTTCGTTTCAAAGATGAAGTCGTACACGAGTGACGAGAGGTTGAAGGTCCGTCGCCCACTGGTCACTAGCGACCGAGAAGGGATCTGCGCTGAGTCGCAGATGACGATTATCCCATCGTCCCGGCCAGACCCCAGCCACACACATCGCCTCGAGGAACAGGACAGCAACAAGGGCAATCAGGTTCCGCGACCGCCCTTCACATGCTTCCTGATCACCGCATCCGTCTCTCGTCTTCACGGTGCCCACCATGCGTTCCTCGATTGCCAAGGCGCTGCCAGTTCTGCGGACCAAGACCTGTAGGTTTCGCAGAGATTTCACTTGAGGCCAGTGCCTCGGATCCGAGGGTGAGCCGTCGTCTGCCGTGACGATCTTGCCCTATCCGCCCGGCCGATACTCCATCACGCGCTGCTTGAGCGCTTCTCGAATCTCGCCCGGGGTCTCGGGGCACGCGCCATTCAACCAGACCCAATCGGAGTGATCGAGTCCGGTGTTGGCTGAAGGCTCTTCCAACTTGGCCACACGCAGACGCGGATGTACTGAGGCAACCGTTCGGTCGGCGTCCGCCATCAGTTCTTCGTACAACTTTTCGCCGGGGCGCAGTCCGCTGAACACGATTCCGATCTCGTCCTCGCGGTGCCCCGACAGCCGAATCATCTGTCGCGCCAGTTCGACGATCTTCACCGGCTCTCCCATGTCGAGCACGATGACCTGACCGGTCTCGGCAATCACTGCAGCCTGCAGCACCAGCCGAACGGCCTCCGGAATCGTCATGAAGTAGCGCGTGATTTCGGGGTGGGTCACGGTCAACGGCCCGCCCTTCGCGATCTGTTCCTTGAACTTCGGAATGACGCTCCCACTCGACCCGAGGACGTTGCCGAAGCGCACCGCGCAGAAGCGCGTGACATGACCCTGCGTCGCCATGTGCGAGATCACCATCTCCGCCGCCCGCTTGGTCGCACCCATCACATTCGCAGGGTTGACAGCCTTGTCGGTAGAGATCAGCACGAACCTCTCGGCGCCACACTCCGCCGCGGCCGTCGCCGCATGCCACGTCCCAAGCGTATTGTTCTGCAGAGCAGCCCACGCGTTCTCTTCCTCCATCAGTGGCACGTGCTTGAACGCCGCCGCGTGAAAGACGAGCTGCGGCCGGTACTTCGTGAACGTACTGCGCAAGTGCTCGAGGTTCTTCACGTCGCCCATCAGCCTCACCAGCGGCAAGTGCGGGTGCAACTCGCCGAGCTGCTGCTCGATCTGGTACAGCGCGTACTCGCTCAGCTCGTACAGCACGATCCGCGAAGGGCCGTAGCGCGCGATCTGACGGCACAGCTCCGAGCCGATCGAGCCCCCCGCCCCCGTCACGAGCACGGTCTTGCCCGAGACCAGCTCGGCGATGCCCGCTTCGTCGAGCTGAACCGGCTCCCGACCCAGCAGATCCTCGGGCTCGATGTTTCGAACGCGCTCGATGCGGGCACTGCCGTCCTGCAGTTCGCTCGCCGAAGGCACTGTCAACACAGGAAGGCCGATGCTCGATGCCTGTTCGATCGCATGACGCCGTTGCGCCGCAGTGGCGCCCGGCAACGCGACGATGACGTGCGTCGCTTCGCCGTGCACGCGCGCCGACTTGATCTGGGCGATCGGCCCCAGCACCGCCACGCCACCGATCCGGGCGCCGCGTTTCACCGGGTCGTCGTCGAGCAGTCCGAGCACGATCCAGCCCTGCTGGTGGATCGTGGCGAGCAGCCGCTTGGCCGCTTCGCCTGCACCGATCACGATCGCGCGGCGCACGTCGGCGTCGCTGCCGGTGATGCGCGAGCGTGCGTGTTCGTACAACATCCGGTACGCCACGCGAACCATGCACAGGCCGATCAGTGCGATGAAAGGGTGCAGCGCGAGCACGGCGCGCGGCACCTGCACGAGCTGCGCCATCAAGACGACGACGGCGCAGAGCGCGCCGCTCACCATGCACGCGATCGTCAGCCGCTTCACCTCGCCGAACCCGGAGAAGCGCCACATGCCGCGCGGGATGCCGCCGACCACGAACACGACGAGGTAGGCCACGACGACACCGGCAAGCACCCACCCGTCATAAGCAGGTCGCGCATGCAGCCACCGCTCGAAGCCGAGCCGGAACAGATACGTTGCGTTCCATGCCAGCGCAATCACGATGCCGTCGACCAGCAGCGACAGCGGCCGGCGATGCGGTCGCACACGCGCCAAGGCGCGGTCGAGGTGGTGCCAGATGGTCGGAAGTGCGCTCATCGATTCACCGTGGCGCGCGCCCGATCGATTCGGCACCGGATCGCTTGAGCCACAGCGCCTGCACAGTGGCACCGATCAGGCAAAGGTCGGACCACATCGAACGGCGATCGACATACTCCACGGCGTAACGCAGCTTGGCTGGCATCACGACCTCGATGTACGTTCGTTCGGGGTCCGCAGCGCGTGCGAGCAGCTCGCTCTCCTCGCGGTACTCGATCGAGGCCCGATCGGTGATGCCTGGGCGCACGCTGAGCACCTTGTCGCGCAGCGTGTCCGGGTACAGCGCCACGTACTTCGGCACTTCCGGCCGCGGGCCGACGAGACTCATGTCGCCGACGAGCACATCCCACAGCTGCGGCAGTTCGTCGAGCTTGGTTCGACGCAGCACCTTGCCCGCCCGCGTGATGCGCGGATCGGCGCCCACCGTGATCTGCAGCGCGCCGGCAGAACCACCGTGATGGCCCATCGTGCGGAACTTGTGGATTCGAAAGGGCCTGCCGAAGCGCCCGACGCGATCCTGCCGGTACAGGGCCGGACCGGGCGAGTCGAAGCGGATCCACAACGCGATCCCCAGCAGCAACGGGCTCAGCAGCGCCAGCCCGAGAGCGGCCGTCATCAGATCGAAGAGTCGCTTGGCCATGCCCTCGAGCTGCCACCACGTCACGCCGACAAGGCCGCGCGCACCGCATCGACGACTCGTTGCACGTCGGCATCGCTCATGCGCGTGTACAGCGGCAGACTGAGCATGCGCCGATAGGCACGATCGCTGTGCGGGAACTGCTCGGGGCGCAGCGCATATCTGTCACGCCAGTAGGGCTGTAGGTGCAGCGGAATGTAGTGAACGCTGCAACCGATACCGGCCGCAAACAGATGCTCGATCAGCGCGTCGCGTTCGAGCCCCGCCTCATCGGCGAGCTGCAGCACATACAGATGCCACGCATGACTGTCGCCGGCCTTCGGCCGCGGCGGCGTGATCACGGGCAACGCAGCGAGCCCTTCGTCGTACAGCGCCGCGAGCTGTTCGCGCCGCCGGTGGAACGCCCGTGCCCGCCTGAGCTGGTGGATGCCCAGCGCCGCCGCAATGTCCGTCAGGTTGTACTTGAACCCCGGCGCGACGATCTCGTAGTACCAACTCGGCACCTTCGCCGTGAATCGGTCGAACGCATCGCGGCTCATCCCATGCAGGCGCATCGTTCGCATGCGCTGCGCGAGCGCCGGGTCGCGCGTCACGACCATGCCGCCTTCGCCGGTCGTGATCGTCTTGTTGGCGTAGAAGCTGAACACGGTGACGTCGGAGTCGAGCGTGCCGATGAGGCGTCCGTTGCAGGTGGTCGGCAGCGCATGGGCTGCGTCTTCGACCACCTTCAGGCCATGCCGCTTCGCGATCGCGAGCAGCGCGGGCATGTCGGCCGCGAGCCCGGCGTAGTGCACCGGCAGGATCGCCTTCGTACGAGGCGTGATCGCCGCCTCGACGAGGCTCGGGTCGACGCACAGCGTGTTCGGATCGATGTCGACCAGCACCACATCCGCACCCAGGTAGCGCGCCACCTCGGCCGTCGCGGTGAAGGTGTGCGTCGTCGTGATCACTTCGTCGCCCGGACCGATGCCCAGCGCCTCGAGCGCAAGGTGCAGGCCGGCGGTCGCCGAATTGACGGCAAGCGCCTGCACCTTCGCATCGCCAAGGAACTCCGCGAAGTCTTCTTCGAACCGCTTGGCCTTCGGCCCGGTCGTCACCCAGCCCGAGCGCAGCGTGTCGACGACCTCGGCAATCTCTTCTTCGCCAATCTCTGGCAACGCGAACGGCAGGAACGGGAGCTTGTCGGTCATGACTTGGTGATCCATGCGAGCAGGTGCGTGCGCAGCAGCGGGATCGTGTTGAACACAGTGTAAAGCGAGGGGTGCAGGCGACAGATCCGGCGCGCGATCGGCGGCGCCAGCGTGATGCGCTGCGCCTCGACCCTCCCCTGCGGGAACAGCTCCCTGAGTCGTGCTCGAGGAACACCTCGGACGTCTCGGTTGCGCGGATTGTCGACGGCGAGGTCATACCAGAGCACGGCACCGCCGGGCCGAAGCCAGCGCCACATGGCCGCGGCGAGTGAACGCTGCGTCGCCAGGTCCAGGATGGACGAGAACACCGTGGAGACGAACACGATGTCTTGCGAGTCGACCGGCAGTTCCGCGGCGAGAGCGTCCCCCCAGTGGAGTTGCAGAGCCTGCGGCAAACGCTGATGCGCGACGTCGAAGCGATCTTCGATCAGCTCGATCCCGGTCAAGCGCTCGGGCGCAAAACCCATCCGTATCAGCTCGAGCAGGTTGCCACCCTCTCCGCAGCCGACTTCGAGCAGGCGGACGCTGGGCAGATCCAGGCCCTGTGTCGCGAAGCGGCGCAGCACCACCCGCTGACGCTCCTGCAGCGTCATCCAGACATCGGGATTCAGCATCGAGTAGCGCGGATCGGCGGCGCCCCGTCGCGCATATCGGTCAACGATCGCCTGCGCCTCCGGCGTGCTGCCAACCTTGCCCTCGCCGCTCATCGCAGCGCCTCGAGAAAGCGCTCGGCCAGCACTGGGTACGTGTGGTTCGCCAACACAAACGCCCGCCCGCGCTCGCCCATCGCCGCCCGTTCGGCGGTCGAGCAGGCTGCAAGCCGCAGCAGGCCATCCGCCACGGCCTGCGGCGACTCGGGCGGCACCGTCAAGCCGCAGCCGGCCTCGACGACCGGGTCGTTTCCGGCGTCGACCGAATGCAGCACGGCACGGCGCGCCATCATGTAGTCCATCAGCTTGTTCGGCGCGATCCCGAATCGATAGATCGGAACCCGCTGCCAGCCGATGTATGCAATGTCGAAAGCGGCAAGCAGACGCGGGATCTTGGCCTTCGGGATCGGCGCGAACAGCGCGACGTTCGCCAAGCGCTCGTCGCGCACACGCGCTGCGAGGCGTTCCTTCTCGTGGCCGTCGCCGACCAGCACGAACGACACGTTCGTGTCGCGCAGCAGCGCCGCGGCGTCGAGCAAGGTGTCGAGCGCATTCGGCAGGCCGTGAGACCCGGCATAGCCGACGACGGTGCGACCCGCAGAGCGCAGCGCCGCCAGATGTTCGGCGAGTGCCGGAACGAGCTCGCCGCCATCGGCGTCGCCCCATTCGTCGAGCGAGATGCCGTTCGGCACGATGTGCAGCTTGCGAAGGTCGAGCCCATGCTCGGCCATGTGCCCCGAAACCTTCGGCAGCATCGAGACGACGAGGTCGGCGTCGCGGTAGGCGTCGTTCTCGGCCTTCTGGCACATCATGATGAACGGGTGCCGTGGTGACATGCCGGACAGCTCGATCGGCGAGGCCGGCCACAGGTCGTGCACTTCGTAGACCAGCTTCGCGCGCGCCCGGCGCGCGATCCGCCGCGCGATCCAGATGTCCATCGGGTAGGTGCTCGACGCGATCACCGCGTCGGGGCGCCAATCGGCCCAACGCGCCGACTCGCGCCACAGCCGTCCGAGGAACAACGCGATGTTGCGAACGCGGCCGACGCCGTTGCCTGCGTAACGCGGTGTCGCGAGCCAACGGTAGGCGATGCCGGCAATCGTTTCGTCGTGCGATGCATCACCACCCAGCTCGGGCTGGTGGGTTCGCACGTGCGAGTACGACGCCGCGATCATCTGCACCTCGTGCCCCGCACGAACCCACTCGCGCGCCAGGTAGTACGGGCGGTACTCCATGCCGTGCTGCGGCGAGCCCGCGTAGTGGTTCAGGTACAGGATGCGCATCGGCAGCGACCGGGCCTCTACTCGTTCCACTCGGAAGCCGCGGCGCACACCATCCCGGCCCGCACATGCGCGAACGCCGTGACCCGTGCATCGTGATCGACCAGCGCACCGATGTCGACGATCGCACCGCGCCCGATGTGGGCAGCGCTTTCGACGACGGCGCCGGCGCCGACGAAAACCCCCTCGTCCAGCCGCGCATCGGGCGCGACGCAGGCTCGCGGATGCACGACTGCGGGCAAGCGCCAGCCGCGCGCGGCGTAGAGCTCGATCAACCGCCGCCGCACATCGGCCCGGCCGATCGCGACGAACAGCGCCGTGTTCGCAGGCATCGTCTCGAGCGAGGCGGCCGGACGCAGTGGCACACCCGGTACCGGGCTTGCCGCCGCCGGATCGTCGTCGACGAACGCCTCGACCCGGCCACCCGCCAGCCTCCAGGCGTGGCAGACCTTGCGCGCGTGCGCGCCGGCGCCGTAGATCAGCAGTGCTTCGGTCATGGCTGCTCCTTCGTGCCTGGAGAGCGCCGCTCGCGCATCAGGTCTTCGTACAGGCCCTGCATGCGGCGCACCCCCACACGCCAGTCGGCGCGGCGCTCGACGATGGCTCGATTCTCGCGTGCCGCCGCGGCACGGCCGGCGGCGTCGCCTGCTGCCGCTTCGATGCAACCTGCCAGGCGCGCGGCATCCCCGGGCGGGAACAGCGCGCCGGAGTTCGAGCCGCGCAGCCATTGCGCGTTGGCCGGGATGTCGGTCGCGATCGGATAGCAGCCGCAGGCCATCGCCTCGTTCAGCGACACGTTGTTGCCGTCCGAGAGCGCCGAGCTGACAAAGACGTGAGCGCGCCCCAGCAGGCGCACCAGCTCGCGCGCGTCGATGTGACCGTGGAAGTGCACGACGTCGTCCAGCTTCGCGGCGCGCACCTGGGCTTCGAGTTCGCCGCGCAGCGGTCCGTCGCCGACGAGGTCCAGCTGCACGACAAGCCCGGCCGCATGAACGCGGGCGATCGCATCGATCACCGTGGAGACGCTGTAGACCGGGCCGAAATTTCGGGTGGAGATCACGCGCAGCGGCGGCGGCTCCGGCCGCGCCGCATCCGGCGGGCGGAACAGATCGGTGTCGACGCCGAACGGCAGCGCGAGCACCTTGGCCGGCGCCGCGCCGAGCTCGATGACGGCGGCGTTCATGTGCTCAGCCACCGTCGTCACGCGGTCGGCGGCACGCAGCGCGCGCGCGGCGAGCCACCGCGCCGCGCGCGATTCGCGCGGGCTGATCAGCACGTCGGTGCCCCAGGCCGTGACGACGAGCGGGGCCAGCCCGGCCGCCGCGGCGAGAAAGCCATAGCTGGTGACGTACTGCGCGTGCACGACATCGGGCCGCAAGCGCTGCGCCAATGAACGCAGCGCCGGCACGCACAGCAGGTACCCGAGCTTGCCGAGGCCGAAGGTCGGCAGCACGTGCACGCCCACGCCATCGATCTGCGCCGGTCGCAGGCTCGCCACATGGACCTGCGCGCCGGCATCGCGGAACGCCTCGGCCCAGCGCCGCGTGTGCACGCTTGCCGCATCGCTGACGTACAGGATTCTCACAGCCATCCCTCGCGGCGGTAGGCACGCACCAGCGCGCGAAGGGTGGTCTCGAGGCCGTGCGGATAGTCGAAGCGCAACCCTCGCGAAATCGCTGAACCGTCGTACCGGGTCGTGTTGGTCAGTTCCTGCAGGCGCTCGGGCGAGAACGGCAGTTCGCGCCCGAGCATCGAGCGGCCCAGCGCACCAGCCGCGGCCAGGCTCGCGCCGATTGGATAGGGCCACCGGACGTGCGGTGGCGGCACCGCGAGTTCGGCGGCCATCCACCCGAGCATCTGGCGCAGTTGAATCGGCGTGTTGACGATGAACGTGGCGTCGCTGCGATCTGCACGAGCAGCCGCGACCAACGCGCCTGCCACATCGTCGACCCCCACGTAGTTGACCCAGGGTTCGGTCGGCCCGAAATAGCGGAACCATCCCTTGGCAACGATGCGCGTCAGGCCGAGCAGCGGCCGCGCTTGCGGCGACCAGCCGATCACGTTGCTCGGCTGCAGGACGATGCACTCCATCGCGTTCGCAGCGCAACGCTCGCGCACCGCACGCTCGCCGGCATCCTTGCTGCGTTCGTAGGCGTTGACCGGTTGGTGTGAACGCGACTCGTCGACCACGCCGGCATGCTTGGGCGCACCGTACACGCCGACGCTGCTCAGGTGAACGAAGCGCCTCGCGCCGGCCCGCGCTGCAGCGTCGACCAGGCGCGCCGCACCCAGATGATTCACCTCGTCCATGCGCGGTTCGGCTCGCTTCTCGCCGGCGAGGTGGAGCACTGTGTCGATGCCCTGGGGCAGTTCGATCGAGCGACCGGACAGATCGAGCTGGACCCAGCGCGGTGCACTGGCATCGCCGGCGGCTGGCGGGTGTCGCCCCGCAACGAACAACGGCTGCCCACTCGCGTCCGCCGACCTCAGCAACGCAGCGCCGATGAATCCGCTCGCACCGGTCACGAGCCAGGCGCGAGCGGTCATCGGCCCGCCTCCGGGCCAGCCGGGGATGCTTGCCGCGCCACGCGGTTCTTGAACCCCTGCAGCATGCCGAGCGCACGCAAGCCAGCGTCCGAACCGAGCGCGCCATAGACGCCCTCCAGGAGCGTACCGACCAGCGCCTGGCCGAGCCGCCGCGGGCTGTGGTGGACCAGGTCGCTCTGGGCGCGCGCCGCGGCGCGGAACGCAAACTGCCGGCTCATTGTGCCACGCGCCCAGCGCAGGTCGGCGGCTCCGGCCAGAACGCCGAAGCGCTGGTAAGCCTCGAGCGCACCGATCAATGCGGTGTCGCGGTCGCGTGTCATCAATGCAAAGCGCAGGCTGTCGTTCGCGCCATGAGCCCGATAGTCGAGCAGCGGTAGCGGCAGATGCACGAATCGATTGCCGCGCGCGGCAATCTGGTACCAGGCCGCACCGTCGCAGACCCGCGGCACGCGCTCGTCGAAACCACCGATCTCGTCGAGCAC
>Ga0307516_10010224_pt1 | contig 10345 bp, 12 predicted proteins | sample 19_EM_MG_FD_203310 | JGI IMG/M metagenome (GOLD analysis project Ga0307516, IMG submission 203310) | Populus trichocarpa ectomycorrhiza microbial communities from riparian zone in the Pacific Northwest, United States - 19_EM | ecosystem: Host-associated > Plants > Roots > Unclassified | place...
GCATTTGCTGCACTCGAACCACGATTGGTTTTCATCATGTTGGAAGACGTTCCGACTGGTGTCAGGCCCATAGAGTTCAAGATGGATCTTCATGATCAAAGAGCTTCCTGCGGGCGGAATTCGTCGCGGCATTCCTAAACCCAGAAGGTGATGAATACGATTATATGGCTACGCCGGATGGTGTTGAAACGCCTGCGGGTGGGCCATGGGTTTGGAAACTGCACAAGTCTTTGACTCAAGCAGGCCCCCTGACTCTGGTACGAGCATATCGATAACTTTCTGAGATCATTAGGTTTACTTAGATCCGAATACTACGATCCGAACGTCTACAGCTCGGCTGTCAGCCTGATACCGCTCAGCATACTCCTCAACGGTAACGAACTCTTTGAGTCGACTGAACGAAACCGGAATTCGGGTACCATACCCCTGAATCCGAGACGTTTGCAAGCGCAACGCTATCCGTACCACCTACCTCCCAACATCCGAGATGATGGCAAATATCATGACGAGAAGCCTCCAACGGGAGACCCACTGGAAACATGTGAATGGCATGGAAATGTTACGACGGGCTGCAGGGGAAGCATATGGCAAGTGGATGGCACTTGATCCGATGAATTAAGTTTTCTTTGGTGGATGTGCTCTTTCTCCTATGGCCATGCTTTTCCTACGGGTTTTTACATGGCTACGAGTTTTAATGAGGCATCCGGGGATGTCATGGGACTTCTGTTTTTCTGTCCTTCTTTCTTCCTTTCTTTATTGCCTCAAAGTTGTTCGAGGGGAAGTGTTAGATATATCAATCGCCCAACAAGGCCCGCCGAGGCCTGCCTGGACCGCTGCGGGCAGATGCCTGTACGGAAGATATCGGGTGGCGCAGGTGGCAAATGGCCACCGGCGACATCTAGGCCCGGCGACATCTAGGCTGCTGCGAGCAGATGCGCGGAAGACATTGAGTGACACAGGTGGCCAATGGCCACCAGTGACATCTAGGCCCGGCGGTGGCAAGTTGCCACCAAAGGATCTAGAGGCCGGTGATTGGTAATGGGTTGGATGTACCTGTATATATAGAGAGGGGTCCTCCGGTCTCGGTGAAAAGATTAAGCAATGGAATTCCTACCTATCGATAGACGAATATATTTGACAAAGGTCAATCAGTGTCTGGAGTAGGATGGCAGTATACACAGCCTTTGTGCATGTGCCACCAACAGCACTATAATAACCAAGCATTCGAGGTGCCTCCTATGGAGCCTTCATTTGATATGGTGCTTCCCCACTGGTACCTTCAAGTACATCAGCTGTCAGGCTTCTTTAACAATTGCCCCACATTCGACTCCGAGTGGTGTAACATGAATTGCACCAAGGAGAAGACCGATCAACTTGACATTGAATATGATTCAGGTCTACTGGAAAATGTTGATCAAGAAACAGTGGGCTTCCTGGGTGTTGTGGGCATGAGCATTCAGGGAGTGGAACTTGTGGATGGTACCTGAACGGTACAAGGAGTTCATTGATCTGTTTGATCCGGAAGGAACTACAGCTGAACTACCTCCGTATAGGTCATTTGATCTTGCCATTGACCTTAAGAAAGGAGCACAACCCCCATGGGGTCCTATCTACGTGTTATCAGAAGTAGAACTGGAAGCCCTAAAAGAATATCTGGAGGGGATGCTTCGAACGGGCAAGATCAGGCCTAGCATGTCTCCAGCTGGTACCCCAATACCGTTTGTACCAAAGCCTCATGGTCGTGGCCTTAGGCTCTGTGTGGATTATTGTGGACTTAATAAAGTCACGATAATGAACCGCTACCTGTTACCTCTGATGAATGAATTACGTGATCGAGTACAAGGTGCCAAAATCTTCACCAAGATTGACTTGAAATGGGGCTATAACTTGATCCGTATCAAAGAGGGTGATGAATGGAAAATGGCATTCCGGACAAGATATGGTCTCTATGAGTACCTCGTGATGCCATTTGGGCTTGCTAATGCACCCGTAACATTCCAGAATATGATTAATGAGGTTGTGAGAGACTTAATCGATCAACGGGTAGTGGCATATATGGATCAGATCCTCATCTACTCACCTACAGAGGACGAGCATGTTCACATAGTGACGAATGTATTATGGCTTTTGTAAGAAAATGGCTTAGCAGTAGCACCGGAAAAGTGTGAATGGCATACCTCAAAAGTTGAGTTCTTGGGATACATCATCTCAGCCGATGGAGTCAGTATGGTAGAGGATAAAGTGCAGACCCTGTTGGAGTGGGCTCCACCTACGAATGTAACAGCAGTGCAATCCTTCCTAGGATTTGCTAACTTCTACCAAAGGTTCATTGAGGGGTTCTCTAAGATCTGTAAGCCACTTATGGACTTGACCAAGAAAGGTATCCGATGGCAATCGACCGAGGAAGCACAGAATACCTTTGAGATGTTGAAAAGACAGTTCACCACGGTGCCTATCTTGAGGCACTTTGATCCTGCACTTCCAACAGTTATGGAGACTGATGCCAGTGACTTTTCTATTGGAGCAGTGCTATTGCAGCAAGTCGAAGGAAGACTACACCCTGTTGCTTTCCATTCACGAAAAATGGATAAAGCCGAGATTAACTATCAGATCCATGATAAAGAGATGCTCGCAGTAGTATCAGCCTTTAAAGAATGGAGAAGATATCTTAAGGGTGCTCGATTTCAGATAATTGTGTACACAGACCATAAGAATCTGGAATTCTTCGCTACGACAAAGGTGTTAAACCAGCGTCCAGCTCGATGGGCAAAAGAACTTGCAGGTTATGACTTCAAGATTGTGTATCAACCAGGTACTCAGAATGGAAAGCCTGATGCACTAGCTAGGCGGCCGGAGTACCGTCCCTTGAAGGAAGGGGGGTAGCGCTGAAGAAAACAAGAACCAGCCAATTTATCGCCTGTTAAGACCCGATCAACTTGTTACGGTTGACGGAGCCCAGGTAGTGCTGTCTTCTCTCAGCGTACAAACAATTCCCAAGGTTGTATTCCACCAGAGCCTGCTGGAAGAAGTCTTCTCCTATGGACAAGACGACCCAGAGTGGATGGTAGAATATGAAAAGGCTATGAGCAAAAGCCCAAGAGATCATGTGGAATATGTAGAAGGGTCACTTTACTACAAAGGACGTTTATATATTCCAGACAGCCTGGAGTTGAAGAGAACGATCATGAGCAAGGAGCATGACACACTGGTGGCAGGATATATGGGGCAGGACAAGACTGTGGAACTTGTTCAAAGGAACTTTTTCTGGCCCCAGATGGACACCTGGATACGAGACTATGTCGGGTCGTATGAAGACTCCCAAAAAGACAAGGCAATTTGCGACGCCCGGTATGGCCTCCTGCAGCCACTAGAGGTGCACTATGCACCATGGAACTCAATCTCAATTGTAACACTTGGGTGTTTCACCAAGGGCACAATTGCCCAGGTGGTCACCAACAGTCTATCACCCTAAAGCGGGTAACACTTGTATGATGGCAGCGGAGCGACCGTGTAGTTCCGAAGGATTTGCACGGGAGTGGTTGGGAAAATTCACTAAGAGATTCGCGTTCAAAATATCACTAGAGAGTTGATCCCAGAAACAATGTAATATTGTTAAGGCTCAACTTCCGACTGATCTTTGCTGATGCCTCTCTATGTAGGAAACAGGCGCTTGTAGGAGGACGATTCCGGGCGTCGTGGACACCACGCCTAGAGTGGCTAGCATGGCCGCTAGCATTGCTTCTAGAGTTTGTGGGACTTAGCAGATGGCTGCCCTAAGGGCTTCGGTAGATAGTCAGTCACACACTAGCGCTAGCACACGGACACTTGTATAAGTGTCCGGTGCTCCCCTCTTTAGAATGGACATGTTTCTCACGACCCCTCAACTGGTAGCAACACTTTATTTTCTCTGCCCCGCACGACCAGTGGCGAGCATTCTTTATTTTCCCTGCCCCGTATGACCAGCGGCGAGCATTCTTTATTGCACCGTGTGACGAGCGGCGAGCAGAAGGAGGGCGCAGAAACATCAAGATCCGGAGAGGACAACAAGGAAATCGAGAAAAAGAGGAAACCGAGCTACGAGACACGTGACGGCCCAGCAAACAGACTCTCTCATGAAAAGTAGCTGTGGGAGGGCGTGGCAAGCGGTAAGCGCGGGGGCCGGCATTTCGGGGCCCATACCTTACGTCTCACCAAGCTGTTTCTAGTCACATACAGTGCGCTGACCTTCAAGAAAAAGATACTCACATGCCGTATTCACATGCCGTATTCACACGCCATATTCACACGCCGTACACACACGCCAACCCATTCATCGGGCGGATTCGAGAAGAATTTGACCAAATCGAGCGGATTCGGAAAGAAACCGAACGCTGTACACACACGCTGTACACACACGCCGTACACACACGCCGTACACACATGCTGACCAGCAGTCTCAACTACCCGTTCACCGGACTGAGCTACTGCCTATATAACCCGTTCATCGGGCAGAAGCGCTGAGCATTTCCAAAGCGCGGCGAGTGATACTCACACGCCGTATTCACACGCCGTACACACATGCCAACCCGTTCATCGGGCGGATTCGAGAAGAATTTGAGCAAATCGAGCGGATTCGGGAAGAAACCGAATGCCGTACACACATGCCGTACACACACGCCGTACACACACGCTGACCAGCAGTCTCAACTACCCATTCACCGGGCTGAGCTACTGCCTATATAACCCGTTCATCGGGCAGAAGCGCTGAGCATTTCCAAAGCGCGGCGAGCGATACTCACACGTCGTATTCACACGTCGTATTCACACACCGTATTCACACGCCATATTCACACGCCATACACACACGCCATACACACACACCGACCAGCAGTCTCAACTACCCGTTCACCGTGCTGAGCCACTGCTTATATAACCCGTTCATCGGGCAGAAGCGCTGAATATTTCAAAAGCGCGGCGAACAAAACAAGGCATGCCGAAACAGTGAGCAATGTCAAACACCCCGAAACTCTGGCCGGAGCCGGGCGAGCTACTCGAGTGGATTGGTGAAGCGAACCTCTTGCGCGATGAAAACGCGGTAGTCATAGCTGTTTCAGCTGAAGCGGTTCTAAATGTCTACGCCCAGTGGTACGACAGTCACCGGGAGGCTTCTGTGAAGATTGCGGATCTGGCGGCACTGGAGCACCAACTTTGTAAGGCAGAGGAGGAGACGGCGGTTTGGAAGCAGCGCTGCGATCACCTCTTTACCATCAGCGAACAAACCGCAAAACTACAAGATAGGGCTCCGAGTCAAAACCTGATCATTCAAAAAATCAAGCCGCATGAGCCAAAGAGGTTTGATGGTTCCCAGGACTTGGAGGTTGTCGCTCAATTTCTCAAAGTCGTGCAGCACTACGTTTGACAGGGCAGAGCAGTCTGTCAAAAAGCATCCGAAGACAATCAGAAGATCGACACCTTCTGGCATTTTCTCACCGCCAAAGTGTTCCACTGGTTCGAGAACTGCATGAAGAAGCAGGGTGTGGATACTATCCCACCAAAGGATTACAACTACAATACCACATGGGACGCCGTGAAGGTCCTCTTCAAGCGCCAGTACGTTCCGGAACGGGCTATTTCGGTAATCCGCCGCGAATGGTATGCGTTGAAGTTCAATCGCCCACAGGTTTTGAAGTTCAACCAGCGAGCATTGGAGCTGATCACCATTCTGGGCGGGTCGCTCACCATTACGAGGGAAAATCCGCTGTGGGAGGAATACCTGATCAAGCTGCCGGAAGCGACGCAAAATGATATATCCCAGCAGGCACGCCTTACGGATATACTCGGTGGCGATAGTCAGAAGCAGATGACGCTGTCTGGCATGATGGATATCGTCGCTGCACGGACTCTGCCATTTATGTCGATGCCATCCGGTAACGTCTCCCAGGCCCAATCCCCAGCCGGGCCCCCCACTGCGCACAGCGACCCGATGGACTTGAGTAATATCGAGAATGACGAACTGAATGCGGTTGTCGACGGAAAGATACAGTGTCACCGTTGCCTCGGGTTCGGTCACATCGTACGCCAATACGGCACTCCAGCCACGGATAACCATACGGCGCAATTCAAGCCTCGAGGAGGACACGAGGAAGGGCATGAAGGACTCCAGAAGCGTCATCCACCCCACCAGCCGCCACCTACGCAACAGTCACCGTACCATCAGTCATCCCACCAGCCGCCACCTATTCAACAGCCACCGTACTATACCAACCAACCGAATTGGCGCGTGCCGGTCAAGCGCCTCAACAACGTCAATGATCCAGAGGCAAGGTCCAGTGTGTACTTCGATGGAGGTTGGTCAGAGGAGGGAACGCCGGATGAAAATGGAGGATTGACGGAATTGTTAGATTTGGGTGGATCGGATTGGGATAAGACCAGTAAGTTGGCACAGAGCGAGGGAAAAGGGGCTCAGTAGGAGTGACAGAGCGTCCTCCTACTAGAGAATGAGAGGCGGCGAGACTTTATTTGACAAACCTTAATGTTATATGGAAGAACATTAATGATAAAAGTGATTTGTTACGTTTTTACGCTAAAGTCCTAACCTCTTAGTCCAAAACTCGCTCAGCCTACACCCTTATGGACCCGGGTGCATCCCACTGTTATATCGACACCACTTTTGCATGGCAGCTCGGCTTACCTTTTCGACACACTGGCTGTATGACAATCGTCACGGCCGGAACCAAACACCCTCCCGAGGATAGATACCAGGTCTGGCTTAACGGATGTATACGGGGCAGCATGGGGAACCACACAGATGTTACTGGTTGGTACACTGTGTTTGATCTTAAGGGCGCCTACGACATTATTATTGGAAAAAATTGGCACTCGAGAACGCACCATTTAGTGGATTCTGACAATGTCTTGCACCTGTTGGATGCGGACTGGTCTTTACTGGCGGACGCTCGACCGGCATTCGTTCCCAGGCTTTCCTTAAAAAGACTTCGACCTCACCAGGGCCGCTACCGGGAAGTTCACAACCACTGGGAAGCGGTAGCTCAAGCAGCATCCATCAACCTGATTTCCGCAAACGAGACACGACGGGCAATGACAAAATCCAGTGACGACAGGATATTTGTGATCGACATCCGTGAGCGATGGGTGGGCGAGGAATTCGGTGAGGATGAATCCGTTTTGGCAGATCTGGGGAAGTGGAGAGTCCAAATCCGTCGGGACTTTGACGATCTCTTTCAGCCACCACGTGGCGTTCCACCACCAGGAGAACATGATTTCCGTATCCATACCGATCCGACAGCAAAAATTCCACACCGCCAGCCGTACCGAATGACACAGTCTGAGAGGAAGGAATTCGAGGTACAGATTAAGAAGTTGCTTGCAAACGGGTGGGTAACGGACTCACATTCACGTTATGCAGCACCGATAATCTTTGTGAAAAAGCCTGATGCCACGCGCTGAATGTGTGTTGATTACCGTGGATTGAATGCAATAACGGCTAAAGACCGGTACCCTTTGCCGTACATTGAGGATTTGCTGGATAAGCTTCACGGAGCACGGGTTTTCACCAAACTGGACTTGGCTAGCGGATACCACCAGGTACGGGTGCATTCAGACGACTGCCACAAGACCGCATTCATAGCACCGGACGGATTCTATGAGTATAAGGTTATTCCGTTTGGACTTGCAAATGCGCCAGCCGCTTTCATGCGTATGATGCACAAGATATTACATCCACACCGCCGAAATGCAATCGTATACCTCGACGATGTGCTCATCTTTTCAGGAACGCTAGCAGAACATAAGGCGCATGTAGAAGGTGTGCTGCAAGTATTACGGAACGCACGTTGCGTCTGAGTGAGGCCAAATGCGTGTTTGGTACTCTGGAAACATCGTTCGTCGGTTTCAGAGTGAATAAACACAGTATTCACACCGAAGAGAAGAAGGTCAGAGCAGTACAGGATTGGCCAACACCCAGAACACCTATGGAACTTCGCAGTTTCCTCGGTTTAGCGGGTTTCTATAGGAAATTTGTTCCGAAATTCGCGCACCAGGTCCATCTGCTATATGACCTCGCCGCAAAGCCCAGGAACGACTACATGTGGACCAGTCGACACGGAGAGCAGTTTGGAGACCTCAAGCAGGCACTGATATCTGCACCGGTCCTGGCAACGCTGGATCCGGAAGGTGATTTCATCCTACGAACCGATGCCTCGGACACGGCTATTGGAGGTGTTTTGGCTCAAAAACAGCTGTTTGAAGGAAGATTGGTAGAGCGGCCACTGGGATATTTCTCAAGGAAGCTTTACGCAGTTGAGTCGAGATATCCAGCATATGACCGTGAACTTCTTGCGATTAGCGCAAACTTGGAACATTGGGCCTGCTACGTCCACGGTCGAAAACGCACCACCATTTATACGGATCACACGTCGTTGCAACATATTCTGGCACAGAATAAACTGACAGGCCGTCAGTGGCGTCACCTTGACAGGCTCCAACAGCACGATTACAAGGTAAAGTACTTTCCTGGAGCGGCGAACGTGGTGGCAGACGCGCTCAGCCGGATTGCCTACACTCAGGGAGGGCAGTCAGAAGTCGAGCAGCCAAAAGCCGATCCGCAGCACCTCAACATCGTCGAGATGCGTGTATCAGCCTCAACCGAGTGGCTAAACGATGTGCGAAATGGCTACGTAGAAGACGCGATTTTTGGCCCCGTTCTACAATATCTGAGCAATACCGACGAAAAGGAGATCAAAAAGACAACCTCGAAACAGACTCGTCGTATTCAAGAACGAGCAAAGTCGTACACACTCGAAGAATGCCTTCTGTTCCATAAGCTGTCAGGTGGAAAGCTGTGTATTCCGAAGTCCATGAGAGCAGACGTGGTTCGGGAAGCACTCGATGCTATTCTGGGCGGCGGACATAGCGATATCGCAAAAACAGCAGCAGCGGTCGGTTCACGGTACTACTGGCCAAAGTTGACAGATTCAATCGCAGAATGGATTGCCGGATGTGACGTATGCCACCGAATCAAACACAAGAATGCCAGGCCGTATGGACTTCTACAGCTGCTACCGATTCCACTCAAACGGGCCGAACGAGTAAATATCAATTTTGTCACCAAGTTGCCAACATCGGAAGCCGGCCACGATGCAGTAGCGACAATTATCGATCCCCTAACGAAGCGAGCACGGTGGATTCCTGTTAAAGAAGCCGATCTCACTGCAGAGAAGTTTGCGACAGCATTCATCGACGGTTATGTACGGTCGCGGGGGCTGCCTGTATCGATTGTGTCCGACAGGGATACCCGGTTTACCTCCGGCTTCTGGCAATCGTTGTGTTCACAACTTGGAATCAGGCTTCAGATCTCTACAGCATACCATCCGCAATCGGACGGCCAGGCGGAAAAGGCAAATGCCACTCTGGAAACATTTTTGAAGGCATATATAGCGCAACTCAAATCTCCTGAGCAGTGGAGCCGTTTGTTGTTGCTGGCGGAGTTCACCTACAATACGGGAAAGCATAAGGCTATAGGCATGTCGCCGTTCGAAGCAGATATTGGATACATTCCGAGACTTCCACTAGATCTGTTGGCACCAGGACCATGGACGCCGATATCGAGACTGGGAACGGAATACGCAGAACACCTAGTCAAGATCCTACGAATGCTTCGAGAGCGAATGGAAGAAACCCAGCTGACAATGGTGTCGGAAGCGAACGAGCATCACCAGCCGCACCCGTTTCGGGTAGGCGATTCGGTATTCCTGGACACCTGTTTGCTGCCAGTCGGCTACGCCAATGTCAACTCGCGAAAGTTTCAACATCCGTACGCCGGTCCGTTTACAATCCTGAAGTCTGCCGGTGAGAATGCGTTTGTTCTCGACATCCCAGCGCACTGGCACTTACACCCGGTCTTCAACGTTGCACGCCTCAAACTGTCAAAGGTCGACAAAACCTATGAACACCCACCTCCACCACCACTACGCTCCACCGCTACCATTGAGTACGAGGTTGAGTCGATCTGCGAGCACAGAGGCACCACGGTTCGAGATCTTGAATACCTGGTCAAATGGGTCGGCTACGCTAACCCTACGTGGGAACCACTGGCGAACCTGAGAGGTAGCAGCAACAAGCGGCTGGGTGAATACCACGCTGCGAATGGCCTACGAGTCTACCGGTGGATGGAACGGGAGTGACAGGAGGTGTAGGCGATGTGTGGTGGGCCGGGTATATTTTGCTGTTTTCGGTTGCGTTGGAGTGCACTTTGTTACGTTCGGGGTTATTGTTATAAGCTGGGTTTGTCATTGTTTTTTTTTTTTTTTTTTTTTTTTTTTTTTTTTTTTTTTTTTTTTTTTTTTTT
>Ga0307516_10010225_pt1 | contig 10344 bp, 10 predicted proteins | sample 19_EM_MG_FD_203310 | JGI IMG/M metagenome (GOLD analysis project Ga0307516, IMG submission 203310) | Populus trichocarpa ectomycorrhiza microbial communities from riparian zone in the Pacific Northwest, United States - 19_EM | ecosystem: Host-associated > Plants > Roots > Unclassified | place...
AGTAGCTTCAACGTACGTTACCCGCTAAACGACAGCTTTAACCTTTCCAGAAACGACAGCGTGAAAATAGTGGTGGAATGTTCCAAGGTTTTGTACGAAAAGTACCGGGAAAAGCACAGATTAAAGGGTCCCTGGGAACCCGCAAAAATTGAAACTACTACGTTTTGGCGGAACGTAGAGAAGCTCAATTGATTGGCCAGTTTTATAGGAAACATCATATAGGAACTAATAATTTTAGTACTTTTGCGTCTTACTTTCCCCTGTTCATCATATTTACATAACTCTTTGGTAATGAGTGCCAATCGACCGGTCGGGCTTATCTGGCAATGGCAAATGACTGTATCTCAAATATTTAAATTTTATCTATGAAAGAAAAGGGAGAAATTCTCATTTATGACTCGGGAATGGGTAATGCCCAAATTGAAGTAAAGCTGGAAGATGAAACCGTCTGGCTCACTCAAGTGCATATGCAGGAGCTTTTTCAACAAACGAAGCAAAATATTAGCCTTCACATTAAGAATATCTTCAAGGAAGGTGAATTAACCCGAGAAGCAACTGTCAAGGAATCCTTGACAGTTCGAACAGAAGGCAGCAGACAGGTAGAAAGAAAAGTGGAGTTTTACTCGCTGGATGTAATTATCTCCATCGGTTACAGGGTTAAATCAAAGCAGGGTACTCAATTCCGTATCTGGGCGAATAGGATTTTAAAGAATTATCTTACAAAGGGTTATGCCATTGATCAAAAGCGGTTTCAAGAGCAAACACGCCAATTGGATGAATTAAAGCAGACTGTTAAGCTTCTTGGAAAAGTAATTGAAAGCAAATCATTGAACTCCGACGAGGCTACAGGGCTATTAAAAGTGGTCACGGATTATGCCTATGCGCTTGATGTGCTGGATCGGTATGATCATCAGATCCTTGAAATTGAATCGACTACCGGCAAGGAGTTATTTAAGATCACTTATTCGGCAGCTATGGAAGCCATTAGAAGCTTAAAGGATAAGTTTGGCGGGAGTAGCCTTTTTGGCAATGAAAAGGATGAATCTTTTCAGGGATCTTTGGCGGCTATTTATCAAACTTTTACAGGGAAAGATCTTTATCCCAGCGTCGAAGAAAAAGCGGCTAATCTCTTATATTTCGTCATTAAGAACCACTCATTTTCCGATGGGAATAAACGCATTGCAGCATTCTTGTTTGTATGGTTCCTGGAGAAGAATAGCATTTTGTACCGCGCAGATGGTTCCAAAAAAATAGCTGATAATGCGCTGGTAGCGCTTACCCTGATGATAGCAGAAAGCAAGCCGGAAGAAAAAGACATCATGATTAAAGTGGTAGTGAATTTGATCAACCTGAAGAATTAAGATACTTGCTACTAATCTGGCACTAAAATCGCCGAAACGCCTTAAAATTGGGCGTTTTTTCTTTCTGCCTCGTCAATAATCCCGCTAATTTTCTTTTTTGAATTTATGTAAATCATGTGTTTCCCGCATCTTATACAAAACCCCTAAGCATTTTTTATGAAAAAACTTGTTTCCGTTGCCTTGACGCTTTTGACCATAGCGTGTTCTCCCGGCAGGCATAGCACCATGCCATCGGGCACTCAGCAAATATCTTCCAGTTCCACACAAGATGGCTCTACGTATGAAAACGCTGTTATCATTAAAGAGAGAAGTGAAACAGCCGGTATTTCCGCAGAGTATAAATGGATACGTGAGCATTATCCGGGCAGCAAAAATAAAATGCAGGCCCTGGAGAAAGTGAACCATAAGTCTTATGACGTACTTACGATTGAAACGGCGGACGGTGTAGAAAAAAAAATATACTTTGACATTTCTAAGTTTTTTGGAAAGGGTTGATCGCTTAAAATTGATTGGATTTAGTTTTTCCTTACCCTCTCTTCTTCATCCGCCGCTCCATGGTATTCATTTCGCTGACTTTTTGAGGCAGCCGGACCAAAAGATTTTGAAAAGCTAAGCTTTATGATGGGAAATTTCGCGGACTCCGTGCTATAGATAAAATGATTCTTCGTGGAAAAAACCTCTTCGGTGACCGTTCCATGATAGCCGCTAATCGTCATAGTCCTGAAAATATCGGTCACAGATAACTGGAAAATGCCGGCATCGTTCCTAAGCTCTTTTTTAATGCCGGCGCTTATCGATCCATATCCATCTGTTTTCTTCGCCCCTCATAAGATACAGCATGGTACCAGCCCGAGATTTCCACAGAAAGACGGCCCGGCAGTCTGAACGCCTGGCTGCCATTGACGGTATAGCCGAAATATGCTTTTTCCGCAGGGTAAAGGGTATAATCCACCTTAAATTTTCCTGGTCCTCCGGCAAAAGAATAACTCATATCCCACCAGCTGGTCATTTTAAAAGGCAAATATGCCTGCAGGATCATTTTATCCTCGTATACCAGGTTTTGGGGAGAGATATACAGCAGGTTATGGGAAGAATTGGTTGTTAACTGGTAGCGGGCAATCGGATAAAGATCCCTGCTTAACAACAGGGAAAATACGTACCCGTGGTAAGTAGTGCCCAGCTTAAGGTTATGGGTTATTGTGGAGCGCAGCAGCGGATTACCGCTGTACACTGCTACAGGGTCGCTGTAGCCAACATAAGAGGCAAGGTCATTATAGGTTGGCCGATTGATCCTTTTGGTATAGGACAGTTGAATATTGGAATGATCCGTTAGCTTCCTGGTAAGGAATACATCGGGGAAGAAAGTTCCCTGCCTCCGGATGATGGAATTTGCCTTATTGTTGGCATCGTCAAGCCGGGTATGGGAATATTCGTAACGGGCTCCCATCACCAGGTTGGTTGATGAATCGATTTGCGCATGAAGGGAAGCATAACCTGCCCCGATCCCTTCTTTCATCACCCTATCATTGGATGTTTCAGCGCTGGCAACCCAACCATTGTTCAACCATTTTTCAATACCTGATACATTGGGGTCCCTCGTAAAAGTACCTTTGACGCCAGCCTCCAGCTTCAGCTTTTTGCTCAACTGCTTCGAATAGTCCATTTTGACGACAGCAATCTGTATCGCTGTTCTTGCAAAGCTTTTTTGATACGGGGAATAGAGACTGTCATTGGCCCCTGCCAGCACTCCATCGCTGTTGGTAAAATTGCTTTGCACATAGGCGTTGTTGTCATTGTGATAATAGAGGTAATCAAGATCGACATTTATTTTTCCTCCATGGCCCAACTCCTTTTCCAGGTACATAGCGGTTGCCAGGTTATCCCAGCGGCTGGCCCCGTCTATCTCTCCATTAAATATTAACAGTGAATCCGGGAGTATCCGGTATTCCGAACGGTTTACAGCGACAGAAACGGTATGCTGCCTATCGTAGCTTATACTGCCTCCAATAATAGCCTTGGGGTTTAGCTTCGTATCTATGCCTATTTTTAGGTTGTGCACATCCTGCACCGGTTTTGTCGTACTCCAAAACCCGACATTCATTTTACCCCCCAGCCGGGGAAAATCCTGGTAGCCCTCACCTGAGAGGTAATTATAACTCCTGTCATGTGCAAAAGTATAAGAGCCATAGATACCGGTCCTGGCTGTGTTATGCGCAATGTTAACAGTGGCGCCGCCTTTTTCTCCCCAGCCAACTCCACCCGTTATCGAAGCAGCACCATGGGTGCCTCGCTTTTTATTTTTCTTTAGTACAATATTGATGAGGCCCGCGCTTCCTTCCGCATCATAACCCGCAGATGGCGTGGTCAGTAGTTCTATGGTGGCTATTTCATTTGCGCTCATCCCGTTTAACAACGCCACTACCTGCTCCATGGACATCCTCATCGGTTTACCGTCAAGCATCACCTGTACCCCGCTTTTCCCATTCAGGGCAATACTGTTATCCTGGTGGTTGATAGCTACCCCGGGCGACCGTTCCAGGACCTCCAGCGCAGAGCTCCCTTTTGTTAATATACTCCCCTCAACATTCACCGTGATGCCCTCCGGCCGCTGCTGGTACAATGGCTTCCCGGCCCGTACTACAACGTCCTGCAGTTGCCTCGGTTCTTCCTTCATGACCAGCGTTCCAAGATCCTTACTCTTATCTAAAGCAGAGATTTCAAATAGGAGTGAATCCAGGCTTTCATAACCAGCGCTGCTAAACCGCAGGATGTAACTGCCTGGTGGAACACTGTCTATCCGGTAAGTACCGTTCTCTTTCGTCAACGTAGCTTTTACCAAAGCAGTATCACCGCTTTTTAAGAGTAGTACCGTAGCAAAAGGGATCGGTTGACCATTGCCGGCGATGAGTTTACCGGACACCTGGCAGGTTGCATCGCGAATATGGCAAAGCACAAACCACATTGCCAAGCATACGATTTTACGCATGGTTTTAATTTTCAGCAAAGCAATGATTTGTATGCAAGGAGAAAAACCAGAAATGACCTGCGCAAGCATATTATTGACGAATGACCTGTTTTGAAGCAAATGGTCAATATTATAGGTTCACTCGTATAATTCCTAAACTCAAACCGGCGCATTTATTGTAATTTTATTACCGTATGAAAAAGCATCTGCCAGGCAGCAGGATAGGGAACTGGCTGCTAAAATATAAACTGCACCATCTGCCTGTCTGGTGCCTCTATCATTACCTGTGGTGGACCGTGGCTGTTGCAAACCCGTTGAAGGCTGCCGCATCCATTTTTTCTTCGCCCCTTGCCCTCGTATTCATTTTCTATGTGGTCTTCCAGGCGGCTGCCGTATATATCAACCTGTATTACCTGGTGCCGAAATACATGGAGAAAAGCAGGTTTATAGCCTATAGCACCTGCCTGGTACTTACCATCCTTTCTGCATCGCTGTGCATAGTGGCGGGTTATTATATTACTGCTGCCGTCGCACACCAGACCGTCTCAAGGCTGTTTGGTGCCGGCACCTGCTTTTTTTATTTTTCCGGCAGGGCTTTACCATCCACCGTAGCAAGCACCACGCTCGCCCTGTGTATTAAATTAATAATAGAGCGGGTCACCAGCCTGCACAGGCAGCAACTGCAGGAAAAACAAAGGCTGGAGGCGGAGTTGCAGTTCCTGAAATACCAGTTCAACCCGCATTTTCTCTTTAACAGCATCAATTCCATTTTTTTCCTGATCAACACCAACCCAAAAATCGCTTCGTCCTCCCTCTCAAAATTTTCCGAGTTGCTGCGCCACCAACTCTATGACTGTAATGAAGAACGGATCCCACTAAGCAAAGAAGTCAACTACCTGCAGAATTTTATCGGCCTGGAAAAGCTAAGACGAAAGAAGCTCGAAGTGGTCTTTACTATCAATCCTGAGCATACGGGGCATCTGCTCATTGCACCTTTTATCCTGATGACTTTCGTTGAAAATGCGTTTAAACATGTTTCCCGGCACAAGGACCAGCCAAATGAAATACAGGTTCAAATTTCGCTTGCTGCGCGGGAGTTACATTTTACCGTCTGCAATACGGTTACACCAAGGGAAAAGGACCAGGATGTACTCCACTATGGCGGCATTGGATTGCAAAATGTAAAAAGAAGGCTCGATCTGCTATACGGTGAAAAATACTCGCTTGAAATAGAAAATATGGATAGTAGTTTTTCAGTGAAGTTATGTATACAACTCGACGAACATATAATGACGGAGGTGACAGGCACTGCCGTCGGGATCATGGCCGTCTAACCTGCATAAAACAATTCTAAATGATGATGAACTGCGTACTTGTTGATGATGAGCCGATGGCAACGGAAGGGTTGGCCGGCTATATCCGGGAGGTTGACTTCCTGCATGTGGTAGATACCTGCGAAAATCCGCTGGAACTGGCCAACATAATGGATCTGCATACGGTAGACCTTATTTTCCTGGATATACAAATGCCGAAGATGAGCGGCATCGATTTTTTGAAGACCATGCAAAAGCCGCCGCTGGTAATTATTACAACCGCCTTCCCTACGTATGCAATCGAAGGCTTCCAGCTCAATGTGCTGGATTACCTGTTAAAGCCTATCCTATTCGAGCGTTTTTTCCAGGCGGTAACAAAAGCAAGAGATTATTACCAGCTTGTTCATAAAGCTGCCGGCCAACCCGCCAATCAACTATTATCGCAAACCGACTTTTTTTTTATCAAATGCGGCAATAAGTATGAACGGATCTACATAAATGATATACTCTTTATCGAAGGCCTCCAGAACTATGTGACCATTTACACGACCAGGGGAAAGTACATTACATTGCAGCACCTGAAGAGCTGGGAGGAACATTTAGATAACAGGTTGTTTATGCGCGTGCACAAATCATACATCGTGTCAAAAAATAAAATAGAAAAGATCGAAGGTAACGCTGTGTTTATTGCAGCACACACGATCCCTGTAAGCCGGAGCCATCGGGAGCAGGTGATAGAAGAAGTGGTAAACAATAAATTATACAGGTGATCGGGTTGGCAAAAAAAACCGGCCAAACTTGCGTCCGACCGGCTTCTCAACTTCCAAAATAATACACATGAGAGCGTTTACTTCGCTTTCCGGATATAGATATTCCCGTTCATATTCTTCATCAGCACTTCGGAGCCTCCTCCATTGATCTTACCATATACCCAGTCGTCGACGGTTATTTTATGCATGCCCGATTCGTTGGTCCGGGTCACTTTTTGCTGGCTTTTATCGACCTCCACATCAAAATCACTGTACACCTCGCCCCTGTCGGACTTCATTTTTAGATTGGACTTCGTGCCGCCCGGAAAGGTTACATCCACATTTCCGTTCAGGGTGGAAAAAGCCATCGGCGTGCCGGGAGTGATCGTATTGAAAATCACCGTCACCGGGCCATTCACCGTAGTAGCCACGACCGATCCCGAAATATTCGTCAGCTTGATCTCGCCGTTCACATTATTGATCTCGAGCTCACCTTTTATACCATCCACTTCGATGGTGCCGTTATTTACGGTATGGAGTTTCAGCTTCACGTCCTGGGGTATCTTCAGGTTGAGATTGAGGGTCCGCTGACTGCTTTGATTAGATACGGTGACGACATTATCGTTTTCTTTCGCGACGACCTCATAGCCATTGGCCCTCGAGATCCGTTTCATCCCGTTGCCCGCATCGTCATCCCCATCATCCCGCGAGCTTCTCGGAACGACATCGATCAGGATATCCTTGCCGGCATGCGCGCTCACATGGATCGAGCCATTGAGCAGGGAAACATTCAGGGAATAGGGTTTACCGGGGTTGGTCAGGGGAACGGTCAATTGTTCTGTTCCGGTCGATTGGGCTAAAAGGATCCGGCTGCTTAACAGGATGCCGATCGTAAGAATACTCATTTTCCACTTGTTCATAATTGTATTTTAAGATTGTTTTTTAATATAGACGCTTCCGTTCAGGGTTTCGAATTTAAAGATCTTTCCGCCTGTGCCAAAACGCACCGTCGTGATCTTATTGATCCGGTACACCGTACCGTCTCCTCTTTTTTCTTCATTCTTGACAGCATTCACCGGCAGCAGCGCTGCATCTGAGAAATCGGTATAGAACTGGCCATGCATGCTCTTGAATTCCAGATCGGCAGAGAAGCCCGGCATATAATTTACTTTGATATCTCCATTGATCGTGTGATAGAAGGACGGGCCGGGGGGATTGGAAGCATAATTGACGACGACGCTGCCATTCACCGTGCGGGCATTGGTGGTGCCTTTTGCATGGTCGATCGTGACGCTGCCGTTCACATTATGTACGTTGAGGCTGCCCGCGACGTCTTTGACATCCACGTTCCCATGGTTGACGGTGGAAACATCCAGGTTCATAGCGAAAGGAACCTTTACCGTAAAGCTGAGCTCGTATCGGTATTCGATATCATCCCGGTCGTTATAATTGTGCCGGTTGATACGCCGGGGACGTGAGTCCCAGGGTTCGGCGATATACGCGATGATACTGTCCCCCGTCTGTTCAAATGCCAGCCTGAACTCTTTTTTACCGATCTCCAGGTTGGCCGCATCGTCGGCGGAAATGATCTTATCGATCTCCATGGTCACTTTATCCCCGGCATACCCTTCTACTCTAATAAAGCCGTTGAGATTGTAGATACCCAGGGTGCTGAGAGATGCTTCTTTCTGCAGCGTGAACTCTTTGACGATATGCTCCTTAAGTTCCTGCGCCCGGACGGACAGTTGCGAGCAGAGGAGGACCGTTCCCGTTAGCAACGGGATCCATGCTTTTCTCATAAATTGTTTTTTAGATGATTTGACTAATACTTTGTTCGATCTTGGTTCGGACCCAATCATTCAGGTCTTTCTGCAGTAATAATTTTCGGAAGGGTTCGATAGAACGTTTTTCCTGCAACTTTACCATTACATCCGCCATGGCTGACTGCACCAGCGGAGACTCCTGGCGGGTGATCGACTGCACCAGTCCTTCCCTTACATGCGGGTCGCGGGCAAAACTGGCCAGGGCTTCCAGGGTAAGCAACCGGACGTTCACATTGGGGTCGTTGTTCAGCGTCGTTAACAGCGCTTCGGCCACCTGTTTGTTCACGTCCCGGATCTCGCTGGTATAACCGACGGCCCTGATCCTTTCGGAAGCGGATGGGTTCTCCAGCAAGGACAGCAGCATCATTTGTTTCATCTCCTGTACCTGTTGCGAGAGCGCCGCAATTTCCTTTGTACTCCCCGCAGTCGGCCGCTGCCGGGTGAAAAGGTATCCAAAGAAAAGGCCCGCCATCACCAGCGCTACGGTGTATCCCCATTGGAATAGGGGCCGGAAGAACCAGCCCGGTCTTCCCCCGGTATTTTTAAAAGAACTTTCTTTTTCTTCGATGGTCTCTTTATACGTGTCCAGCATGGCGTCAAATCGTACGCGCATCTTATCGGATGGCTCGGGGACCCGGACCTTTCCCATCAGGTCCCAGACTTCCCGGCTGTCTCCCAGCTCCTGCCGGCACTCGGGGCATTGGGACAGATGCGTTTCAAATGCGACCCGTTCGATCCCCGCTAACTGCCCATTCAGCCAATGGGTCAATTGTTCTTTATAGTTCTCGCATTTCATCTGGACGCCTCCTGGTTTTCAAGTTTCAAATAAATGCTTTTCAACTGGCCGATAGCCCGGTGTACCCTCACTTTCACAGCTCCTTCGGTGATATCCAGTATCCGGGCGATCTCCACATATTTCAATTCCTGGTACCGGCTCAGCACCAATACTTCCCGGCTTTCCGGGTTCAGGCTGGCCATGGCATGCTGCAGGGCTTTCAGCTCCTGTCTTTTCTGGATCTCCTTGTCTGCCGGCGTGCCGCCATCGATCCTTTCCTCCCATTCCGTAACATCATAGGTATGGGCCGTCCGCTTATTCTTTTTTACCTGGTCTTTCAATACATTCCGGGCCAGGTGATACATCCAGGTCTTAAACTCCCCCTCGCCGCTGAACGTATGACGGTATTTCAACATCCGGTAGAACACATTCTGCACCATATCCTCGCTGGGCTCCCGCTGCCCCGTCATATGGAAGAGGAAGCCATACAGCGCACGGTGATGCCGTTCATAAAGCAGGCCCATCCTATCCAGGTCCCCGGCTTTCACCTTGAGCATTAATGCGTTGTCAGTTAATGGATCCAACCGGGTTACAATTGTTTTATGAAATATAGAAAGGAAACCCTGCCAAGGTAAAAAGGTTACTGAAAAAAAGGAATTTTTTTTACAGCGTTCGCCGAAAGAAGAAAATATAGATTTGCTAAATTAAATTTAGAAATTCTAAATTATTTTCTACCTTTGTGTTATAACCATTAAACCTTATGGTAGTTATAAGCTACGGCATTCTCCGGGAGTTTTTTCAAAAACATCCCGGGGCGAAGGACGCCTTAAATAACTGGTACCGGGCAACATTAGCAGCAGATTGGAGCAATTATCACCAAATGAAAAAAATATTTAATTCCGTTGACGCAGTAGGCAATGACCGTTTTGTATTCAACATCCGCGGTAACACCTATCGACTGGTAGCGCTGATATTTTTCGACGTGCGAACCGTGTTTATTAGGTTTGTCGGTCTTCATAAGGAATATGATAAAATTGATTGCACCAGCATTTAGTTCTATGGCGGGCCTGATTAGCAGTGTTTAAAAAGTAAATATGGCAACAGTAAAAAAGATCGTGAACGAGGCTAATTACAAATCTGTAATGGCCAGGATTGACCTTTTGATGTCAAAAGGCAGTAATAATGTGTCCAGGGCAGAACTTGCGGAAATTCGCAGACTGGCTCTAATTGCACAACAATATGAACAATCTAAATTTACCATTGCCCCCCCTACGACGTTGACCGGGATCATAGAGATGAAAATGTATGAAATGCGCTTAAAGCAAAAAGATCTGGCCCGAAAGCTAAAAGTGAGCGAC
>Ga0307516_10010226_pt1 | contig 10342 bp, 6 predicted proteins | sample 19_EM_MG_FD_203310 | JGI IMG/M metagenome (GOLD analysis project Ga0307516, IMG submission 203310) | Populus trichocarpa ectomycorrhiza microbial communities from riparian zone in the Pacific Northwest, United States - 19_EM | ecosystem: Host-associated > Plants > Roots > Unclassified | place...
CAACGTCACGGGAACCGCAAACAACAGCAACAACTCTCGGAAGTTCCAGCATCCGTACGCGGGACCATTCAATTTGTTGAAAAAGGTGGGAGAGAATGCGTTCGTGTTGGATATTCCAGCCCACTGGTGCCTACACCCCGTTTTCAATGTTAGCTGCCTCAAGCTATCGAAGGTTGACAGGAGCTGGGAACACCCACCACCGCCGCCACTGCGTTCTACAGCGGCAGTCGAATACAAAGTGGAAGCCATTCGGGAGCATCGAGGCAGTACCGTCCGAGACCTGGAATATTTGGTCAAGTGGGTGGGGTACACCGACGCTATGTGGGAACCATTGGCAAACCTGAGAGGCAGCAGCAACGCCCTGCTTCACGAATACCACGCGGCAAATGGTCTACGCACCTACCGGTGGATGGAACGGGGGTGAGGAGAAAAGAGACGGAAGAAGGGAGAATGATTGCATGTTTGCTGTGTTTTTGTTTCCTGTTTATGTTTTGTTTGACATTTCTTGTTATTGTTGTTTGTTTTGTCGAGTGGTATACATTGTTGGGGAGGGGGCTGGTTTTGTTAAGAGGGGAGTGGTTGTAGGAGGAGGATTCCGGCCGCTGTGGGCGCTGCGGACGCTACGCCCAGCGGTGTGTCTAGAGTTCGGATGACACAGACAGTGCTACGGGAGTGTGACATAGGGCTACATAGGACAGTCACAGTAGACAGTCACAGGCGGCGCACGGACACTCGTATATAGTGTCCGGCGCTCGCCTCTCTAGAATGGACATGCTTCTTGCTACCCCTCACCGTCCTGGTAGACCAGAGATACAGCCAGACGGTACTAGACTTCCTCATCTCTACAGATGTGGGAAGATGGGTACCGGCCAAGGCAGAGAATGACGCTGTAAGCGTGGTGTCGGAGCTGGAGGTGCGGGAGTGGCTGGCAGAGCAGGAAGTGGGGGCCATGGAGCTGGACGCTAGGGGGGAACTACCGCTGTTCCTACCCACACCTGACTTCATGACATCAGCGGGAATGGCATGAGGCCCTGATTGCCTTCATCCCTCTTCTCCTTTGTCACTCATGCTCTCTTTCCATTTCCTTTGTAATTTCCTTGGTGCGCATCACGTCTTCTTGGGACAGGCCTGGGCAGAGGGCAAAGGGGTGCAAGCAATGGGTGGCCATTACACGGACAGTGGGCAGGAACTAGACTGTACATAATCTCGCCATGATCTCCATAGGTCGCACACGAGTAATGAATAAACAACGCGAAAAAAAAAAACTTCGACTGGACCCTGCCATGTCCCAAGCTGGCAGTGGGTGGGGGAACAAGCCCAGTTCGAATGTAGCGGATGCAATCCCGCTCGTTGACTTCATGGGGGTGGGGTCATCACAATCAGAGCCCAGGTAACCCCCCCAAAAAACCAACCACTACGTTGCAAATGCCTCAGGGCATTATTGACAGCACATAGCAGATGCAGAAGAAGCGGCCAAGCTACTGACAACCCAATATTCACTTCCAAACGTTCTCCTACCCACCCCCCTTTCTATAGTGTCAGAATAATGGGCATCCGAAGATGACGGACCGGAGACAGCATCCGGAGATGACAGACCAGAGGCAACATGTCCGGAGATGATAGCAGCCTTAGTCTCCGAGCACCGGCTCGGGAGACAGTCTTCTGTCCTTTCCCCTTGGTGAGCTCCTCAGGTGCGTTGTATATAGAGAGATTGTTTTTCCTTCGACCTTGTATCAATCAATCAGTTCACTATCTTCATCTCTATCGATCCCTATATTCCAACAGGTTATAAGCCCGGATTGAACGCTCAACCAATCTACAACCTATCAATAATCGAACCCGCCGATATTTGCACCCGTCTCACTTCAGCACCACATCTCTGCACTCTAGTTTTTAAGCCTCAACCGTTTGAGCCGCATTGCGTCGTGACGACAATGCCAACAACAAGGTCCCACATTCACCGACCAACACAACTGTTACACGTGAGGGTAACAAGGGGAGTAAAGGTGCAAGGAAAAAAGGTAGCAAGACGGTAAGGCACGTGACTAGGGATCCCGGATGAAATCTCGGGGCCTCGGAAAGCAGTTCGGCAAAAATAGGTGGAGCAGAGGGTAATCTCGGTGGGTGATGGATCTTAGGCCAGCCTACTGGGTAGACCCGAAACACTACCGACCCTTGTAGCCACTACATACGAGAACGAGATAAGGGAGAACTAGCTCCCTGCAGGTTGCACGCCATAAGCGGGGCCCATGTCGCAAGACAGGTCTGGGAGAGTCTAGACGGGAGATAAGACCCGGAGTTAGGACCTTACGGCCGAGACGAGCGGACGAAAGGATAACTCCAGAGCGGGGCCAGCGGCAAACTAGAAGGGACGGCGAGCTCCAAAAGAGTTACGACCGATCCTGACTAGGACCTCGATACGAAGCCCGCATAGTCCGAAAGACTAGCGCCGGGGGAAATACGAGGTCGCCGACTGTTAGCCTCCACCCTTATCGCTAGAACCGGTCAGGACCAACCACACCCATGTGCGGGGCTCTCTGAGGCCACGTGTCTGAAGACTGGGACTCCCGACGTGACGACGGGAAGAAAAGAACCACGTGATGAAAGGAAGTCTGCATAAATACCGCACGAAGGAACTTCACCGAACCTGACTCCCCATCCCCGGGAAAAACACTCACGAACACCCCGACACAACGAACCTAAGATTATTCCACTGTGAATAAAGAAATCGAACCTGACTCTACCATATCTCTACCTCCACCTCTGTACTCGCGTACCCAGGTGTCACACTATAATCTTGGTTTACAAAGTCACCTTCGATCACAACAGCGAATGACCTACTTCGAAGACCACCTTTATCTCCTCGAGCTATACACCTACTTGGAACCAAAGTCCCAATACTCCTTTGACTATACGTTCCAATCGATCGATACGCAGATAGCCAACTACGAACTGTAGGACACATACAACGACGGTCCTATCCCCACACCCTACTAGGAGGGAGACCACGAACCCTGGAACTGGTATACGCAATACTGGTTCAACTGTGCCAGCAACCACAAGAGCACCGAGTTCAACGAAGACAAGCTCTGGGATTTCTGCGATTACTACTTCACTGACGACGAAACCATCTATACAGGACACTTCCTAGACCTGTACTGAAATGACCGAATCCAACGTCGATATGCTCCGGCTGGAGTATCCGCGAACTGCCCTGGAAGTATACAACGACACCGAAACCGATCAACCAACGATTGACCTCCCAAACCCCACTGCCTGGGTCCGACTGCTGGTTACGCAGCACCAGCAGGCTCAATGGGACCTAGAGCAGCTACACGGAATGTGCGGCGACGCCTACGATCGGACCGACCGACGAATCGTCGCGATTGAGCGGGAGTACCAACTGCTCACGCAAGCCCTCGAGTACGTCTACAAGACGGCCGAGGCCAACACAACTGTATCCCACGAATGGATGCAAACCGAGCTGATGCGCACCGCAAGCACCGCTCAAAAATTCACCACTGATGTCTGGACAGCTATTACCGTCCGCGATAATGACCAGGCCGTAAAAGAAGGGCACCAGGTCACCCGGATCATGCGGCTGAACGATGCCGTCCAGTTCCTTCAGGTGGCGGACCGGAAACGAGCGGAGGAACAACAAACCTGGAATGCCAACTGTGAAAAGTGGGCCATGAATCAGCAGGAAGAGACCGAGCGACTGGCCAGAGAACAGCAACGGCTGCGCACAGAGGTAAGTGCCATCCAACGGGCGACCACCACGCCCACTTACCTACAGTTGGCTCTCCCAAGGGATGTCCCCCTCCCGGCCTCAAGGGAAGAAACCCTGGAAGCAGCGGCGGGAGGGGCCGGAGGAGACCCCCCAAGACGGCCCTGCACAAGGTTGGTACTCCGGTCTCCAGAACCAGAACCAGAGAACCCCACCGGGAATGCAGACCCGGACGAGAACGACGACGACGGGTATACCACCCTGGAGAGACGACGAAGCCAGGTGACCAGAAGGCCCCCGCCGGGAGCCACCCCACTTCAGGAAGGGCACATCGCCACCATCCTCACCCCGGAAGAAATCGCTCGACTGGTGGGAGAAGGCATCGCAGCAGCCCGAACTGACCAAAGGGCCCCGGAGGTAAGGATCAATACTTCCCGGCTCAAGCTGAAGAACCCAGAATCCTTCGACGGAAAACCCACCTCGGTGTTCAACGTCTGGTGGGAATCGGTTCTCGAATACATCGGGTTCTACCCGGAAACCCTCGACGCCCAGAAAATTGCCTGGGTGGGAATGCTGCTGTCGGACACCGTAAAAGCCTGGCACCAGCACCGACGCAGGACAATGGCGGACCGAGACACTTGGGCACGGTACACTGCGGCAATCCGGGCCGAATTTCGAGACACCCGGGAGGCCGCGAATGCCCAGCTGAAGCTCAGCCAGCTGCGATACAAAGGCGACATCAAGGCATACTTCACCGAATTCCGCGCCTTGAACGTATACACCCGAGCTACCGGCGAAGGGTTAAGGGAGAAGATCGACCAGGCAATGCCCGACAGCATCCCGGACATGCGCTTCGCCCACTACATAGAGGAGCTCATATATGATGAACACTTTCTCACAGCCACCTACAATGCCGGTCTTTACGTGGAACGAAGAAAGGCCCTGAAGGTGGCCCGCAAAACGCAGCCAGGGAATGGTGCAGGACGAAAGGACGGCCCGGATGGGAAGAATCCGGGCAATGCCTGAAAGGGCAAGGAGAGCGGTGGCCCCAAGCAGGCTGGGAAGTCTGACTCGGGGGGTAAGGCTGAAAAGCCAAGGAAATCATGGGCAGAGAGCCATTGGGGAAGCGGTGGCAATGCCTTCAAGGGAGTCCCACAAAATGAGATCGACTCCTACAGGAGCAGCAAGGCCAACTGCTGGAGGTGTGGCCGGGACAACCACACCACCCAAGACTGCTACACCCGAACAACGATCAAGGGCACAGAGCTACCAGAAGCCCCGAAACAGGCGAGCTCGATCCAAGGGAAAAGGAAGAGAGGGGAGGAGGCTGAGGAGGCTCCTGCCCCCAAGCAAGCCAGAGCGGTCAAAACCGAGGATGAGGACATGCGGGAAGCCGCGGCCATAACGCTCCAGTCAGCCTGGCAAGACGACTCGGATTTTTAGAAGGACGGGTCTCGCCGCAACCCAGGTCCTTCCCAATAATTTGTGGGACAAACCAAAAATGAAAGGGTCCGGAGGAACCAAGTATGGGAACCTCGCAGGATAGACAACGAAGAAGGCTAAACCCTGATAAAGCCTCGCCCAAAAAGTCTACGAACAAACCACAGTGTGGCAAAAGACCGATCACCACCATGATCATTTCGTGGGGCCCGACCCAATACACGGTACGGGTCCTACTCGACACCGGTTGCTTGGTACCTCTGATCAGCGCGAGGATTACCGAGCAGCTCGACATACCCCGAATCCGCAGAAGGAAGGCAGCCCCACTACTGAACTGTTCGGGGGAAGAGGTCAAAGGGGCAGGAATGGAGTACACCGAGCCGCTCCTGCTTCAGCATCGGAAGCACTACTCCCAGGAAATGTTCGAGGTCGCACCATTGGAACCAGAAGTCGACATCTTCCTACCATTCTGGTGGATAGCGAAGCACCCCCCGCAGGGTGCATGGGACTCCGAAGAACTCCGCTTCAGCAGCTGCAACTGCCTAGAATAATGCACGCGATTCGAAACCGCGGAATTCGCTCTATATTTGGACGAGACGGTTGCCCTGGACCTGGAAGCCAAAGTCATCGGATATGTCTCAGCGGTGGCAGAAGACCCTCGGGACCAGATCCCTAAGGAATTCAGGGGGTACCTCGACATCATGGGCCAGGAAGCAGCAGAAGCGCTGCCAACACACCGGCCATATGATTGTAAGATCGACCTCAAGGAAGGAGAAACCGCCCCCTGGGGACCGATCTACCCCCTCTCGGTACACGAGCTTCAGACCCTCAGTGAGTGGCTCAAAGAAATGCTGAGGACAGGCAAAATCCGGAGGTCCACCTCACCGGCGGGATCCCCGATTCTGTTCGTACCAAAGCCAAACGGGAAGGGACTCCGGCTGTGCGTCGACTACCGAGCCCTTAACCGGATAACAATTCCCAATCGGTACCCCCTCCCTCTGATGCAGGAACTACAGGACCAGGTACAAGGAGCCAGATGGTTCACCAAGTTGGACCTAAAGAATGGGTTTAACCTGATCTGCATTCGGGAAGGCGACGAATGGAAAACAGCCTTCCGAACTCATTATGGGCTGTACGAATTCCAAGTTATGCCATTTGGACTGACCAACGCTCCGTCAACCTTCCAGAACATGATGAACCATGTCTTCTCCAACATGATCGACCTAGGCCTCCTAGTTTACATGGACGACTTCTTGATCTATGCGAAAACTGAGGAGGAGCACGATCAACGGGTTAGGGAAGTATTGAAAAGGCTGCAGGAAAACCGACTGGCAGTCTCACCAGACAAGTGCGTCTGGAAGACCCAGAAAGTGGAATTCCTGGGATATGTCATTGGGCAGGACGGAATCCAAATGGCAAGAAGAAAAGTGGAGGTCGTGCTGGACTGAAAGACTCCAGCATCGCTAACGGAAGTGCAGTCCTTTTTGGGATTTGCCAACTTTTACCGACACTTCATCAAGGACTACTCCCGAGTCGCCAGACCATTAACGGAACTCATGAAGGGCGATGGTAAAAGCTGGGCGTGGACGAAAGAAGTGGAGGCAGCCTTCAGGGAACTAAAAGAATGATTCACGATGGCTCCGATCCTGGCGCACTTCGACCCACAACGGCCCGTGATCATCGAGACCGACGCCTCCGACTTCGCCATTAGGGCAGTACTGTCCCAACGAGATGACAAAGGCCACCTGCACCCAGTCGCATTCCACTCCCGCAAGTTTCAACCCGCGGAGATAAACTACGAAATCCACGACAAGGAACTTCTCGCGATAGTGGACGCCTTCAAGTATTGGAGACGGTACTGCGAAGGAGCAGCACAGCAGGTGCAAGTATACTCGGACCATCAAAACCTTGAATACTTCACCACCACGAAGGTCCTCAACCGCCGACAAGCCCGCTGGGCACAGGAGCTTGCCGGTATCAACTTATGCATCTACTACCCATCAGGAAACCGAAACAGGAAACCGGACGCTCTGTCAAGGTGTTCGGAGTACCGCCCTGAAAAGGGGGGGAGTGAAAACCAGCCGATTACGACAGTTTTGCGAAAAGACAACTTTGCGGAACCAGACAGATGAGAAAGAACGTTTATCTGCTCTTCGGCAAGGCTGGCATCACTCCAACCACGGCAATGGTCAAAAGAATTTGCGGAAGCAGTCAAAGAAGCTGGGGAAAAAGACAAGGAGTACCAAGGCACGGTAAGGGAACTAGAAGCAGTGCTGGGGAATGCAGCACTGAATGACCGGAAGGTCAAGGAGGAAGCTGCCTGCCCTCGTAAGGTGCGGCAGAGGGACCAAAAGGTCAGGACGGAAGGGGTCCTCGTGATCAAGGAAGGGCTGTTCTACCGAAAGGGTATGCTCTGGATCCCGGAGGATGACAACCTCAAAACCCTGATCCTGGAATCAGAACACAACACAAAGGTCGCTGGCCACATGGGCCAGGACAAGACGATCGAGCTAATCCGACGCAACTTCTGGTGGCCAAAAATGAATGAAAGGATTATCGACTTCGTCCGAAGCTGCCCCGAGTGCCAGAAGAACAAGATGGCCCGGCACCAACCGTACAGACTTTCCTCCCCCTTGGAACTACCGTACGCCCCCTGGCAGTCCATCGCGATGGACTTCATCATGGAACTGCCACTCTCGGAGGGATGCGACCAATTGTGGGTGGTCATAGACCGATTCACAAAAATGGCGCACTTCCTCCCCCTCGAGAAAGAAAGGAAGACTGCGGCCGACCTTGCGGTCATCTTCGCCTGGGAAATCTGGAAGCACCACGGACTACCCTCGGACATCGTCTCGGACCGGGACTCACGGTTCACCTCCGAGACATGGCAAGAATTCCTGCGGCTATCAGGCATCCGCCCAAGGATGTCGACGGCCTTCCACCCTCAAACCGACGGGCAAACAGAACGCCTCAACCAGACAATTGAAGCATATCTCCGAGCATTTGTCGGCCACGAACAGGATAACTGGGTGGGACTACTCCCGATGGTGGAGCTTGCCTACAACAATTCAATCACCATGGGCAATAGGATGTCGCCGTTCTACGCTAACTACGGATTCCATCCCGTGTCCTCTAACCCAGCCACCTCAGGACCCTTGAACCCTGCCAGTAAGCTCTATGCCCACTGGATGCACGCGGTACACAAGGCGTCCGCCGAACGACTGCAAGCGGCACACGAACGAATGCGCCGCTACATGGACCCCCAGCGCACCGAGCCCCCGAAATACCAGGTCGGAGACTTGGTGATGCACAACGGGCGCAACATTAAGACACGCCGACCCTCCTGGAAGCTGGACCACAAGAACCATGGCCCCTTCCAGGTGGAAAAAATCATCTCACCCCTCGCAGTCCGACTAATGCTGCCCCGGAAGTGGAAGATTCACAACGTCTTTCATGTGTCGCTACTCGAACCCTACCGAACCAGCGAACACCGAGCGCCGCCGGACCCCTCGAAGATTCTCCGAGAGGCCGACGATATCGAACAAAGCGAGGAGTACGACGTTGACGAGGTCCTTGGGAGCACCAAGAAAGGGCGCCGTGTCCTGTACCTCGTCAAATGGCTCGACTTCCCGGACCGAAGGGACTGGACAGAAGAGCCATACGATAACTTTTCAGTAGGCGGCCTGGAGAAACTTCGAGAGTTTCACCGACGGAATCCAGATGCGCCGAGGGACTACCGGCTCACCGAGAGCTAGACTCCGATCCGCCCCGGGCGCATCTCGAAGCCGAAGGGGTTGAAGCACGATCGGGGGGTAGTAGGATGAAGGGGAGGAGGACTTCATCCAACAAGAACTTTTTCAACGAGCAGAAGAGCAAAAGGTATTGTAATCCCAGGAAGAAACAGCAGCCGTCCTTTAAACCTCTTCGGAGGAACGTCGCTGTTCCCTGGTTTCCTTTGCACCACTCCGACAGTAGGATCCTGGACCGGTCAGGAGACCACCCAGATCCGAGGGCCGGCCGTCAACCGAATTAGTTCCGAAGTTTTTTCCCGCAGGAGGGTTTTCTTCGGGACTAGGCGACCAGAGGGATGCAGGGGCTGGAGGACTGCATTCCACCGCTCATGGAAAGAGGAGGGGTCAGGACACAATTAGCTTCGGCCTGAAGCTAAGAAAGAGGGGGAGTGGTGTTACATGCGAGGGTAACAAGGGGAGTAAAGGTGCAAGGAAAAAAGGTAGCACGACGGTAAGTCACATGACTAGGGATCCCGGATGAAATCTCGGAGCCTCGGAAAGCAGTTCGGCAAGAATAGATGGAGCAGAGGGTAATCTCGGTGGGTGATGGATCTTAGGCCAGCCTACTGGGTAGACACGACATACTACCGACCCTTGTAGCCGCTGCATACGAGAACGAGATAAGGGAGAACTAGCTCCCTGCAGGTTGCACGCCATAAGCGAGGCCCATGTCGCAAGATAGGTCTGGGAGAGTCTAGACAGGAGATAAGACCCGGTGTTAGGACCTTACGGCCGAGACGAGCGGACGAAAGGATAACTCCGGAGCGGGGCCAGCGGCAAACTAGAAGGGATGGCGAGCTCCGAAAGAGTTATGACCGATCCTGACTAGGACCTCGATACGAAGCCCGCATAGTCCGAAAGACTAGCGCCGGGGGAAATACGAGGTCGCCGACTGTTAACCTCCACCCTTATCGCTAGAACCGGTCAGGACCAACCACACCCATGTGCGGGGCTCTCGGAGGCCGCGCGTCTGAAGACTGGGACTCCCGACGTGACGACGGGAAGAAAAGAACCACCTGACAAAAGGAAGTCTGCATAAATACCGCACGAACGAACTTCACCGAACCTGACTCCCCATCCCTGGGAAAAACACTCATGAACACCCCGACACGACGAACCTAAGATTATTCCGCTGTGAATAAAGAAATTGAACCTGACTCTACCATATCTCTACCTCCACCTCTGTACTCGCGTACCCAGGTGTCACAACAATGCCGTAACTACTGCTCGTGGAGAACGACATGCGATCATTCCCTATGTTACACTCGGATATCGAGCAGTCAGAGTCAGCACCCGTAGAGACCTCGGCAGAGGAGACCAGAGGAGAGGGGAGCGGAATGCGGAAGGACTTTACTCCGGTCCTAGCCGCTTGGAAGCGAACCTC
>Ga0307516_10010228_pt1 | contig 10342 bp, 16 predicted proteins | sample 19_EM_MG_FD_203310 | JGI IMG/M metagenome (GOLD analysis project Ga0307516, IMG submission 203310) | Populus trichocarpa ectomycorrhiza microbial communities from riparian zone in the Pacific Northwest, United States - 19_EM | ecosystem: Host-associated > Plants > Roots > Unclassified | place...
GGGTTGAACGTGCGCGGAGAGGATCGCTGCATCGAGGAACGTCCAATTGGCGAGGGTGAACTGTACGCGCACGCGATTCCGCGAGAGAATTAGTCATAAGATCCGTCCCACAAGATCACCCACAGACATGCGTAAAGGATAGAACCGAAGAGAAGTACGAGGTCAATTCTGGGTTTGGGATCCGCTTGTGGATCGGAGGGGATGGGGAACATACCAATGCACCAGCTAGGTAAACACCGACTGTACGTTTATGCTTTCCGAGCCCAAGCGAAACGTTAGGGCATGGGTTGACGCACACCCTGCGTGGGTCGTAGTTGGCTGGTGGCAGGGACATTGTCTTCGATCGTGGTCGAGAGCGATGGATGGTGGAGGATCCAAAGGCTGCGCTACCCGATCCATATCCCCGGGTCACGTGGGTACCAGCCACATCAAACACGGCGTTCGCGACAGGTTTGTGGTGCGGGCCTCGAGGATGTGAGTAAAACCCGATGTCATCTCAAGAAATATCTAGATACAGAAGGTAATATACACGTGAATTATTCGTCATATTGTGTCAGCTATCGAAGCAAAAACAGTGAGGTCAGCGCGTGTTCTCGGACGGACCAAGCAGAGTGGGGTTAACGAAGGAAGGCGGAACTTACATCAAGGGTCAAAGTCTGCGAACTGTTCACATCTTGATCGCGGTAAATCCCAACAAGGGAGGTGCTGCGTTCGTACAGTGAACCCTTCAAGCTGATCACAATGAACTGGAAGGTGTCCGACGCGTGTGACCGAATGTAGTTCGCGATCTTCGCGACGTTGGTGTTGTCCAGCGCAGCGTCGACCTCGTCCAGAACGAAGAAAGGCGATGGGTGGAAACTGGGGTTGGTTGGGGTTAGTAATGGGGTCATGGGCGTAGGGTACAGAATGCGTTTCGCACCTATGAATAGCAAAAAGAAGAGCCAGCGCTGCAATTGTCTTCTCCCCACCAGACAACTGTTCCATGTCGCGGAAGCGTTTCATCGGTGGCATAGTATGGTACTTGATACCTGCAACGTAGGGCTCCTGTATGGGGCGTCAATCCCGTCAGCAGCCGAAATGAAAAAAAGAACCCCATCCACGCACCTCACTGTCTTCCAAAGTGAGATATGCCACCCCACCCATTGGCGATGATTTTCCGCGGGTGAGGTCCTTGTATACCCCGTCAATCCTCTCCGAGACATGGTTGTAAGCTTTCATAAAGAGTTCGTATCTAAAATGGGAATGAGAGATCGTCCATGTCAGATTTGGGCCGTTTGGCCGTGCGGGATTGTGAGAGTTACTACCTTCTCTGTTTCACGTCGTTGAATTGGTCACGGGCTTTCTTGGAGTCCTTTCGGGCTTTGTCAGCCTCCTTCTCAGTCTCCACAAGTTTGAGTTCAACATCGCCCAACCGCTCGGAGGCCTTGAGGTTTGGAGCCATGCGTTCAATCTCCGCTGCGACCTTGGCTATCTCCTCGTCAAAGCGGGCTGCAGTTTCCGGGGAGGAATCTTCCATTTCTTCGTCCTCGAGTTCCGAATAATCGATTTCGATACCGTAGTCTTGAACTTCCTGGGGACTTTCACTCTCGTCTTCTTCCGCTTCCTCTCCTTGTACTGGCTTGTCTACCGTCAGACTCTCCTCCATGGGAACGTTTTTGAGGTTCCCCTTCAGTAGAGGGATTCCGATTTCGTCTACTCTGCAACGCCTGTAGATTGCTGAGCGCTCCAAACCGAGCTTCTCGATTTCACCATTCTAGATGTGGAATGGTGAGCGTCTCCATTGACACCCCAACGGGCATTTCACGTGCCTTGGTTGCGATGTCCTTGAGGACCTGGTCGACTGCCTTGGAAGCCTTGTTGAAGGCCCTCTTCGCCTGGTCAACTTTAGCTGTGTGATCCTCCAAGTCCTCATTTGCCTTGGTAAGGTCCTCCTTTAGTTCTTTAAAACTAGCTTCAGCGTCCTGAATTTCCGCCTCGATCTGCTGCTTTGTTTGTTCGTGACGAACCAGTGCTTCGTCCTCAGCCCGGATGACCCCGTCGAGATCGGCCAGCCTCTCCTGGGTAGCTCGGAGTTGCTCTTCCTCAAACTTTATCCTATGGTGGGTCAGAAGACATACCGGGCGTTGACACGGAACACGTACTGTGTCGTGAGGCGAGCAATTTGGGTGTCGAATCGATGCCGTGCTTCAATTACCGCTTGAGCGATCTTTAGCTGGCGCTCCTCGTAGTCGCGAATGTTGCCAACTCCGATCCTTCGGCAGAAGTCTCCGAATACGCTGTCGTCGGCTTCACTAATAACGGCCTGGAGCGTTTCAACTTGTTCCCGTAGGTGATCATGGCTGGCGGCGGCAGCGTTGACTTGGGGTCCCAACGCATTGAGTTGGCCTCCGACGTGCTCTAGCTCTTGTAGGATTCCCGTTCTACGGAGCTGGGCAGCAGCCTGGGGAGGCTCAGAAACGCAAAGAATTGCATCAGTCCCAACTACCTACCAGATCGTCTCTGGCGATACCCAGGGATGTTTTTAACCGCTCAATCTCGAGGGTGATGGCTTCATTCGTTTTCTCTCTTAGCTTTTTGCTCTGAAGGTCGGCCAAGTTCTTGTGGATGTCGTCTTTCCTTCGATTCAAGCCTTGGGGGAGGCATTTCAGATAGGACTCTCGAATGGGTCTATGTGAACATACCTTTGACATCTTTCTCATCCCACTTCTTTGTGCTGTCACGCGTACTACGACCACCAGTAATCAGACCACTCTTGTGGATCACCGTGCCGTCCAGGGCCACAGCTACGCCGAAGTTAGGGTGCTCTGGGATGAGTCATAGCGGTTCACTCACCTTTTACCTCCTGACCCTTGTCGAACACCACATAGCGGGCGACATCCATGGTATCGCAAACAAGAGCGTTACCACAAGCATACTGGATGGCACGTTCGACGGCGGGCTCGTATTGAATCACATCCACCGCAAGTCTCGCCCCTTTGGCGAAAGACCGGTACTTGTCACTGATGGGTTTCACCTGGATACTATCAAGGGGGATGAACGTTGCGTGACCCGCGCGGTGATTGCGCATATACTGTATGCGAACCCCTTCAGAACCCGTACCCCGAGGGATAGGGGCAACTCACCTCGATACAGTCGATGGCAGTCTTTTCCTCGTCTACGACAACAGCATCCATGTTTCTACCGAGGATGACCGCAACTGCCAATTCGTACTTTCTCTGGGTGGGTTTACATAAGTCGACGACACGTCCGCGGACGCCTGCGACCAAGGTCATTCACGGAAGCAGACCGGAAAAAAAAGGTCGGTACCGGGAAAGATCCTTGATAGGTTGGTTAAAGTTTCCTTGAGTCTGGCCTCTTTTTCTGATTCTTGTCGGTCGACACTTGCTTGTAGGAGTTCTTGATAGATCTCGCCCAAGTGCTCATTTAACTCCTTCTCGAGTTGGCTATCGGGGAAATGAGGTCAATGGGAGGAATATGCACTAGAATGAACTTACGCGGTCCGCGCACGCTCGGAAAGCTGCTTTTCCAACTCTCGTTCCGCCTTCTTAATATCCACTTCCAGGTTTTGAACCTTCTCTGCCAGCTGCATGGGGAGTTAGTCGGGTATGCTTATGAAACTGTACAGCTTACATCATCGGACTTCTGCTGAACCTCATCCCTGCCTCCGTCAAGTTCACCCCTCCGTTCTTCGAACTTGTTGACCCTCTCTTTCAGTTGGCCCAAAGAACGGGTTACGGTCTTAAATTCGCGATCCAAAGTCTTCAAGGATTGTCGCTCGTCGACAGCGAGGACATTGGCATTCGATTTCCTGTGGCAGAATCAGGTGGGAACCGGAGGGTTAGGCCATCGAACCTACAGTCTCCGGTATTCCCCCAGGTTTTCTTCACTAAGTGAGGCACCACCCTCTGTAGCCCTACGTTGTTCCTCTGATACGCGGTAAGAGGACGGATGAAGCGACCAAGAGAAAGAACGTCCACCTTGCGCTTTATCCGCTTCTTGGCGCACTATTCCCAGATCTTCATAGTAAGATGTGATCTTCTGCTGTTTCTTCTCGATGTCTTTGGCAACTTGTTCCATCAGTTTGGCAGAGTTGGCCTTCTTCCGGGTCGCATGGGAGATCTGCGCTTCCGCGGTGACGAGCTCTGGTCTCTGTTCCGGACGTGTAAAATTCCAGAAGTGCGCTCATAATGAAATGTCGCGTACCTTGGTGTCCAAAGCCTTCTCGGCCCGCTTCAGCCTCCTTTCCTCCCGGGACACTTCGGTCTTAGACCTCGCTTGCTCTGCACGGGTACCGTCGAGGTTTTGCTGCCGTTGATGTTGGTCCTCCCGAAGCCCAGTGAGAGCATGGTTCTGCTTTTGAATCTCTGACGCGTTCGCTTTCAAAGATTCTTCGATGTGATACAGTTTGTAGAGAGCACGCCGCAAAATCAGCTCATGCTTGATGAGAAAAACGGAACATGAGCAATGGGACAGCATACATCTGTAATCTTGGAACTGACCTTCTGTTCTTCCAGCTTCTCGTACCTGGCAACTTCGTTCTTCTGTTCCCTGAACTGCCTGATTTCTCCGGTAATGCCTCGCCGTTTTGTGAAGTTGAAAGTGGCATTCTCGGTAGCACGTTCCTGAGCCTCCTTTGCTTTCTCGTACTCTGGAGCCAGTTCAAGGGAACCGCTGATCTGTTCGATTAGCCGTGTGAGGTCTTTCGAGGATTGTGAGGCGACCGCTTCAACATCCCCTTGGAAGACCAGGAAGTTCTTCGCCTTGACGAGGATGTTGTGGGAGACGAGGGCAGCATTGTAGGCGGAATAAGTGACAGTCCTGCCATTGAGTTTGTATTCGGACGCTCCAGCGGTGGAAATTCTGGGTGGATCGGTTTCTATGAGTGAACCAGATGTCGAACACAACAGATAGACTCTCACATTCGTTGGAAAAGCCACTCCTTCTCCCCATCGTGGAACACCGCCAGCACCCATGCCCTCTTGGCCGAAGATTCCGGCTCCTCGTCCTCGTCGATTTGTTCGGACGGTTCGTCAGGAGGCGCGGCAAGTTTCCTTCCACGGTAGACAAGGTCTTTCAGTTGGCTGCTCCGCAATTGGGCACTCTTGATTCCAAGAACGAAGGAAATGGCGTCCATAAGGTTGGACTTCCCAGCCCCGTTAGGACCAATAACCGAGGTGAAGTTTCGGAATGGTCCTATCGTCTGGTGGCCCCTTGGGGGATCGTCAGCTGGGAGAGTTACGGCGCAGTTCGATGGTCTACCTATAGGACTTGAAATCGCATACTTCGATCCTCACCAAAGGCATGCTGAAGATGGTGAGGTAGGACGCGTCGGCGAGTGTTGGGTTCAAACCGTGACGCGATCGGGGAGTTCTCCTAATTATCCTTTCTTCCCACGATCCCCCATACCAAACACCATCAGCTGACCACCCCTTGTGCCGGACGGTCCGCGATTGAGCAGTCACCCCCACATCGCTAGCTGTCGGATATTGTGACCATGTGCAACAGCTGTTGAGTTTCTCTGCGCCCGTTATTATTCATGGGTGCTTCCACTTCCGGTCAAACTTCAGAAGATTCTGTTTACGAATGTTCTGTTTTACGCTTCCACAGGGTCCCATGTTTATCCGTTGCGCCCCCAGGAACGAGTCTGAAAGTATAAATTCGGCCTTCCACTCCGCTGATGCCCACCAAAATCCCCGCGCCCTATCCGCAACCGACCATGAGAGGTGGTCTCCTGCTTTGTTTCGTCGTCGCATTGTCCAGATCTGTGTGTCTGGCTCAGAACACCCAAGTGTACAATTGGAAGAACGTGAAGATTGGCGGTGGTGGCGGCTTCGTTCCTGGGGTCGTCTTCAATCCTTCCAGGAAAAATCTTGCATACGCTAGGACCGACATTGGTGGTGCATATAGGCTGAACCCAGATGGAACCTGGAGCCCCCTGCTGGACTTTGTCGACGACGCCCGGTGGAACTACTGGGGAGTGGAGTCATTGGCGACCGACCCTGTAGAACCAAATAGGCTTTACCTAGCCACTGGAATGTATACAAACTCCTGGGACCCGAACAACGGTCAGATCTTGGCATCCGTTGACTATGGCGCAACTTGGGACGCTTCGCCTCTACCATTCAAGGTTGGCGGAAACATGCCAGGACGCGGCATGGGGGAGGCGAGTGATATCGTGATTGTTGCAACGCGACGGTCGTGTTGATGTGTTCTGCCAGCGTCTCGCTGTTGATCCTAACAAAAATTCGATACTCTACTTCGGTGCAAGAAGCGGAAAAGGGCTTTGGAAGTCCACGGACTATGGGAAAACGTGGAACAAGGTGACGGGTTTCACGAGCGTTGGTAAGTTGTCCAAGCCGTTCGACGGATCACGATCTGATATGCCGTCCAGGCACCTATATTCCCGACCCGAACGACTCCTCTGGATACAACAGGTGAGTGTTAGTCATCGCCCTCGGAATCGCGACTTACCATTCACCAGTGACCCGATTGGCATCGCGTGGGTGACGTTTGATCAGACCACTGGGGTCAAGGGGTCCCCAACTCCTCGCATTTTTGTGGGAGTAGCCACGGTTGGACAAGACAACGTCTTCGTATCGGAAAATGCTGGCGCAACGTGTAAAGCCAACTTCCCTCCTCGACCAACGCCTCGTTAATGACGCTATATGGCAGGGAAATCGATCGCGGGGCTTAACAATGCGTTCATGGCCCACAAGGGCGTGATTGATCCGAGCACCAAGGTTTTGTATATCTCGGCAAATAATAACGCGGGACCCCTTGATGGAACCAATGGTATGAATGACTCCCCGATAACCCCTTCTCGATGGCTAAGGCTCGTTCCAGGTGCTGTGTGGAAATACGACTTGACTACCAAAGCGGTCAAGAACATTACTCCCCCATCAAACATCCTTGGGAGTCAAAGCTATGGGTTTGGAGGACTTGCAGTCGATTATCAGAAACCTGGCACGCTCATGGTCGCCGCCTTGAATATGTGGTGGCCAGATGGGAATATTTTCCGTTCAACCGATAGTGGCGCGACTTGGACCACACTTTGGGATTGGAACCAACCAGGGGTTTCCACCAAGAGGTTCTATACCTTCAACAACCTAATAGCCCCCTGGCTTGGCCCGAACTACACGATCAGTACCACTGACCTGAAGCAGATTGGGTAAGCACATTGCATGCACTCCGCTGCTCGGACACTGGACGCTTGTGCAATAGGTGGATGATGGAAGCGTTGGCAATCGACCCATTTGATTCGAACCGATGGATGTACGGTACCGGTGCGACCATTCAAGGGGGCCGTGACTTACTTAAGTGGGATTCAACCCACAACGTTACTCTCCAATCTATGGCGGACGGAATCGAGGAAACCGCAATCTTAGGATTAATCTCCCCACCGACCGGCCCTCATCTCCTTTCCGCCGTCGGCGATCTCTGCGGTACGCAAACCAACATCACGTTCCTCCCACGGCCACTTGAACACCGCTCACAGGTTTTGTTCATAATAACCTTGACAGTCCCGTATCCGCGGGATTCTCAAACCCGACATGGGCCACGAGCGCCGACCTCGATTTTGCTGGCTCCAAGTCCAATGTTATTGTTAGGATTGGCACAGATACCGGAGGGTCTGCCCCAACCTAAATCCTTCAGTTGAATTGTACCTGACCACTGCTTAGATCATCCAAGCAATTGGCCCTTTCAAGTAACTCCGGTGCCACCTGGTCCCCACACCCCGGGGCTCCAGACGGCGTCGCAGGAGGAAAGGTTACCATATCCGCGGACGGAACCTCTATCCTATGGAGAACGGGAACCAACCGCATCCTGGTTTCTGGATCTACCGCGGCATTTGCGGATGTTAGTAGCCTCCCAAGCGAGTCTATTATTGCTGCAGACAAGAAGGATGCGAGCATTTTCTACGCTGCATATGGTTCTTCATTTTACATCTCGAAAGACGCTGGCCGAACATTCTATGGGTATGGAACTCTTGGTAGCTCCTCCTCCCCATACAAAATTGTGGTCCACCCGACGGTCGCTGGCGATGTTTGGGTTTCTACCAACACTGGGCTTTTCCACTCCACAAACTTTGGGGCAACCTTCAAGGTCACCTCGAACGTCTCTCAGGCGTGGGCCATAGCACTTGGCGCTCCTTCTGGTTCCGGCAAGTATCCCGCTATCTTCGCCGTCGCGAAGGTGTCTGGAACGGGAGGGGTCTACCGGTCCGATGATGCTGGGGTGAGTGTAGCTTCTCCCGGAGGGACCTTCTCCAACACCTCTTCTTAGACTTCGTGGGTCAGAATCAATGATTCCCAGCACGGTTTCGCGAGGTACAGCTCTGCCATCCTTGCCGCTGATCCAAGGCAGTACGGCCGGTAGGTCCGGCCCCTCCTTTGGCCCGCCAGCCTTCTGATTAGACCACACAGGGTATACATTGGTACAAGTGGACGCGGAATTTTCTACGGCGACATTGGGTATTAAGTATCGCAGCCATAGACACCCCATTCATACCTATTGTCCGCGCTCTCTGTTACAGCGGTTGTAATTTCGATAGACCGTTTTCCAGATAATAGGGCCCTTATTTACCTTTTGATCCTATCGGTGCCCGCCACCCTGGCATGGAGCTAGTGTCGCCCCAGCTAGGGAGTCAGGTGTCCTATACATGCAAACTGCTCTCGCTGCCGCATAACTTGTAAAACTCAACAATTCACAACGATACGTCTCGAATACTACCGGACACTCGATGGCGACCCCATGGGCCTCAAATCGAGCGAAAGAACCAAGTCGTTGGGCCATTTTCGGGCGGCATACGGGTTACCCTGTACCACAATGCCGAGGTGTCGAGCTTCAATGAGACCAAAATGTAAACGATATATTGGGGCCGTATTCTGTGGAAAACCAATGGAAAACGGTCTATCGAAATTAGAACCGTGTAGTGGCGTAAGCGCCAAAAATGTGTTGCAATCGTGGGAACAACGGGCGCACGAGATCGTAATCGGTGAGGAAGATCACAAGCTCCTTCCCGTGCAACCGCAACCATGGGCGAACCAAAGAGGCCGGATCCAATTTTGTTGACACTCTTTGCAAACCGCTTCATGAGTGTCGCTGAGGCTATGGGCCGTAGCCTCCAACAGACTTCCATCAGCACTAATATCAAGGAACGCCTCGATTTCTCATGTGCACTGTTTGGCCCTGACGGAGACTTGGTCGCAAACGCACCGTTCATCCCCATCCACCTGGGAGCAATGAGTTTGTAAGAGATCCCGACAAGTGTTCCCAGTGAAACTGTAGATAACCTCCCACAGCGCCGTGAGATACCAGATGGAACTGCACGCGGGAACTCTGAAAGCCGGGGATGTCCTCATGTCCAATTCCCCACAGGCGGGCGGATCGTTAGTACCGAATGCTGCGCCACTCTCTCTTTTTGAATCTAACCTCCTCCCCAGACATCTCCCTGATATCACCATCATCACCCCTGTGTTCGAGGCAAATACCAACGAGATAATCTTCTTCACTGCCTCTCGTGGCCACCACGCGGACATCGGAGGGATACTTCCTGGATCCATGCCACCCACCTCAACCACAATCTTCGAGGAAGGAGCGAACGTCGAGAGTTTCAAGATCGTCAGTGACGGAATCTTTGACAAGAAGGGGCTGGACAGGTATATGATTGAAATCCCAGCCAGCTACCCCGGCAGCTCTGGGTGTCGAAATATCCGTGACGTGGAGAGTGACTTGAAGGCTGTGCGTCCTCTCACAATACGTCAGGCTTTAACTTATCTGTTGAACAGCAAATCGCGGCGAACCATAAGGGGGTCCAGTTAATTCATGCAAGTCAGCATCGAGTCTCCCTGGATGTCGGTTCTTTACTGAACCCCAATAGTTATCGACGATTATGGTCTAGAAAAGGTTCAAGAGTACATGCACCACATCCGCTCCAATGCCGAGACATCGGTACGTAACTTGCTCCGACAAGTGGTGCGGAATACGGGCAAAAACGTACTCCGTGCGATTGATTATCTGGATGACGGCTCCCCAGTAAGCGAGATGAAATGGCCACTCTCACACTGATGCTGAACAGTGATACAGATAGAGCTTAAAATTGACATCGACGAGAAAGAAGGATCTGCCGTTATGGATTTCACTGGGACTGGATGCGAGATTCGAGGGAACCTTAACTCGCCCGAGTCGGTGGTCCACTCTGCCATCATCTACTGCATGAGATCGATGCTAGATACGGACATTCCGTTGAACGCTGGTTGTCTGGTTCCTTTGAAAAGTGCCTTTCCACGCAACCTCCCGCAGGCAAACGTCTGACATTCTGTGCAGTAAACATCCCAAAAGG
>Ga0307516_10010229_pt1 | contig 10338 bp, 14 predicted proteins | sample 19_EM_MG_FD_203310 | JGI IMG/M metagenome (GOLD analysis project Ga0307516, IMG submission 203310) | Populus trichocarpa ectomycorrhiza microbial communities from riparian zone in the Pacific Northwest, United States - 19_EM | ecosystem: Host-associated > Plants > Roots > Unclassified | place...
CTTACGAGAGGAACTCGTTGTGTCTTAACCAGACCTGATGAGCGGCGTGTAGTTTCTCCGCATCTGTAGAGAGCCGCTGACGAGTCGATTGGGACATCTGCGAACGTTTCAGCCGCGAGAGGTATTCAGTTCAGCCCAATTACTGATACCTTCGATAGCGCGGCATTATCGTTAATGAATTTGATCAAAAAGCTCAATTTGTCCTTCCTCCCCATCATATGCGCATTGAGGTCATGGTTTGGGCGAATGATTTCAGAATCTAACGGTGGTCTATGAGCACATGAATTGGTTCCAAAGGCCGGCTGAGCCACGCATCACCTGATTCCAAGATGGCCTTGCTGAGCTGCTCGGCACCAGTCATCAAACTGTTTCCATCAACCTCGGGGGGGAAGCTAAAATCCAGGGGGTTCTGCAACCGGGATGTCTCAGTCGCAGGGAGGAAGAGGTGTGGGGTCGACCTACGTCGACATTCGAGCCGTACAAGATGGCCTGGGTCATGATTGACTTGATCAGCGTCGCACGCCCGGTTCTAGTTCACCAGCCTTCAGAACATATTTCCTCGATAAAATGGCCGAAAAGCCTACTCTCGATCGAATTTCGCGATCTGGTCCATATCGACGTACACCTTCATCATCGTCGCGGCAGTGAGGACAAGTAACTCCCCACCTGCAGACGGCAGCACGCCCAGCCCGAGTGTCCTGTCTGTGGAATTACGGAGTTCAAGACGGTCCATGTACTCCGTAGCTGCGTCACATTAGTCAACTAGATAAACACCTCCGGCACACAACGGCTGCGAACCTCGGGCACATAGAGCGATGGCATCGCCGAATTGGATCGCGACCAGCGCGCCATCGCGAAGAGACTGAATCCGGGGATGCATGGGTGCACCGGAACTCGAGGTCTGAACGGGAGAGTATGAGTCGCCGAAGGTGTGGGTGTGAGGAGTATACTGACAGATTGGTATGGGACAACGATCGCATCCTCGGCGACGAAGGCGTTTGGTGTACGCGAGAAGCTAACGAGCGCATATATCCTCCTGGGGTTGTTGGACACCATCATACTGTTCTCGTCGTCCACTCCAGCGTAGGAAACGAGTAAAACGACCTTCGACGAGCTCTCCAGTACAACGTCCAAGAGCTCCACGTCCAGCTCCACCCCAGAACCCCTCCGAGAAGTCGCTGGGGTGAAGTCTCGTATGGCTTCACGGATACTTTCACCGAGATCTTCCTCGGAGATGAGTTCTTCGTAGCCCTCAAACCTCAAACTCCACAGCTGAACCCGGGTATCCACGGCAACCAAAATCTCGTGACCGGTAGAAGTGGCATTGCCGAGTGCGACGGAGTTAATGTAACCCCTTTCCGTCTGAGGGTTCGAAGACCACAGGGGGAAGATGCGTGTGAGGGACAAGGAAGACTGGGGCCGAGAGAACGCATGAGAGGTCAGATGGTACTTCCCCCCCGTAGAGCCCAAAGTGAGTCGGAACAGTCTCCCGAAGGAGGTCGATGCCACGAAGGTTTGACTCTAGTTGCCCTTGTCAATTTCATACCGGTCAAACGTTGATCAAGTAGATAACGCACATCGATACGTGTGAGTGTCGTCAAAAGTTCACCATCGTCACCTTGTAATGGCAGTTCGGTCGTCGTGTAGTGCTCGCCGCCGGCCAGCCCGATTCCGATGCCACCCCACAACCGGAGTTCGCCGTGAATAGAAGCGAGAATCAAACCGGGTTCTCGATTTGGACCAGTTGGGATCAGGACGTGGAATGGTGCTAAGTCCGAGGGTGGGCAGGCGAAGATGTAGCACGTCGGGGTGCCCGAAAGGGCCTTAGTTCCTCGTCAGCTCCGCAGAGGGTAAGTAAAAGATGGTGGACGTACTTGGGCGTGATTCCACACGAAACAGGTCTTTGCTGAGGCTACAAGGGCGAAACCCGTCAGCGGGTCAACGTCTCCACTGTACGAATCTCGGTAAAAGTCTACACGAGGACCGAAGTCAAGATCACACCCTATGAAAAAGTGAAACAGGGGCTTGCCTGAGTTTTTGAGGATTTGTTTCACCTCCACGGGAAGGTTCGAGTAGAACGACACGGCGAGCTGCTGGGACTTTGCGAAAACGGTTTCGGTCCGGATGGCGCGTTCAAAGATCAAGCTGGTGGCTTCTTCGTCCACATCCATTCCGGCCGCACCGTCGGAATAGACCGACATATCATCGGGGATACGATTCGTGGCAGTGTTTCGTGCAGGAGTGGTGAGACGAGAGGTAGGAAGTCGGCTGGACTGGCCGGAGTTTGGAATCGCGAGTTGTCTTTGGCGACGGGGTTGAACGACTGGTGGCGAGTAGCCGGGCGGACGTGAACCAAGCCTGCTGCTCCTCCTTGGGGTTGGCGTTGGTGTCTGGAAGGCCGCCATTATTTTGTTCGAGTTGTGGCAAAAGGTCAACTCGTGTGCGACGCGTGAGGCGAAACGCGCGACGTCAACGAACCGATCGGCCCAAGTCCACCACCGTCATGCTCGGCGTTGAAGGATACGGAAGCGGAAGCGACAACGACTCGGACGTGGCTACTGCGATCGCACCGGTCAAGCAGGTACCTACAAAACCGACGACTGCTCCAAAACAGGCCAAACGACCAAAGAAGATTATGATCGACCTCCCGAAGCCAAGCGAAGGGGACGATGCGGAGGACGAACAGGAGCAGCCACCAACGAAGAAGGCTCGTAAAGATGGGAAAGGCGCTGGTGTATCAGGTTTACTGTCTATGTTGCCTGCGCCGAAGCAGGTGGCACCTGCGAAGCCCCCCAAACCCGAACGTGTTCTTGGTGGAGGGAATGCACCCGCTCTTTCATTCGTCTCGGCGCCTCAGTCAGCAAACGACAACCCAGACACGTCGGCGGGCACGACACCGAATCTATTCATGCCGAATTCTGTAACAAGGGGGAAGGCCAACGTGTCGACTGAAGACTCTATGGCGGGACCATCGCGCCCGCGTGCCACGCCTTCTCCTGCCGTTGATTTCTTCTCCCTGGGTACGATGGTTGCCACACGTCCGTGATATTATTGTGCATTCAACTCTGTTTTCGTGCAGGACAATCAGCATCGAGGCCATCGCCTCAACAAAGCAAGACGTTGCCGGCGCCACTTCCATCAATATCTTCGGCGCCAAAGATTGAAGAATTCGTGCCTCCAGAGCCAACGCCACAGGACGAATACCCTGGCTACTACCGTCTTCCGTCTGGAAACTGGGCCGCACACGACCCGGAGTATTATCAGAAGTTCTACCGGAAATGGCAGGCCGAGTACGATAAGTACGTGCGTGACCTGGAGAAAGGCAAGATCAAGGGCTTCGAGGACCTGGACGAGGAGGACGCGAGGGGAGTTGATGCGATGGAAGAGATGGCCAAGGCTCGAGAGGAAATCCAGGTGAAGGAGGAGCGGAAGGCGCTCACACAGGCACAGGACGAAACGGCGGCACCGAGGATGAATATCAAAGGAGCCGCACTGAGCGGCAGGGCGAGATCGAGGGGACAGCTCGCAACTCTCCTGACCGAAGCGTATCAAAACCGGGAAGCTTACGAGGACAAAATCGCCCAGGGTCGGCGAAACCGCAAGGAGGCGGGCAACAAATACGGCGAGTGGACGCCCCCCGCTGTTTCGTCCTCGCCCGCTGACGCCCAATCACAGGTTTCTAGCGACCGCCTGGGCGCGTCCTTCCTAGTTTGGCCGGGTTTGGATTTGTGGCTAATCGTATATCACGTGGCGACGGTCAGTAACCTCGTGTGTGGGAACCGGGATTGTCGGATTTAGAACCCCCCCCTCGTTTTCCTTCTGCTCTTGTCCCCCACTCCCATCATCCTCGCCTCTCCCTCCTGGCGTCGCATATCACTTCCCGCGGTCGCGACCAACTTAAATACCACCCTGATACCTCCCTTCGCACCTTTGTCTCGTCGCCCTGCCCTTGCTCGTCTTATTGTTCCCCAGCTATAGCTGGACAATGCCCACACCCAATTGAACACATATATCACTCCCACTTTCGCCCTCATCTGGCATCCCCGCGCCTCCACCTTGCTTTTTTGGCCACGTTCCACGTAAGATCTTCGCCACAGCCACTCACCACCCCACTCTACACGCCCTTCGCCACTCTCCGGCCATGCCCCTCCCAACGACACCCCAGAGGCCTCGTACCTCTTCCCTCAAGATTTCTCACATAAAGGTGCGTACGTGTTTCAACAAATGATGGCTTAGCGGCCTGACAACAGGGGATAGACAGCGCCTGTGCTTTTATCGCCATTTTCCGATTGTAAAACAACAAACCCTCCAGCACATTCCGTTCGTGTCTCGACACTACATCACTCGGGCATACACTCACCGCTTGCTGGGTTACAGGTACCCAGATCATGTTCTTGTAACATTTCCAGAAAGCGAGGACGTCTACCCACTGGCTCCCGCTCTTCTCGTCGCCCTCGCCGAAAAGATTGCCCACTCGGGTTCAACTCACACGGTTCTGGCGCCTTTGACTGCTTGCCTTGGATTTCGATCCTCGACGCGCCAGCCCCGCAACTGAATCCTTGGGATGTCGCGGACTTATCTCAGCTCCCCATCGACGAACGTTCGCCGCCTCACGGACCCATTCGGCGCCGAAAGACTTCATTACGTTCGGTCCCGTTTCTTCCTACGCCTCCGTCCCCAGCGTCCCATTCACCTATCCCTTTCCCCTCGTCGGAATATGCTTCCCGCGACCCGCGAACGCCACCCCGAGAGATCGAGCCGACGACTGCGATCCGGTTCCAAGGACTACTCCCTGCCCCCCTCTGAACAGTTTCCATCTTTGCCTTTTCCGCGTCATCTCCTCAGCCATAACCTTTGTGCATTCTGTCCTGCATCTGCCATGATTTATTCAGTCATATCACGTCCTCATCTTCGCTCGTCGATTTACAACCCCATGCATTATCCGCCGTTCTCCGTTTACGAAAATCTACGTTTTTATCTTCTCTCTCCGCACTTCCCGTCATAGCTAATCGCTCGTCCCGTTTGCTTTACCCTATCTCCCGTTTTGGGCTCATCATCCTGTGTAACGAATCCCAGTAATCCCTTGCTCCTTCGTGTTTCTTCGCCCGTTGATTTTGCCCACGACACGCATACATTTGTTTCTCCTGCACCTCGATACTTCCCGATTGTTTTGCAACCGGCTTTTGTGCGCTCCGAATATATCTTTCGAGAATCGCTGAGATTGCCGGACCTCGTGTGTACCTGGAGATGACTCGGCGGCCAAGTGGTGATCCGCTCGGAACCTTTCATTAACTCTAACCTTTATCATCCTCTGTTCATGTCTAACAAACGGGCAGTCAACTTTGGAGCTGGGCCATCTGCCCTTCCCCTGTCTGTCCTCCAGGAGGCGTCCGCAAACCTACTCGACTTCCAAAACACCGGAATCGGAATCACAGAGATCTCTCATCGATCCAAAGAGTTCACCGGGTTCCTCGCTGACCTCGAAGCTCGAATTCGCAAACAGCTGGATGTACCCCCTACCCACAAGATCCTTTTTACCCAAGGTGGCGGAACGGGTCAGTTCTCCGCCGTCGTGTACAACCTGCTCGCGAGGCATAGGTTGCTGCATCCCGAACTCGATGACGATGAGCGGAGGTTGGAGTATGTTGTGACCGGAAGTTGGAGCAAGAAGGCAATGGAAGAGGCAAACCGGCTCTGTGCTGGCCCGAAAGGCGTTGGGGGAAATGTCAAGGTTGTCGTCGATGCGAGGACCTTCTCCAAAGACGGGAAATCGTTCGATAACATCCCACCTCATGCCGAATACCAATTCTCTCCGTACACCACCGCTTCCCTCGTCCACCTGCGCGCTCGTCCTCCCCCACCAGCGTTGATCTACTACTGCGAAAACGAGACGGTGGATGGAGTCCAATTCTCTGATGATCTCAAGTCTCCGCAGTCCTTCCCGTTCGGACTGCTCTTCCCTCCCGATTCCGACCACGAGGGAGGGGGAGGGCATCAGCCCTTTCTGCCACTTGTTGCCGATCACTCTTCCTCCTTCATGTCTCGCCCGATCCCGCGGCTAGCAGACCACGCGATAATTTTCGCCGGAGCTCAGAAGAACCTCGGCCCCGCGGGATTAACGATTGTTATCGCCCGCCAAGATTGCCTCGTTGACGCTGATGCGGCTGGGAAGCTCGGTGCGGCTCCTATTCCCTTGACGTTTGCGTACAAGACAATCGCGGACAGCAACAGCGTGTACAACACACCGTCAGTGTTTGCGATTTACGTCGCTGGATTGGTGGTGAAGAACATTGAGAAGGAAGGGGGATTGGTGCAGTATGAACGAGTGAATCGGAGGAAGAAGGAGAGGCTGTATGGGGTCGTGAAGGAAGGGGAAGAGGCGGGTGTGTTGAGGAGAAAGGTTCAGGAGGGGTCGGAGAGTTGGATGAACGTCGTGTTTGAGGTTTTGGGCGTGGATGGGCTGGTTTCGAAGGAGGCGGAACAGAGATTCATTGATGGGGCGAGTCAAAGAGGGATGGTGGCCCTCAAAGGCCATAGGTCCGCAATCCTTCACGCTTTGATTTTCTGTTCCGAACAGCTGACGGTGATTCGCTTGTTCTCGGAATCAGATCGGTTGGAGGTGAGGCAACTAATAAAATTTGACGGGCTTGTTCTAATCATCCACACAGGAATTCGTGCTTCGATCTACAACGCCATCACCGAAGATGACGTCGAGGGTCTGGTGGTTTACATCAAAGAGTTTATCCAGACGGAGAAGGAGACTAGGGCTTGAAATATCTCTCCATGCCCAGATCTTGTTTACTGAGAAACATGAGCGCCACCCCCTATTATGTAATCCGTGGCAGAGGAGGATGAGCAAGTGTGGGAAGAAGTCCAAGCAGGCACTCTGAACCGTGTCACCAGCCACTGGTCATCGCCAGCGTAAAGGCGGAGAAGTGACCGGTGACCGGTGGTCCAAGGCCGCATGGGACCGAGGGCAGCCACAGGTACAGTAAATTTGTTTCCCTCCGAACTCGTCGCATCTTCACGGGAGGAAACCTTGCCGGGCTTAGCGATGTGTTACGTTCCCAGCGGTCGGTCCTCTTCCCCGCGAAGTACGAAGGCGCGTGCATGCCGCATGGTCCCCTTCTGGAAACCTCGGGCATGGTCGTAACTCTTCGCAGTGCCCGACCAGAGTACGGTGCGAAAACTATCGCCTCGGGGACGACGACATCTGGTCGATCCAGTTTTAGCTGGATAACGGGTGATTAATGACCACAGGACCCGCCGTGGGAACATGGAAAGCTGTATAAATCCCCTCTGCGTTCTGCTGGACCCCCCAACCTCTCCCTTCTGCGTCTCCTACACACCCGATACCTACCATGGCTACTGCAACCACCCGCCTCCAACGGATCGTAGATCACCTGTCATCGACGTCAACGACCATCGCCCCACCACGAGGTAGGTGAAGCATGTCCTCAATGTGTGGGTGTGCGAGCTGAGTATACCCGCCAGAGCTGTGGCAGGGCGTCACACTCGAGCCCCCGGACGGTATATTTGTTTTGAAGGAGCGCTGCGACAGCGACGCCTTCCCCCAGAAGATCGACCTAAGCATTGGCGCATACCGAGGCGAGGACGGAAAGCCGTGGATATTACCCGCGGTGCGCAAGGCATGCACATTCAATACCGGATGCGTTCCCCGTTTTCTGATACGCGCACATGCGTGGATCATCCCCTTTCAATAGGCCACAACTCGATTAGTGAATGACCCACTTCACAATTATGAATACCTTCCTATGTCGGGCCATCCGGAGTTTACGAGGGCGGCTGCGGTACTCCTGTTCGGGGAAGATTCTCCCGCCCTCATCCAGAATAGAGTTGCCACCGTGCAGACCATCTCTGGCACAGGCGCGAACTACCTCGGGGCTCTCTTTACCCACAGGTATTATCACTTTAATGGGGACCGGAAGATGTACGTCAGTGACCCTACGTGGGGTAAGTGGCTCATGACCATTTCCCGTTAAATAAAACGGATTTTCATTGTCTCGCCTCCTACGTGGATCACAGTAAACCACCATGCAATTTTCAAGGGAGTGGGGCTCGGAGTGGAAACCTACCCGTATTACAACCCCGTTACGAACAGATTGGACTTTGGTCGCCTCCTCGTCGCGTTTCGTAACGCCCCCAACGGGTCGGTCATGGTTCTCCACGCTTGTGCCCATAACCCCACAGGGGTGGATCCGACGCGAGGCCAGTGGCACGCAATCGCCGACGTTATGGCAGAGAAAGGCCATTTCGCCTTCTTTGACTGTGCGTATCAGGGTTTCGCCAGCGGCGATTTGGATAAGGATGCCTGGGCAGTCCGAGAGTTTGCCCGCCGAGGCGTCCCGATGCTTGTGTGTCAGGTGGGTCATCACGTATATACCTTTTGGCCCCAATCTGGACGCTGACAAGGTCCTTCGGGGTGTCAATCGACAGAGTTTCTCAAAGAATGCAGGATTGTATGGAGAGCGTGTCGGCGCGTTGCACATAGTCTGCCCGACGCCAGATTGCACGTTTAGGGTGTGGAGGAAGCTGTCGTCGATAATCAGAAGTCAGATGAGCACGCCTCCTGCGCATGGTGCACGATTGGTTGGTGAATTTGGCGCTTAATCTGTGATGTGACGGTGATGGTGGGATTGTGACAGGTTTCGTTAATCCTCAAGGACCCTGAGCTATTCGCGGAGTGGAAGAGGAACGTGAAAGGGATGGCGGAGAGGATAATCGAGATGAGGGTGGAGCTCCATCGGTTGCTGACTGAAGAATTAAAGACCCCCGGCAGCTGGGAACACATTGTGGACCAGATTGGGATGTTCGGGTGAGCCCCATAAAGCCTTCGTGCCCTCTCCACGCCTTTGCAGGGTGGGTACCCCGGACGGCCGCTTATTTATCTCTCGTCCTAGCTTCACGGGAATAAGTGAGGGCCAGGCGGCAGCGTTGACGGAACGAGCGCACATGTACCTGCCATTGAATGGCCGAATATCGATAGCGGGCCTGAACCGGCACAACATCCGGTACTTCGCCCAGGGTCTAGACAGGGCGATGCGGGGTCTATTGTGATGTGAATACATTAGTCTACACGATTAGTGTAGGTAGATTCCAATACCATTCGACCGTGGCCAGTGCCCCCCCCATGATCAGCCTTGCGGTGACGGACTTGAAATGCGGTACAACCGTCGTGATGAGAGTTCCCACTCCACATTTTCTCTCCCTCTCTCTCGACGGTATCGTCGTGCAGGGGCATCTCTGTCCTCCCAGCCGTCCCAGTCCTGACCCGCGCTGATTCCGGGCGCAGCAGCTCGAAGCAACCGAACGACGTCATCGCCACCCTCTCACTCCATCATCTCGCCACTTGGCCGTGCGGGCGAACGGGATCTCGAGCGGCCCCCACAGTTGGCCGTCTGGGGTTTATAGGTCCGTCTGCGTGACCCAGGTCCGTCTCTCACTCGCAGGTTATCTTCCGTGGGCCTTTTCTTACCGGGTTTTCCGGCTGCAGCATGAGTGTCCTTTCCGCTCCCGCCGACGACCGCTCGCACCTCGCACCATCTCCTCCACCGGCACTGATCTCATTTCCCCCCATTCTATTCTCTCCCCTCCTTTTCCAGTCCAACTCCCCCCTGGCCTCTCCCCACACCCCACCCTCAATAACTCGCCAGAACCCATTCGACCTCTTACCCGCATCGCTTCCCAATCCACAGTCATCTCCGCCGGTTCATCCTGTGCATGACACACCCCCCTCTCACGATGATCCCAGGGACAGGACTCCGCCCCCTACCCCGCATAACCATTTAAATAATACCCGCAATATGTGCATAGACATCTCCAGAAACGACACCCATCTCGACATGTTCAATCACCCACATCTCGTGCCCTCTTCCAATAGTCCCAAAAGTTCTCCTCAGGTCATCAACGCCTACGTTAACGCTTCCTTCCCCTCCTCTCCTCCCCCAACCGTCTCCGAAGATCCCGCCCTGGACATCTGTTTCGAGGACGATACCTTGAGCCCGTTGGAGCGGATTTATTTGCTTTCCAGGAGTGCGGCTGTTTACCATCGGTGCGCCTGATTCTATTGCCCTATTCTTAGCCCGGTTTTTGAAACCCCTCATTGCCATAGTGTCTACGTTTCCCGAGCCATGTCGTCATTCCTACCCCAAGTGCTACCCCAGGATGTGTTGGACTACGTCCTTCCAATTCTTAGCAGCCTGGCTGTCGACGAGGACGAAACAGTCAAGGAGGCCCTATCCGCAGAACTGGTCCACGTCATCTGGTGGGTCGTGACTCACTACAGAGTTGTTCGGGATGACGGCTGCCACCCCCTCG
>Ga0307516_10010230_pt1 | contig 10338 bp, 3 predicted proteins | sample 19_EM_MG_FD_203310 | JGI IMG/M metagenome (GOLD analysis project Ga0307516, IMG submission 203310) | Populus trichocarpa ectomycorrhiza microbial communities from riparian zone in the Pacific Northwest, United States - 19_EM | ecosystem: Host-associated > Plants > Roots > Unclassified | place...
TGAGTAATTGTAAAACACTGGTTTTATTTGCTTTTGACGTTTTAGGTCCAATATATTCTGTATAGTTTGTTAATCACTTTGATTCGTTTACACGCCAGGAGTTGAAGCCTGGACATTTGAACAAAGAGTTGGAGAGGCTGTATTTATACCCGCTGGATGCCCACACCAAGTTAGGAATCTTCAGGTGCGTCCTTAGACTCCATTTTCCTTCTTCAGATATGTAAAGGTTTAGTTATTAACTATAAACTAAAAAAGAAATGGTTTTGCTATAACTCTTCTTAAGAACTATTATTCATTTGAGTGGTGTTTAGTTTTTTCTTTCTTGTTTTTTTAATTTTTTTTAAATTTTATCCTTTAATATTAGATTTATTTTTTTATTGAGTTATCATACTCTTATGATATGGATCGTAGGTTTAACAAGTTAATTTGATTGATTCAAGTTTTTTTTTTAATTTTTTTTAATTTCATCATTTAATATTAAGTTGATTGAGAATTAGATTTTTTTTTTATTTTTTATTATGTTATTTCAGCTTAATGACCTAGGAATAGTATTTAATTAGTTAATCTGAGTTGATACAAGTTTTTTGTGTTTTTTTTAGTTGATGTTTTTTCAATTTCATTATTCAACATCGGGTCGGTTGAGAATTAAGTTTTATAATTTATTTTGATTTGCTTTCTATGAAGATATTTTATTCTTATGATCAAAGTCGTGGGTTTTGGTATATTTAACCCTAGTTAAATCAAGTCATTTTTTTATTCTCTTTCTAAGAGATTATCTCAGTCTCATGATCTGGGTTAAGAGTCTTTCAACATTGGATTTTCTTTTTATTGGGTTATTCTTGTTTCATGACCCGGATCACAGGTTTTCTTGGTTAATCTAATTAACTCAGTTTTTTTTTAATTGATTTTTTTTCAGTTTCATCATTTAATATTGTGTTTGATTGAGAATTAAACTTCATGATTTGTTTTGGTTTACTTTTTATTAGGTTATTCCGGTCTCATGACCTGGGCATAATGTTTAACGGGTTAACTCAATTTAACTTGACTTATTTTTTATGTCATTTTTTAAATTAAAATTGATATAAATTTCATGATTCAACATTGGCTCCAACATAAGTGATTAAGAATTAAGTTCTATAATTTTTATTTATTTATTTATTTTATAAGATGATCTAAGTCTCATGACCAAAGTTGTGGATTTGACAGATTAACCTTAGTTAAATCAGATCATTTTTTTATTTTCATTTTATTAAGTTATTTCAATCTGATGACCCAAGTAATGAGTTTAGCGAATTGACTTGGGTTATTTTTTATGTTTTTTTTTCAATCTCATCTTTTAATATTGGGCTAATTAGAGATTGAAATTTGTAATTTGTTTTAATTTGCTTTCCAAGAGGTTATCTCGGTTTTATGACCCGAGTCGCGGGTTTGACATGTTAACTCAAGGTTTTTAGGTCATTTTAAGGTTTTTTTTCTTTTCAAAATCATCGTTCAATATTGGGTTGATTGAGAATTAAACTTCAAATTTATTTTAATTTGCTTTCTATGAAGTTATTATAGTTTCATAACTCAGGTCGCGGATTTGACATCTTAACCTGAGTTGACTCAAGTCAATCCAATACGTTGTTATCTTAATATTAAAAAAGGATGTCATTTTGATTTTTTTTTTTGTTAAACTATGTTTTTACGGGTTGTATGAGTTGTTTTTGAACTTGTCAAGTCAACTGGTTTACATTACGTCAACCTTCACACGATTTAAATTTTTTTCTGCTAGAAAACAATATTAGCGACATCTAAATATATTTTTTTGTTCAAGAAAAATTTGACATGACCGACATTGTAGTGCGGGTCAATAATCTAATTATAAACTAAAAAAGGAGGGGGTTTTATTGTACCCCTCCTTGCCAAAAGCTATTTATTGTTATAATGTTTTAGGGGTGATTATTTTCGGTTCGGTTAGGTTTTTATCAAAAAAAAGTAACCAAACCAAATTTTTTTTAAAAAAAAACGAAACCGGTTCAAACCAACCGGTTTCAGTTCGGTTTGGTTTTTTGGACAAAAACCGGTTCAAACCGGTTTGGCTTGGTTTTTTCCGGTTTGGCTCTGTTTGGGTTCGGTTCGGTTCGGTTCGGTTTTTTCGGTTTTAGGCTTATAAAACCGAAACCAAACCAAATCGGTCAGTTTTTTCAAAATTTTAATCGGTTTTTTTTCACGGTTCGGTTTTTTCGGTTATTTTGTTTTCCGGTTTTCTCAGTTTTTGGTTTTTTTGCTCACCCCTATAATGTTTTGGTTTCTTTTTTTTTTCTTTGCTTTGATTTTATATTTTCAATCAATTTTTTTTATTTTTTAATATTATATTTGTTTTTGTATTGAGTTATCACACTTTCATGAAATGGATTATGGGTTTAGCGGGTTAATTCAGTTGACTCAGGTTTTTTTTTTTTAATTAACTTTTCTTTTCCAATTTCATCTTTTAATATTGAGTTGATTAAGAATTAGACTTTATGATTTGTTTTGTTACTTTCTATTATGTTATTTTGAACTCATGCCATGAGAATAATGCTTAACGGATTAACCTGAGTTGACTCAGATTGTTTTTTGTGTTGTTTTTACTTGATTTTTTTTTTAATTTTATCATTCAACACTGGGTCAGTTGAGAATTGAATTTCATAATCTGTTTTAATTTGTTTTCTATTGAATATCTTGATTTTACGATCAAGGTCGCGAGTTTTGGTATATTTAACCCTAGTTAAATCAGGTCATTTTTTTATTCTCTTTATAAGAGTTTATCTCAATCTCATGATCTGGATCGTGGGTCCTTCAACATTGGATTTGCTTTTTACTGGGTTATCTCTGTCTCATGACCCGGATCGCGGGTTTGACTGGTTAACCCAATGACTCAGTTTTGTGTTTTTGTTTTTTTAATTTATTTTTTTTCAATTTCATCATTTAATATTATGTTTGATTAGGAACTAAGTTTTATGATTTGTCGGTTTTTTTTATTATGTTATGTCAGCCTCATGACCCGGTACTTAACGAGTTAACCTAGGTTGACTTAGCTTATTTTTTGTTATTTTTTTAATTAAAATTTTTACAAATTTCATCGTTCATTATTAGGTCTAACAAGTGCGATTAAGAATTAAGTTTCATAATCTGTTTTGATTTGCTTTCTACAAGACTATTTCAATCCCATGATAAAAGTCATTGATTGGTAGGTTAACCCATGTTAAATCATGCTATTTTTTAATTTTTTTTCTATGAGATTATCTCGATTTAATGACTCAAGTCATAGGTTTAATGGATTCATTCGGATCGTTTTTATGTTATTTTTTTAATTATTTTTTTAATCTCATCCTTCAATATTGAGCTGATTGAGGATTGAAATTCGTAATTTGTTTCAATTTGCTTTTCATGGGGTTATCTCGGTCTTGTAACCCGGGTCGTAGGCTTAAGATGTTAACTCGAGTCGCTTTTTAGATCTTTTTTAATTGATTTTTTTTATTTCATCCTTTAATATTAAGTTGATTGAGAATTAGGTGATATAATTTATTTTGATTTTTTTATGGGTTATTAGTCTCATAACATATGGGTCATGAATTTAAAATATTAACTCTTCTAATTGTTTTGTAAAAAAGAAAAATCCTTCGCCAAAAGTTGAAAAAAGCTTACAAACAGTCTTTGACTTTTGTTAGATTTTTTAAAATGTCTTCATTCTTATTTTCTGTCTTTGAAGCCTAAACTCAACGAATTTTTTGTTTTGAAGTTCATAAAAAAGGATATACCGTGTGCATAGTTAAATACCTTACCTTGGATGGACAGAAGAACAAAACCGTGTCTATTTAACAATACAACAATTGAAAGAAAATGATGCAGTAGGATTTTTAAGAAAAAAATGTTTTTTTAAGTTACTATTATTTTTAATTTAGTTTAGGAAAATGTTTTTCATAATGATGTTTCTATTTTCTTTCTATTTAGTTTAGAAAATAAAATATTGAAATTGGTAATCTAATTTTTCTTTCCTAGTTTAAGAACTCCTAAAATAATCCAGTAATTATGGATTGAGATTTTTTTCCTATTTAAGGTGGACCTAATTATTTCCTATTTAGTTTTGGAAAATAATTTCCTTTATGATTTATTTTTTTTTCTATTTAGTTTAGGAAATCAAATATTGAAATTGATAATTTTCTTCTTCTTTTTTTAGTCTAGGAATCCTTAAAATAACTCGATAATTGTTGATTGAGATTCTTTTTCTTTTTAAGGTAGACTTAGAACTAGTATAAATAAGATTATTTAACTTGTATTTCAGCAAAATATATCACATTTTTATTTTTCAAATAAAATAATGAATTAGGATTCTATGTGATAACCTTATTCGACTTCAATTCTCCCTTTCTAGCTTGTTCTCTTCTTGTTTGTGTTTCTGTCTATATCAGTTGATGCCAAAGTCTAATGTTTGTGTTGGAAGTCATAGAAGACGTTTATAAGAGCTCAATAATTCCTGGTGATTAATTGTTATATGTTGTTGAATAACCATGGCTAGAAGAGGTTGCAGGATAGGACTTGCTTGTTTATAAAGGGATGAGAGGTTTCCTTTGAGAAATAGACGTTCAAGAACTGGTGATAGAAGACTTATAGAGACAAATTGCAGAATTAAAAAGAGATGTCAAAGAACTGATATAAAAGATACGTAGAGATAGATTGCAAAATTAACCCGTAAGTTTGCAAAGGTGAGAAGCTCGGGAGGTTGTGAGAAGAGTAATCGTATATTTATGGTTAATTTTGAGAACTCGTTTTAAAAGCATGAGCAGAGAAAACAATTTCTTCATCAGGATGAATATGATGTTCAAACCGAAAGGTTTTAATGATTTTAGTTTCTTTTTTAAATCAACCACCAAATTTTGATGAGGATGATGAAGATGATGTTGAAGTAGAAGATCTAGATGCAATTTTCTTGGTTTGTGATGACTATAAGAAGGAACCAAATTAGATGTGGTTCTAGAAGTGATTTGATGAATCACAATGTGAAGGATATTGTTCACATGTGCTTGAGGAGGATTTTGGAATTGATAAGGATAAAGTTGATGTTCTTATACTTCAGATAAAAATTGTGAAGAGGATTTTCAAATCTTATCTTAACTCCAAGATTGGTTTTATTGTTAGGGAGGTTGAGCATATTGTTAATAGATATGATGTTTCTAATGGAAAGGCTGAGCACGTAATTGGTTGGAAACGTTTGATTGGATATCCATGAGATTGATACAAAGGTGTTAGGAACACACAATGAAATGGATCACACATAAAAGAATGTTCATGGTGGATTACAGTTTCTGACTGGGGTATGAACTTAAAATGAGTTCCAACTCGAGGAGACTGATAATGAGCTCTTATGGGAAAATAAATATTTTCCTTGTTAATTTTATGGTTTTTTTATTTTTTGTTGTGTATTATGCTTTTTTTTTTTCCTATTTGAAGGGAATAATTTTCCTATTTTTTTCAATTCAGTTTTACTGGGATTTCCTAGTTTTTTTCTATATAAGGGATTGTAATAGCCTTTTAGCAAGTGAAAATTTTTATGAATAAAAATTAAGTATTTTAGGAGTCTCCCCATGTTTATTGTGTTTTTTTTTAAGGGTTTTGACTTGTAACAAACCTATTATTTTTTATTCCGGCTCATGTCATTAAAACTCTTGGTATATGATTTTTTTTCTCCACCACTCCAAACTCCACATTGTAATATGATCCAATACTTATCTTTTTAAACCAAAAATAAACATTCGCTTGTGTCAATCATACAAAAACAATAATTGTTCACGATAAAACAAGAGAAGCCAAAATCGATCGAGTACAATGAAATTGACTGCGCGGAAAGAGTCTTGTTCAACCAAGAGGATTAAAGAAACAATTGACTAGCTGACCAAGCAACCAAGAGTTACGATTGACTATAGGAAAGCGATCGATTACAAGAGTTTGAACAATTGACTAGCTAACCAAGCAACCAAGAGTTACGATTGACCATGGGAAAATGATCGATTACAAGAGTTTGAACGCGCACAAAGAACTAGAAAACTTAATTCTATTCGAAGTGAAAGTCCTTAATGGAATAACTAATTAGAAGTCACATATTAGCTTAAGATTCACTTGAATATCAATTAAAGAGGAGTTTAGTTTATATTAGGATTCAATAAAGCTTTCTTATCTGATATCAATATCTATATAAATTAGAGTTATATTTTTTAGATATGATTCAAACTTTGTACAAGCTTTCCAGTTATTCCCTTACACATGTTTTCTACCATATACTTGTTGGTGAACAACACAAATAACTTTTTTAAGGTTCGAGGTTCGGTATCCTTACATTTTGTATGATTTTACGGGCTTACTACGTGCTTTCCTCCAAGATTAAGTTTTTAATTATAGCTTCTCTCAGGTGAAATGAAGAAACATAATTCAAATAGCATAATTGATCCAAAAGAATTTAGACCTTGACTCGAGTGTCCCATACTCTCCAACTTAACAAAGTTTGGATGGCAAAAATTGTTATGAAGACTTGGTCTCCCAAATCATTGTTATACTAGACATATTGGCAAAATTTGTTGGAACCTATATATCTACATGCTACACGTGGGTCCACTAAAATTTTATGTCTACTAACATTATCATTCCATGTTCATAAAATTAGTCTTGAGCATTTCACACAACCAATTAGGTAAACCAAACAAAATTAATGTTTTTTTTTTAATTGTGGAGAACTTGATTTTGTGTTGCTTAGTTCTTCAAGAAATGGAAGAAATAAATATCTAAGTTGTTAAGAAAACCATCAATTGGCAAATTCATAGGTGTAATTCCTATTAGATGCATGTCAATGAGACCTTCCAATAAATCTATTGAGATTGGTTCTATTAATAAAATCTCATCATCCATACATTATAAATTGATGTGGTATATTCAAATCATAACATATCAACGATGATGTTATATGTATCATGGGAAAAAAAAATCATCAAATTCAAGGAAATAACAACTAAGAAAAAAATCTCATTATCCATGCAGTCTTGTACTAAAGTTGCTGTAGATTTCGTCTCTCCTGAAAATATAAAGGAATGCCTCCGGTTAACTGAAGAGTTCCGACAACTTCCGATGAACCACAGAGCTAGAGAAGATAAACTTGAGGTAACTTCTTTCCTGAAACATATTTTGCATGGATTACATTTTCATAACTTAGCTTCCATGAGTAACGTGGTTTTCTTCTTCCCTTTTATCAATGTGTAACAGATAAAGAAAATGATAATTTATGCAATTGATAAAGCCATTATTGACTTGCAAGAGCTAATAGAATCCCGGCGATGAGCTTTTCTACCTGTTTCGAACAGGCAGGTTTACGACACAGATACAGCAGCCATCTCCAACAGGCAAGCAAACAACACATACATTCGCGTCTTGGCAACACTTTTTTTTAATTTTTCTTTTCAGATTTCCATAGAAACATTGCCAAGATTCTGCTGGCATGGCTGCAACTTTAGGTTATATCATATATACTCAAGGCAGCATTTTGCTCAGAGTTGCCATTTAACTTGAAGGTTTAATTAGTGATCCATAATTTGAACATATTTGAAAATAATGAGATAGGATGCTGTTCATCTCTGAAATGAAAAAGGTGGAGAAAAGAAAAGGCATGAAAATAATAATACAATGGAAAAGAACTATTATTTCCTCTTTATCTTCATCAAAAGTTTAATTAGGGCAAAGACCAATGACTCTTGAGTGTTTGCTAATATCTTGAAATACAAAAGACAAAGATAGAAGAGAGATGTTTTTTTATATTTTTTATTTTAAAAATATAAAAATTATTTCAAAAATATATATATATTTTTTTGTGTTTCTTGAATTAAATGTTTATATTTTTTTATATGAATTTTTTTTTATTTCAACATTTCAAATTTATTTGTGAGATGCTAGCTAAACAATATTTTCAAGCGTTGAAAGCAGTGTTATTAAACCTGGACCGACCCAGCAGGTCGATCCGAGACCCGGGGGATGGACCGGTTCGGTATTGTCAAAAGACCGGTCAGTGCAACGACCCGGTCAAACCCGGTTGACCCGGGCGAGACTCAGCCCAGACCCGGTGTTTTTTTTTTCAAATATGGGATTTGAAATTTTTTGGTTTAAATACTTCAACTTAAAAGGATAACATAATATCTTTTTAAAGTGAGATTTGAAACCCATTAATAAATATACTCAATATTCAAAAGAAAAAAACTATGTTTTTTAAAATCTGGAATTTTAAACCTGTTAGTTTATATATTTTATGTTCACTGTAACCAAACAACCATTTTATAATACAATCAACTAGTTCAAAAATCAAATTTTTTTTAAAAAAAAAAAACCCACTTTCAACACAAAATATATATAAAAAAACCCACTTTCAACACTAAACTTGAGGTTCAAATATTAGGAAGACAATTTCAGGCATGTTTAGGATTGTAATTGCGGTGACGATTTAAAGTGTTATTTTGTTTTGAAATGCATTAAAATGAAATTGTTTTATTTTTTAAAAATTATTTTTGACATTATCACATTAAAATATAAATATTTTTTATTTTAAGTAAAAAATAAAAACAATTTTAAATTTTTTTGGAACGCGAAACACACCCTTCATCCAAACTTGATGAATATCATCATAAATAGATAGAAAACTTTTTAACCCGATCAAGTTCGAGTAAAACTCAAAAGCAAAGGATCTAGTATTGAGTAAGGTACAAATATTATTTTACACAACCTGAAATAAATAAATAATCTTAGTTTTAAAAAAACTATCTAATATATATATATATCAAGTTAATTATCTACTAGATAATTGTAAATTATAATATTCGTAATGGATATCCAATAAATATCAGGTTTAAATTCATACATAGATTGTAATACATGAATATTCATGATTATCCAAGACCCGTTAACTATAACGCTCCAAGGTAGCAAGATTCATTGTAAAGTTCTTCTAACCAGCTCAAAACCTAACGATATGGGTATGAGAGAGAGAGAGAGAGAGAGAGAGGCTCGGTGAAATAGACTTGTCTATGAAAATGCTGACCATCTATACTTGAACATTAAGACCCTACAAAGCTTAAGAATCTCATTTTCATGCTATGGACGGATCTATCTAGCAATCCTTGTGACTTAATCATAGAGTGTAAATCCTCGTCTTTAATTTTGAGATGTTTGGATGGTGCTTGGGGTTTGATGGTTAGAGGGTATAATTCTTTTATTGCTAGAGATTTGAATTTTATCTTGGTTGGTGTGCTTGGATTCGATCATGATTTTTCACCCAACCAAAGCTAGAATATTTTTTAAAAAAATAAAATAATTTTAGTCAAAATTACATCAAAAAGATTTCTTTTTCAAATGGAAACCCAAAACCTAAATTATTAAGAATACATCAATGCTTACAAAATAAGAGAACAAATTCAACTATGAAGGATAATAATTTAATATTTAAGAAATTTGATTTTCTCATTCAAACAATGAACTCACCTTATATTAGCAATCCCAATCTTTGTCAGCATTTGCAAACTCAATGAAACTAATTCTTCAACATTGACATCTCCAGCTTCCTCCGTCTTTGAGAGTAGTTGTGGTTGAGAAGCCTTTATTTATACTCCAATAATGGATCCACTAGGGTTTCCCTATCTTTTCCAAATGGCAAAACTACCCTTATCAAAACCTCTTTACTTTCTTTTTCCCTCTTTCTTAGATGGACATAAAGGTAATCTAATATAAACTCAGCCGTAATGCAAGCTAACCGACTCATGGGAGGATTTTGCGGAAAAAAACTTATCACAAGCAAAAATTTTGATATCAGTATAATTATAAAAATATTAAAAAAATTAATTTAAAGTTAAAATAAAATTTAAAATTTTTTAAAGTATGGTAGGATGATAATGCCAAGCAAAACCTTCATCTTTCCCATCCTTTTTTCATCTTAGTATCTCACTAGACTTATAATGTATAAGTGTTGAAATGAGATTTAAAAAAAAAACAACATAAAAAAACGGGTTATGACTGTGATAATTAGGATCGAGTCAACTCGAAATATCTCATCAAAATAGAGGTCCAGATCAAGAGATTCAAATAACCCGATAAGAAAATAAAAAAAATTATAAAGCTTTTCATTTAAAAAAAAATCATGACCTGAGTCATTAGAGACGAAGCACCCTATTTACAAAAACTATGAAGTCTAATTCTCAATCAATCAAATGTTAAATGATAAAATTAAGAAAAAGAATTTTAATTATACAAAAGAATTTAAAAAATATAGCAATTAAAAGAATAAATAACAAA
>Ga0307516_10010231_pt1 | contig 10336 bp, 12 predicted proteins | sample 19_EM_MG_FD_203310 | JGI IMG/M metagenome (GOLD analysis project Ga0307516, IMG submission 203310) | Populus trichocarpa ectomycorrhiza microbial communities from riparian zone in the Pacific Northwest, United States - 19_EM | ecosystem: Host-associated > Plants > Roots > Unclassified | place...
CGAACAGAGAGACAGAACGGACAACGCGCTCACCGATCGGAGGCGATACAGGACAGATAGAAAGAAACGGAAAAGGGAGTACATACAATAGACGGACGGCGAACGCGTGGACGCGATCGGACAATAGGGTACAGGGTGATCGGATGTCACGTTCGTGACATCTAGCATCCTTGGCGAGCGTGCGTGGTCACTCAACTACACTTCTCTCGTCAACGCGTTCCATGGCCATGCTCATAACAGGCTGTGCCAGCTGGACAATCTCACGACATACGTTGAAGGGCTCGGACTTGAAGATCTTGAAGGTTGCGAGTGGGCATTTTCCAAGAGCAACGCCCTTCCCCCATCCATTCGATACGCATCAATTTTTCACAGAAGGCAGGCCATTGCGTCCTATTTCGAATACAATGACGAAATGGAAGTGTACACAAATCTCAGTAAGTTGGCAACCGTGCCTGTCTCAACATATCTGACCTCGAGCAGCAAAATTCTTATTGAATAACTACAAACAAGCTATTGATCTCTTCTCCAATGGCCGCATGACCCTGGAACGGCTGATGCGCAAGCTCGGAGTGAATGACCCCGCGACCTTCAAACTTTGGCTAGATGAAGAGCGTGTGTATCTCAAATCCCTCTTGCACGAGCCTGCCGAAGAAACCTTACAAATGGAATACTGGCAACGGCTCGTAAACTTGGCGGGGAGCAGGTATGTATTGATACAGTTGAGTACAGCAAAATGCATATCAACGGGACCAGTGAAAAGATTATGCATTGTGTCAATTATGCAGAGACGAATGTCACATATTTGTGACATTAGTGTGACATGTAATAACTATATGTGACAAGGATAGTACCCAGTACTAACTGCGAGAATACAAAGCATGTACCATATATTACTGAATGAAAAATGCATCAAGGGTAGTCTGTTTGGAAGTAAGGAGTGCCTCCCGTTGTAAGAGAGCTCTGAATTTGATCAGATCGCATGATAAGTTGAATGAAAACTGGGCATCACCCCCATAGTACATACAACCGGCTTCAAGCTGCTTGCACAGCTCGATTAGCTTATTGCGTGGCAGTGCTGCAGCTTCTGCCAGTGCTTCGCCACTGTCTTCGTCATCATTCTCACCATCGCATATTTTTACTTTTATTTTCGCGCGTATACTCAACTCCTCTCCGTCTTACCAATGTATCTTGCATGTACCGTAGGACCCTCCAGGTGGCTTATCCACGCCAGGCCGCCTGGGGCGTTCTCTGGCTATTTGTGGCGTTTCGTCTGAGTCTGAATGAAGCGTAAGGCCCATTAGATTGATCTCGTAGACTTGAGTCTTGGATTTATCGACACGAAGAAGCTTGAAAGTAAGGTCTACTTTAAAGGGTTGCCAACATCGTCATTGAACGAAGTATGCAAACTGTGGCGGTGCGCACCTCAGGATTTCTGTCCTCAACTGAAGTAGTAGTAGTACATTAGGTGAAGAACTTCGCCATTAGGGTAATGCACGGTGCTCTCCGGAAATTCGCGGCCCGCCCTTCCATCAATACCAGATTGGTGCCGAGTTCGCTTCATTCTAATACGACCAGGTTGGCGAGCCAGACGTGATTGATTCACTATGGCACCTTTTAACACGCCAAGTATCACTCTCAGTGGTTTCAAAGAACGACCAGAATCGTTGCTTGCCGAAGGTGATCCGTTGTTATTCGCTGCACTCAAACACTAACCATACTTCCTTCATTGTCCAGGAGAGAGGCTATACGTAGGGACCGCAACAGGCAACCTGCACACCTATGACTTGCACTACGACCCTCCGGGTAAGTAGGATGACTTCGTCTGACGTCCTGGGCTTACCCAACTGTCAGATGGCAATGAACACGCCACGTTGGTCGAGACCAAGAAGGGACTATCACGGAGGGCTATTGATCAGCTTGGATATATTAAAGATATAAATTCCATCGTTCTTCTTTCAGGTAAGCAATCTGCTTTCAACCATGGGTCCTTGAGTTCAACTCCAGAATCCACAAGACACCCTTGTGACCCTTTATCCCCTACCCTCATTCTCTCCTCCGACACCACTTAACAAGGCAAGGCCTGCGCTCTCCTTTTCTATCCATTCCTTCGCAGTCAGTGTCCCATCTCGTGACCAGACCGGCGGGTTGAGCCAGGCAGCCATACCAACGATGCTCACACAACTCATCATTGGTTGCCGCAGGAAGGTGGTGATATATAGCTGGAAAGACGGCGAGGCACAGGAGATCAAGGTGCGTACAACCGTATTTGAACCATTCGAGTTCATTGTGATGTTATCCTGTTTAAAGGAGGCCGTGCTGCCCCATTCTCCCCGGCTAATTGCCTTCCTGGACCATGACAACGCTTGCTTCGCATATTCACCAACAGACTATGCTGTATTTTCCATCAGTAAGCTTACCACCATAGATGTGGTCCTACCAGTAGCTACCACGGTGGGGGCCTTTTCGGGATTGGGCAATTATATGATGCTTGGCCTCGGTGCAAAGGCGAAGCCCAACTTGGTCAGACTGAACGATGATGAGGCACTGGTTGTCAAAGACAGTACGTATAAGACTATTTTGCATTGTCTTATGTATCTTGATCGTCCTAGACCAAGGTTTAGTGGTAGGCACTGATGGGAAGCTGGCTAAGCCGGACGCAATTGATTGGCCGGGACCCCCAGATGAGATTGGTGAGCAAAAAAGCTGTGAAGTTTGTGGCTACTTACTCGTTTATAGCATATGTGAGCCCATACCTGCTTTCCCTGCTTCCGCCAGGCACAGTTCCAGTGTCTGAGGATGGGAATAGCTCATCATCTACCCTGCAAACGAGTCAACAATCTATGATACCAGCTCCCGTAGTGCAGATCGTGTCGTCAATAACCAAACTGCCTGTGCAGACGTTTCCATACCCTTTCCCACAACCCAATTCCAACTTGTCCGGAAATGCTAGTTGTACTCTCCGGTTATTGACGGCGTCCCCATCCGCTAGGGCACCTCTATTCCTCGTCTCCACACCGCTTGATCGCACTCATGCCAATGCTGAGGGTAGCTGTATATGGCGGTTCCAGATGAAGTCGTGGGGTGAACAGATCGACGAATTGGTGCCAAAGGGATCGTATTCGGATGCCCTGGCACTTTTGGACGTCCTTGATTCTACTCTACTTCCAGACAAGGTAGTTCGAAACCACTGGAATTACTGCATTGCATTCTCAGCCGTGTTTGACCGCAGGACGAGCGACGGACTCGAATACGGGCCCTGAATGCGGTTGCCCAATTCCGCGAGGGGAAATACGATGACGCCATCAATACCTTCCTGGAGCTTGACCTCAACCCAGCGAAAGTGGTCGCTCTCTACCCCAAACGCGTGGCTGGTCGGCTGTCCGTCCCTCAAAGTGAATGGATACCATTATTTGGGGGTCCAGCAAACCCGGCCGCCAAGACTGAAGACAGAACCTCGACCAGCTCCAGTGATGCATCGAAGGAGGGGAGCAAGGAGAAACTTATCGAGCGATCTCCCTCACCCACTGGTTCCCTTCGTCTGCGGTCGAAGACAGCGTTTGGCTCTCTACTGCCTTCAGCTCCGAAGGACGATGATGTGGCTTCACTGAGTGGTAGAAAGAGACCCAAGCAACCGATAGGTAATTTTCGTTATATTTACGATTACACAACTCCCGACAATTACTTCCAGACGACTCTACCCGTGCTGTCGAAGTGCTCTGGCGCTATCTAACAGACCGCAGGCCGAAAGTCGCGGGAGCATTGGCCATTGTCAACATCACTTCCGCCCAATCTCACCAATGGCCAACTCTTTCAGAGACTTCTACGGATGAACTATTCTCGCTCCCTAATGTCCCCTTATCGTCACTCACCCCACAGCAGTTGATGCGCTTTGCTCAAATTGTGGATACGGCATTGTTTAAATCATATCTACTTTATCGCCCAGCGCTACTTGGCTCTTTATGCCGAGTAGCAAACTGGTGTGAGGTCTCGGAGGTCGAAGAAGAACTACGGGCTCGGGAGGTGTGCCTATGAAGTTACCATGGAGAATTTAACATCTGATATTTCTTCCAGAAATTCGCAGAGCTGATTTATCTCTATAATGGGAAAAAAATGCATGCGAAGGCTTTGACGCTCCTGCAGCAGTAAGGCCTAAAATGATATGATGTTACATCCATACAGCTAATGACTATTTGCTTAGACTGAGCGAGAAAGATGATGACATTAGGGACAAGCTCTCTCCGACAGTCTCGTACCTCCAGAAGCTGGGACCAGAATATCTAGACCAAATATTCGAGTCTGCCCGCTGGGTGTTCAGTCAAGACTGCGAGATAGCCTTCGAGGTAATACAACCATGAACAACCTTGGTTCGCTGCCATTTCCTAACACATTCTTCAGATCTTCATGTCTGATGACGTCGAACTTCCCCGAGGTCAAGTAGTGGATTATCTGGAGAAGCTCAATCCCCAGGTTTCTGCGCGATATATTGAGTATCTTATTCAAGAGAAACAGGAAGACGATGCTGTCTTCCACGACCGCCTGGCTGAACTCTATTTGGGAATTGCTATGAATGCAAAGAAGCGTGGGGATGAGGGTACGCTCTAGTTCTCGGGATCTACTTGGAGTATGCCCATTTTCACGTTACAGAGAGACGAGAAGAGGTGTATTCCAAACTCCTCCACTTCATCGACACCACCAACCATTACCATCCCGCTCGTTTGTATGGACGGCTTTCAGAGGGTTAGTGTGGTTCCGTCCGGGGCGTAGCCTTTCTGCTTACGACAGCCGCCAGATTTATACGAGGCGCGGGCAATATTGCTAGGCCGTATGGGGAGGCACGAACATGCGCTTGAACTCTACGCATACAAATTAGGCGATTTCAAGAAGGCCGAAGAGTATGTCCGCGAACATCTACTTCTCTCATGCGCTTTACTCAACTCTTTCTTAGGTACTGCAAGCGAGCATACCAGCCCAATACAGACACTAGCGCCATATTCTTGACACTACTGAAGCTTTACCTCCGACCGACGATTAAGAATCCTCCGAACTTGCTTCAGCCTGCTCTGGATCTCATCAGCCGACAGAGTCACAGGTTAGACCCCGTGGAGACGCTCCAGCTTCTTCCGCCCCTTGTATCTGCGCAGGATATACGGGCGTTTTTGCAGCAGGCCTTGCGTTCACCAGTTTTCGATAGTCATGTCGTTCGGGAGGTCAACAAGGCCCGGAGCGAGCAAGTCGCAAGGAAGCTGATGATTCTCGAGTCTAGACGTGTCAAAGTGACAGATAGTAGAATGTATGCCTTTATTCGCATTTTTGGTTTAGCTGAATAGTTAACCAAATGATGTACCCTAGATGTCCCCAGTGTCACAAACGGCTGGGAAGCAGTGTCATCGCGGTTCATGCTCCACGGTGCGTTTGTGTCGAAGCGATCACTGCTCGGCGTTTGTTAAGTGCAGCCACAGGGGTGAAGTTACGCACTACCAGTGCCGAGATGCATTTTCCAAGAAGCTCAACATGCTACGACAAACTTGAGGTGCAAATGGTTGTGACCATTGCCATACTCGTTCGTTCGTGATACCCCCGGAAGTAAGCTTGGCTGTGCCCGCGCTGTGTTACTAGAAAGTAGTGCACATGTACCTCGGTAGTTGGTAGATACTTGCAGCGCGTTGCTACCCTACAAGTCCTGACAACCCAGTTCTTGAGATATCGTTGCGCTCCGAAACCGTACGAGAAGGTGACGGTTGATCCCAACGGCTAACAGATGTACGCCATGGATAGTTGGTGAATGTGCAATATGTGGTGTATAAAACATGGTCATGATGCCAACGAGAGACATGGGAGGGGGAGGGATGCACTCCACCTGGAGGTTGACCTTACGAGTCTTGGTCAATTCCGCTGAGAAGTTCGGTATGATGCAACACAGTGGTTAGATTGCCCCCGACACACTCGATGGGGGGAACCACGCCTCTAGCTGCTTCACCGTATCCTCCACGTTCTTGATATATTTTTCGAGAACCATCAACAAGTCAGAATAATCCATTGGCGGGGGGAAGGCCTCCCAAAATTCCTCTTTGAAGGTGTTCTTGAGTTCGTCCGCTGTTCGCCTGCCAAAATCAGTTGGAAAAGGTGTATGATAAACAATAGGCTTACCCCTGCTGCCTACCCGACTCCTCCCGTTCACTTTCCCACTCGAGGATTGTTTTCATCGATGTAGAACAATCGTCTTTTAACTCAGTAAAAATACGCTTTTCATCTTCGCTGAGATCCTCGTGAAATAGGAAGGATGAAGGCTTGTGAAAGCCATCCACAGAACCTGGAAAGAAGTCATTCAGGCGAATGGCTAGGACGCATGACTCGGGAGCCGTCCACAAATAATGGATATACTAAGCCACGATCTTCAGTCATGTATATACGGCAAACAATTCGACTCACGTTCAAGCAGAGATTGCGTAACAAAAGGATATAGTCCTGGCGTAAACGCTCACTTTGTGCTTGGTAAAACTCAAGTCTATGGACTTCTTTTGCTGCCAGCAACGTGACCTCTTGGTTGTCTTGTTCCTGGGCAAAGTACTTGTTCCACGTGAGTACTTCCCCGGACTTGTTGCTTGCAAACTGGCGGAATGTATCGACCATCGTGAGGAGGTTCAGTAGGTCCGGTATTTGGCCAACAATGAATGCCGGGTGAATGATGTTGCGAATGGCATAGAAGATCAGGGAAGGGGGGATATCCGATGGCCGGTCAGGCTCTGGAGCACCTATTATGGATCCAACTTCATCTAGAATTTGAGTAAGAGAAGGAGCGACCCGACAGGACCGTAATGCCGACCGTATATCAAGCGGTGTGTCTCAGCTACGTATTCCTCGCCCCTGATTCCGGATATATGCGTTTCCAGTTGTTTGAGCTTCCTCAAGTTCATAGGCCAATCTTCACTAACTCGTGCCCGTAGACCTAGAGTCCTAGATGCTCACGGTGTGGCATCCCCAATCAAGGTGGAAGTTGAAAAATAAACACGTGATAATAGACTTCATGTGTTCAAAGTGCGCTATTTTTCGTCATCAATGTCATGGTTTCTGGCAATGACCTCACCTCGATGGAACCTTACTACCTTTTCCCCCCTCAAATTGACCAAAGTCAATGACGTGACTGGTAATGCATGGACTCCAGTTTTGAACCTTGAAGCTTAACAGTGGACTCGATAAGTGCCACTTTCTCACCTCAAGTGGTTATGTACCTCAACCTCGTCTCGGATTCTGGGGTGCATCCTCACTTTCACCTCATTGAAGGTAACCTCAACATTACCTCGCGGCAACGCTGACATTGCATGTAGTCGTGCATTCCTGCGCATGTCTTATTGTGCGTTGTAAACACGCCGTGCTTGCGGTATCTCTCTCTCTCTCTCTCTCTCTCTCTCTCTCTCTCTCTCTCTCTCTCTCTCTCCCTGCCTCTACTCTCTACACGCCGTGCAGGCATGCTCCGCAAGCCCGGCAGCTTGCAGGTCTGTGCTCGATAAGTGCACCAGGGTGCCCACAGAAAGGTTGAGACTGAACCGCTTTGTGACTGGGAAGTCCTTCACTGGACTGCTTCTGCTCAGTCAATGGCTCGTGGCTCCACTACCCCTCCCCTTACTTCTTAGAATCATACTCCGCACCGCCTCCCGACCCCAGAAGACGATCAGCACCATCGCCATCTGTCCAACGATCGTACTGACAATACAAGTGTCATACAAATGCTGCAGACACCTAGATCGATCGTACGAAGAACGTCCTCTCCATTCGTCTCCCGTCCCGTCCGTCGTCACACGATCTCTGGTTGTAGTAGGCGGATGGGTGCACCTGCATTTTCTGTCTCGGGCTTTTCAGTGTCCGCCCTCGGCTCTTCTCTCGCTACTCTAACTGACACAACAAACGTGAATGGCGATGTCCGGCACCTGCCCCCTGACTGGGAGCAGCAGCGAGATGTGCCATCCATGGCACCCCATGGTACTTCAGCGAGCAGGGCGCACGGAGCTCTACCACCACATGCTGCGACGTACGAGCGTGACCCAGAGCTACCTGTCGGTCTTGGCGCACAACCTAGTGTGGATTTGGGAATCGTACTAGAAGAATTGTCTCGACGCACATCCCGATATTGCATTAATCTCAATAAACTGGTTGACCGGGACGAGAGGTTTACTGCCCGTCATGGTAGCAGCGCCCTGGTCTACCGTGGAACTCTACGTCCAAGGGGATCGAAGGTGGCGATTAAAACCTTTCGTTTGGGTCCTTCCAATGATGCCGTGCCTGCACTCAAGGTGAGACCGTCTGTCCATATTCACCGAACGTCTTCCAATAAAACATTTTGTGCAATAGCGTGTTTTCCAAGAACTGCACCTATGGTCAAAACTTTCTCATGAAAATATTGTTCCTCTGCTGGGAATCACTACTATTTTTGATTTCACTGTATCCATTGTGTCAGAATGGATGGGAAAAGGAGATGCTCACAGTTATATACAAAATCGATCGATTGATCCTCGCCCTTTAGTGAGTAAGTTGCACAAGGATATCGATTTTACATTGAAATGAAGTTCAGCTTGTCGGAATCGCCTGTGGATTGAATTACCTTCACAGCCATCCCATATTCCACGGCGATCTAAAGGGCGTAAGTCTATTTTTTTCTACTCTTGTCAAATATTCTTGACTTTACTGAGGCAGACGAACGTATTGATCTCGGATGATGGTCGTGCTCTACTCTGTGACTTTGGTTTATCCTTCCTCGTTACATCTACATTTAGCATGACTGTCGAGTGTCGCCGTGGGGGCTCACTCCCATGGACAGCTCCAGAGTGTCTCGCGTCTGACCAGTGGGATGTAACTGCTGAAAGAGATGTTTGGGCCTTTGGAATGACAACGCTCGTGTGTCTCCACTAACTTTCGTACTTCTTATTAACAGCTCAGTCGAACCTATGCAGGAAATGTTTACTCGCGAGGTTCCATTCCATTCCAGTCCAAATCCAATGAGTGTCATGGTCAAGATCTCTCAAGGAGTGCCAGACCGCCCGAGTGTTGAATCCATGTGTTCTCGTATGACGGATAAATGGTGGGATCTGTGTTTATCGTGTTGGAATCGGGACCCGTTCTTGCGTCCCTCTATGGTGGACATCTTCGATAGAGTCAGGTAAGTACTATTGCGATGAAATAGATGGGTAACACCACTGATTATATCAAAGAGCACTTGGACGTGCTGTCTAATCACCTTGTTTACAAGGTCACTGCGGGCAGAAATTGTTTTTTTTTTGTCTTCCGCATATATCGGGTTTTCCACTGCCGCCCAAAGTCTGCATTTTTCCGCACCTCCGACGGTCACACTTTCGACGCTGCTTTCTCACATCGTTTCTTGCGCTTATTTCTCTATTTATTTTCCTTTTCACCTGCAGTGCTACATATGACGCTTACTTATGTGTAAGGAATTAACACGACTTAGCTACGCAACTACGAAATATTTCCGATCTACGAAGCACTCGAGAGGGCCCGGGCGTTGGTGAGGACGCCTACCGCGGACCTCGGGGTGAGTTATGATCGATACCGGGTAACTGGTATCGATCGTCCTGCGACCGGCAAGACCCACAAAGGGCAGGGCGGACGTATGTCATCTATGACGCACCGAAGCGGCCAGGTTAGATCCCGCGCCCTATGTCCTGAGGCACGGCCCTCTCAGTGCTTTGACTTCTTGTATTTTAGCTTTGACATTCTCCTTGTACCTTAGATACATTGTCCGCTCGGGCGTCGAGCCACTCGCGCTTTGACGTCAGTACTGTACTTATAGCGCCTGTAGCAGCTTCGAGCTGCAGAAATCCGATTCCCCCCAGTTCTGTATCTCACGTCCGAACCTTCAAGTCTAAGCAAGTCACAAGTTTATCGTCGTATCTACAGCATTCGCCGTCCGAGTACCAAGTTAAAGCCTCTCTCGTCCCTCGTCTCTTCTCTCTCTCCCCTTGTCCTCACGAACACCCGAACCCGCACCTTCACCTACATATGTTCCGTCCATCCTTTATTTATAGACACTGACTCGAGTGCGAAAATATTTACTGCCGCTGCGACGGCGTGGTGTCTCTCGTGATCTTTTCTTTTCTTATATTTCTGACTTAGCGTACTTCTATTTAAAAACAGCTAGTTAGCGTTTCTCCTATTACATAAATCTATTCTACTCGAAATGCTGCCTGCTTCGGCAGAACCCCAGGCTCCTTCACGCCGACGCATCGAGTGTGAGGCAGCATCCTAGGGCTAGTGATGGCAACCTCCGAATGGCTGTGCAATAATTTAAACACCGCCAACCTTAAACACCCTCACACTCTCTGCGACG
>Ga0307516_10010232_pt1 | contig 10336 bp, 5 predicted proteins | sample 19_EM_MG_FD_203310 | JGI IMG/M metagenome (GOLD analysis project Ga0307516, IMG submission 203310) | Populus trichocarpa ectomycorrhiza microbial communities from riparian zone in the Pacific Northwest, United States - 19_EM | ecosystem: Host-associated > Plants > Roots > Unclassified | place...
CTCACCATGGGATCCGGAGATGTCTGGCCGCAGGTCGATCTCGCCAAGGTGCAGTTCAACCAGACCGGTCCGCGCCAGTTCACCTCCAGCCAGGTCCTGGTCAAGGATAGCGGACTGATGCAGCCGGGCGGCATGTTCGTCTCCCAGGTTCCCGGTGCGGTCGCCGCGCCGCTACCCGCCGGGTGCAAGGCGCTCCCGGCTGGGCATCACCGCCGCATCTTCTTCGGCTTCTCCGACGTAGCGACCGACGGCACCTTCGCGCTCGGCTACGAGGAAGTCGACCAGAACGGCCATGTGGTGCCCGGATCGCACCAGCCGAATCCCAACAACCTCGATAGCTTGGCGCAGTTCGATCCCAACGTCACCACCGCGTGCCTGCCGCTCAATCCGGGCCAGATGCCGGTGACCGAGACCTGGGAGCTGGTCCAGCTGTCGACCGAGAACCATAACTTCCACCTGCACCAGACCCGGTTCATCGAGAAGGTCGGACCCAGTGCCGGCAACGTCATCCAGGACAACTTCCCGCTGGGCGTGGCCATGCCCGATGCGACCATTGCCGATCAGGTGAACAACAACCAGACCGGCGTCTGCCTGCCGTCGCAGTGGCGCAGCGGCCATTGCGTCTCGCCGGCGGTCATCGAGCAGATCCCGTTCGCGTTCCTGGGTGAGTTTGTCTATCACTGCCACATCCTCGAGCATGAGGACGGAGGCATGATGGCGCGGATCGTGGTCGTGCCGTCGCCCGGTTAAGAGACGGCAAGCACACCGTGACTGGCGCGGGAGACCTCCACCGCGCCAGTTTTTTTGTTCCATCAATCGGTGCCAACGGGTTGCTTGGCCATCGGAAGGAAACGTGATGGTCCGGTTGCGTTCAGTTTGCCTTCTCTGGACGCGTGTAGCGTTCATTGTCGCGACCTTTGCTGCCGCGGTGCTCCGCCCGGTCGAAGCGCAGGATGTTTCCGGTCGGCCGATCACGATCATCGTCGGCCGGCCGGCTGGTGGTGCAACCGACGTGATCGCGCGCCTGCTGGCGCAAAAGCTCAGCGAGGGCCTGCACACCCATGTCGAGGTCGAGAACCGTCCCGGCGACGCCGCCATGCCGGCCTTGCGCGAGTTCGCCGCCGCGCCGGCCGACGGCCATACGCTGTTGTTCATCTCGACCAGCACGCTGATTGCGCAGGCGCTGCATCCCGGCGATCCGTTCGACGTGACGACGCTCACCCCGGTCACGGAGGTTGCCGCCGGGCCACTGATCCTGACGACGCGCAACAGTTTTCCCGTCAACACCCTCGGCGACGTGATCGCCTACGCCAAAAAGGATCCCCGCAGGCTGGTGTTCGCGGCAGGTGGCGGGACGGGGAGCGCGGCGTATCTCGCGGCCGAGGCGCTGAAGGCGAAGGCCGGCATCGACGTGGCGCTCCTCGCCTACAAGGGCGGGGGTCCCGCCCTCGACAGTCTCCTCGAAGGCCATATCGACCTCGTGCTCGACGCCATGACGGTGATAGGGCCGCGGGCCAGGGCCGGCACCCTCAAGCCGCTGGTGGTGACGAGCCCGCAACGCTCACCCGCCCTGCCGGACGTCCCGACCGTGATGGAGGCGGGCATATCCGACTACGCATTTGTGCACTGGTTCGGCATTCTGGCGCCGGCGAATACGCCGCCGGCCATTGCCAGGCGGCTACGCGACGAGGTGGCGAAGGCGTTGGTATCCTCCGGCGTGGTCGACGAGCTCGACCGGCAGGGCATGCGGCCCTTGGCCACCGAGCCCGAGCAATGGCGCGCCTATCTCAAGAGCGAGCTTGAGCATTACGTCGAGGTCATCAAGGAGGCCGGCATCAAGCCGGAATAGCCTTGGCATCAGCCTGCATTCGATGATGGCCAGCACGCCATGGACTGTAGACGTTGAGCTCCGAAGTCGCCAGCAAGCGGCGCGCTCGCATATGCGGAGAAGAAAAAACGCCGCACTCAACGAGAGCGCGGCGCGTCATGGACATTACTTCGTCAGTGGGCAGCCGGAGTCCTTGGCCGACGGGAAGGCCTTGTCGCCGTGCACGGTCGCGAGCAGCTTGTAATAGTCCCACGGCTTCTTGGACTCGGACGGCTTCTTGACCTCGAACAGATAGAGGTCGTGCACCATGCGCCCGTTCTCGAGCACCTTGCCGCCTTGCGCGAACAGGTCGTCCACGGGGAGTTCCTTCAGCTTCCTGGCCACCGCTTCGGTATCCTTGGTGCCGGCCGCCTTGACCGCCTTCAGATATTGCAGCGTCGCCGAATAGGTGCCGGCCTGGATCATGTTCGGCATCCGCCCGGTGCGCTTGAAGAAGCGGTTGGCGAGATCGCGGCTCTTGTCGTCGCGGTCCCAGTAATAGGCTTCGGTCAACACCAGGCCTTGCGCGGCCTCGAGCCCGAGGCCATGAACCTCCGCCAGCGTCAACAACAGACCGGCAAGCTTCTGGCCGCCCTTGACGATGCCGAATTCCGCCGCCTGCTTGATCGAATTGGTGGTATCGAGCCCGGCATTGGCGAGCCCGATGATCTTCGCCTTCGAGCTCTGCGCCTGCAGCAGGAAGGACGAGAAGTCGGAGGAGTTGAGCGGGATGCGGACCGAGCCCACCACCTTGCCGCCCTTTTCCTTGACGAGGTCGCCGGTGTCTTTTTCCAGCGCATAGCCGAAGGCGTAGTCCGCGGTCATGAAGAACCAGGTGTCGCCGCCGGCTTCCACCAGCGCTCCGCCGGTACCGACCGCGAGCGCGTGGGTGTCGTAGGCCCAGTGAAAGCCGTAGGGTTGGCAGGCATCGCCGGTGAGCCGCGACGTCGCCGCGCCCACGACGATGTCGATCTTCTTCATCTGCTTGGAGAGGTCGTGGATCGCGAGCGCGACCGAGGAGGTCGTCAGCTCCGTGATCATGTCGACGCCCTCGACCTCGTACCAGCGCCGCGCGATCGCGGTCGCGAGATCCGGCTTGTTCTGGTGGTCGGCGGAGACGACCTCGATCTTCTGCCCCAGGACGGTGCCGCCGAAATCCTCGACCGCCATCTGCGCCGCTTCGACCGACCATTTGCCGCCGTAGTCGGCATAGACCCCGGACTGATCGTTCAGGATGCCGATCTTGACCTGGGCCGAAGCCGGCGCCGCGATCAAGGTGACCCCTGCCGCGACGAGCGCGAGTATTCCCGATTTCATACTTTGCCTCCCAGCAACTCTTGAAACAACGATCATATTTTATAACCCTGCAACTGCCCATCTATTTCGCGTCAGTCAATAGTGGGGGCCGCGCGCCGCGGACTACGCCGAGGGGAATGATCTGGTTTGATCGCGTCATTGCCGGGGCTTGATCCGCTCATTCAGAGAGCCCGCATGAGTTGGCGTCGCGATCGATGACACCTTCAACGCGTGTGGTGCATTTTGATCGTCGCAAGCCGCCGCCTGGAAAAGAAAGGCGGTCACTGTTTTTCGCCATTGGTCGAAACAGTTCCAGACCGCGCGAGCGGCCGGACGTTGTTCCCTCGGGTTCCGGCTTCTATAATTTAAGGTTGCGTTGTGAACTAAACACCCGTGCGGGAGTTTGTCCGAGGATGAGAACGCAATGTCGCGGCTCATCTGAGACTCACAACGCGAGAGAAAGGAGCCGACATGACGGCAGACAAGAGCAACACCGGTCCGATCGAATTGAACGCGTCCGAACTCGAGGCGGTGGCCGCTGGTGAGGCGCTGATCAATGTCTCCGACGTCAACGTGCCGGTGAACGCAGCGGTGGCTGTGAACATTCTCGGCGGCGCTGCGAATGCGCTGGCGACCCAGCCGGGCACCATCAAGCCCACTTAGGCTCGAGCCTCAGGTCCGCTGCGGATGCGAAAGCACCCGCCGGACCGGGGGCCGCAGCTTTGCTGAAACATTCCACTCCATGCGTGACTGGCGACATGCGGTCGAGAGTCAGGAGTAACTCCAGATGAGCGAACGCAAACTGTTTCGTCCCGAAGCGGTTGCGTTTCAACAACACAACAGGCAATGGGGACAGGTGTCTGTCCTGCAGCCCGTGCCGACAGGATTGACCACCTGGTTCATGATGGTGGCGGTCGGACTGATCGCCGCATGTCTTTACTTCGGCAGCTACGCACGCAAGGAGACCGTCACAGGCTATCTCAGGCCGGCGGCCGGCACCGCCAAGATATTCGCCGCGCAGCGAGGCACCATCCAGGCCATCCACGTCAAGGTCGACCAGCTGGTCGAACAGGAACAGCCGTTGCTGACGATCCAGACCAACCAGGTTGCCGACGACGACAAGGACGTCAATGCGACGATGCTGGTGGCCCTGCGCGCGCAGAAGGCCTCACTCTCCCGGCAAGTCGACGCTGAAGCACAGCGTGCCGAATCCGAGCGCGAACGGCTTTCGGCGAGCTGCGGACATCTGGAACGGCAGATCGCAGAGTTGCAGGACCAGGTCGAGCTTCAGAGCGGTCGGATCAAGCTCTCGAAAGAATTCGTTGAAGCGGCCAACACCCTGAAGGTCAAGGGCGACATTCCCGACATCGAAGTCAAGCGGCGGCAGATGGCGCTGATCGAGCAGCAGCAGAGCTTGAGCGCGCTGAAGCAGCAGCTCGCGGAGCGGCAGAACCAGCTGACCCAATCATGGGCCTCGCTTCAGCAGCTTCCCACGGTGACGGCGCAGACCGTGCTCGGGTTGCATGGCCAGCTCGCCGAGATCGAGCAGCGCATTGCCGAGATCGACGCCCGCCGCGCCTACGTCATACGCTCCCCCACTGCCGGGAAGGTCGCCACCCTGCAGGCCACGTTGGGCCAGGCGGTCGATCTGCAGCGGCTGCAGCTCGAGATCGTACCGGCGGACAACATCCTGGTGGCCGAGCTGTACGTGCCGGCGCGCGCCATCGGCTTCGTCCGCGACGGTCAGACGATCCGGATTCTCTACGATGCCTTCCCCTATCAGAAGTTCGGCACCTATGGCGGCCAGATCACCGGCATCTCGCAGACCATCCTGACGGCCCCGGAGGCGGGGGGACCCGTCACCTTGCACGAGCCGGCCTACAAGGTCACCGCGAGGCTCGATCGTCCCGACATCGAGGCCTACGGCCGCCGGATCGGGCTGCAGCCCGACATGCTTCTCAAGGCCGATCTGATCCTCGAGCGGCGCTCGCTGCTGCGCTGGTTCTTCGGCCCCCTTCTCAGCCTGACGAGGTAACGATGGCACCGCGACACATGCTGGCGGGGGGACGCCGGCTCCCGGTGATCCGGCAGACCGAAGCCGCGGAATGCGGCCTCGCATGCCTGGCCATGATCGCCGGCTATCATGGCCACCGCATCGATCTCAACACGCTGCGACGACGTCACCCCGTCTCGCTCAAGGGCGTCACCCTGCGCGGGCTGATGCAGGTGGCGAGCCAACTCGATCTCGCCGGCCGGCCGCTTCGATTCGAGCTCGAGCATCTCGGCCAGCTGCAGCTGCCTGCGATCGCGCATTGGGACATGAACCATTTCGTCGTCCTGCGCGCGGTATCGAAGCGAGGCGTGGTGATCCATGACCCCGGATCTGGCGAGCGATCGATGTCGCTCAGTGAAGCCTCCAAGCATTTGACCGGCATTGCCCTGGAGCTGTCGCCGACCGCCGGTTTCACGCCCAAGCGTGAATCCGCGCGGCTGCCTTTCTCGATGTTCTGGAGCGAACTCCGCGGCAGCACCCAGGCGCTGCTGCAGATTCTGGCTCTGTCGCTGGTCCTCGAGCTCTTCATCGTCTGCAGCCCGCTTTACCTGCAGCTGACGGTCGACGAGGTGATCGCCCGCGGCGACGTCGATCTGCTTCTGGTCCTCGCGCTCGGATTTGGCCTGCTGACCGCGATCAAGGTCGGCGCCGGGGCGATACGTTCGCTGGTCATCCTGGCGATGCAGAACCTGCTGCATTTCCAGATCGGGGCGCGGCTGTTTCATCATCTGCTGCGGTTGCCGCTCGCCTTTTTCGAGAAACGTCATATCGGCGATATCCTGTCGCGCTTCACGTCGATCGAGCCGCTCCGCAACCTGATGGCCGAGGGCATGATCGCCGCCACCGTCGACGGCGTCATGGCGCTGGCCACCCTGATCATGATCTGCCTCTACAGCCTGCAGCTCGCCAGCGTCGTGTTCGCCGCGCTCATCGCTTATGCCTGCCTGCGCCTTGGCCTGTATCGGATGTTTCGGCAGCGCAACGAAGCGGCGATCGAAGCCAAGGCGCTGGAAAACTCGATGTTCGTCGAAACGGTGCGTGCGGTGCAGAGTCTGAAGCTATTCAATCGCGAGATTGAACGCGAGGGCCAGTGGCTCAACCGCTACGCCGATACGGTCAGCGCCAACATCCGTCTCGGCCGTGCCAGGATCGCATTCACGACCTTGAACGAGTCGATCTTCGGCCTCGAGAACATCGTCACCATCTATCTGGCGGCGAAGCTCGCGCTGACCAACGAACTCACGGTCGGCATGATCTTCGCATTCATGAGCTACAAGCAGCAGTTCACCGAAAAGGCGGTGCTGCTGGTGGAGAAGGCGCTCGACTTCCGTATCCTCGACCTGCATCTTGAGCGGCTCGGCGATATCGCGTTGAGCGCACCGGAGCGCGGTCATGATCAGGGCCCGGGTCATGCGCGGACGATCGGGGGACGGATCGAGCTACGCCGCCTGTGCTTCCGCTATGCGGAGACCGAACCGTTCGTGCTGGAGGATATCAATTTCACGGTGGAGGCTGGCAGTTTCGTGACCATCATGGGTCCGTCGGGGGGTGGCAAGACCACCCTGGTCAAGATCATGCTGGGATTGCTGGAGCCGACCAGCGGCGAGGTGTTGATTGACGGCATCTCTCTCGCCGCGATCGGCCCGCGCCAGTATCGCGAGCAGATCGCCGCGGTGATGCAGGAGGATCATCTGCTGGCGGGATCGATCGCCGACAACATCTGCTTTTTCGATCCCGGCTTCGACGAGAGCTGGATGATCCAGTGTGCCCAGCTTGCAGCCATTCACGACGAGATCATGCAGATGCCCATGACGTACAACTCCCTGGTCGGGGATATGGGCAGCTCGTTATCGGGGGGACAGAAGCAGCGCGTGTTGCTGGCGCGCGCGCTCTATCGCCGCCCCAGGGTGCTGTTTCTCGACGAGGGGACGGCGCATCTCGACGTCAGCAACGAAAAGCTCATTCATCACAGCCTGCGGGGCCTCGACATGACCCGCGTCAGCGTGGCGCACCGCCCGGACATGTCCGCGGGCACCGATCGGGTGCTGTGGATTGGCAAGTCCGGCAGCCCGGAGCACGCGGTATGGATGCCGGCGCGCGGCGACCCGCGAACGCCGCCGGCCACTCTGGACGCGGGCCAATTGACCGGCTGAGATACTGACACTGATGTCGTCGCCCTGCGCCGATAGGACGTGTCGCCAGGCAGTGGAGATCGCCGGTCGCTATTCCGCGATAGCCGGAACTTTGCGGGTGGACGCGCCCTCGGCCAGATTGCGGACCACCACATAGAAGATCGGGGTGAAGATCAGCCCGAACAGCGTGACGCCGAGCATGCCGAAGAACACGGCGACGCCGACCGCCTGCCGCATCTCCGAGCCGGAGCCGGTGGACACCACCAGCGGCAGAACCCCGAGAATGAAGGCGAACGACGTCATCAGGATCGGGCGCAGCCGCAGGCGGCAGGCCTCGATCACCGCATCGAGCCGGTCGCGGCCCTCCTTCTCGATGTCGCGCGCGAATTCGACGATCAGGATGGCGTTTTTCGCCGCCAATCCGACCAGCACCACGAAACCGATCTGGGTCAGGATGTTGATGTCCTGCCCCATGACGCGGACGCCGATGGTGGCGGCGAACAGGCACATTGGCACGATCAGGATGATCGCGAACGGCAGGGTCCAGCTGCCATATTGCGCCGCCAGAACCAGATAGACGAACAGCACGCAGATTGGAAACACGTAGAGCCCGGCATTGCCGCCGGTGACCTGCTGATAGGACAAATCGGTCCAGTCGTAGGAGAAGCCGCTCGGCAGCGTCTCGTCCGCGAGCTTCTTCATGGTTGCGATCGCGGTCGCGGAACTCGTTCCCGGCAAGGTTTCGCCCTGAAGCTCGGAGGCGGGATAAAGATTGTAACGGGCGACCCGATCGGGGCCGGAGATGTCCTTGAAATCCACCACGCTGCCGAGCAGCACCATGTCGCCGGCCGCATTGCGGGTGCGCAGGCGCGCCAGATCGGCCGTCTCCTTGCGGAACGGCAGGTCGGCCTGCGCGGTGACGTGATAGGTGCGGCCGAGGATGTTGAAGTCGTTGATGTAGGCCGAGCCGAAATAGGTCTCGATGGTTTCCGTGACGTTCTGGATCGGCACGCCGAGCTTCTGCGCCTTGACGCGGTCGATATCGACGAACACCTGCGGCGTATTCGCGGCAAAGGGAGAGAACACCGAGGTCAGGCCCGGCGCCCTGCGCGCGGCGTTGACGAGCTCATCGGTGGCGGCCGCCAGCAATTGCGGTCCGCGCCCCTGGCGGTCCTGGATCCGCATGGCAAAGCCGCCGCCGGTGCCGATGCCGGGCACCGAAGGCGGCGGGATCACGATGATGAAGGCGCCCTGGATGGCCAATAGCCGCCTGCGCAGGTCATTGGTGATGACGGCGGCCGTCAGTCCCTTCTTCAGCCGCACCTCCGGCTCGTCGAACACCGGAAACAGCGCGGCCGCGTTGCTGGCCTGGGTTCGGGTCGCACCTGACAGGCCGGCAAAAGCCGCGACGCGGACGATACCCGGCGTATCCAGCGCAATCCGCTCGATTTCGCGGACCACGGCGGTGGTGCGCACCAGCGAGGCCGCGCCCGGCAATTGCGCGGAGACGATCACGTAGCCGCGATCCTGCGCGGGAATGAAGCCTTGCGGCGTGGTGACGAGCAGCCATCCGGCACTTCCGATCAGCGCCACATAGGCCAGCAGCATCAGCGCGGAATGCCGGATCACGAAGCCGGCCGCAGCGGCATAGCCGTGCGCGAGACGATCGAAGATGCGGTTGAAGACGCCGGTGAAGGCCCCCCAGCCGCGCCCGATCAGGTTCCAGCTTGCCGGCGGCCGTTTGTCCTCCTGGGCCTTGAGGATCTGCGAGGCCAGCGCCGGCGACAGCGTCAGCGAGCAGAAGCAGGAAATCGCGGTCGCCACCGCGATGGTGATGGCAAACTGCTGGAAGAACTGCCCCGAAATGCCGCCGAGAAACGCGGTCGGCACGAACACCGCGCACAAGACCAGCGCGATCGAGACCAGCGCGCCGCCGACTTCGTCCATCGTGCGCAGCGCCGCGTCACGCCGGCTCATGCCGTGTTCGAGATGCCGCTCGACGTTTTCGACCACCACGATGGCGTCGTCGACCACGATGCCCACCGCCAGCACGAGCCCGAACAGCGTCAGATTGTTGACGGCAAAGCCGAGCGCCGCCATCGCCGCGAAGGTGCCGACCAGCGAGACCGGGATCGCGACGATCGGAATGATCGCGGGTCGCCAGCCCTGCAGGAACACCAGCACGACGATCACGACGAGGATCATCGCCTCGTAGATGGTCTTGATCAACTCGTTGACCGACTGCGCGATGAACTCGGTCGGATTGTAGCCGATGTTGTAGTCGAGCCCCTTCGGGAAGCTGGCCTTCAACCGCGTCATGGTATCGGAGATGTGCTTTGCGGTGGCGAGCGCGTTGGAGCCGGGACGCTGCGTCACCAGCATTGCCACGGCGGACTTGCGCAGCAGGAAGCTGTTGGTGGTGTAGGACAACGCGCCAAGTTCGATCCTGGCGACGTCGCGCAGCCGCACGGTACGGCCATCCTCGCCGGCCTTGACGACGATATCCTCGAATTGCGCGATATCGCGCAAGCGCCCGGTGAAGGCGAGGTTGGGCGAGAAAGCGCGGTCCGCAATCGGCGGCTCGGCGATCTGGCCGCCGGTGATCTGCAGGTTCTGCGCCCGGATCGCCGCGAGCACATCGCCCGCGGTCATGCCCAGCGTTGCGATCTTGTCGGGATCGAGCCACAGCCGCATCGAATAGTCGCGGGCGCCGAACAGCTGGATGTCGCCGATGCCGTCGAGCCGCAACAGCTGGTCGCGCACCTGCAGCAGCGCGTAGTTGGAGATATAGAGCTGGTCGTAGCTGTCATCGGGCGACAGCATGAACACGACCATCAGGATGTCCGGGCTGTTCTTGCGCGTCACCACGCCGTTGCGCTGCACTTCCTCCGGCAGCCGCGGCTGGGCGATCGCGACGCGGTTCTGCACCAGCACCTGGGCCTTGTCGAGATCGGTGCCGAGCTTGAACGTCACCGTGATCGTCAGCTG
>Ga0307516_10010233_pt1 | contig 10335 bp, 12 predicted proteins | sample 19_EM_MG_FD_203310 | JGI IMG/M metagenome (GOLD analysis project Ga0307516, IMG submission 203310) | Populus trichocarpa ectomycorrhiza microbial communities from riparian zone in the Pacific Northwest, United States - 19_EM | ecosystem: Host-associated > Plants > Roots > Unclassified | place...
TCCCCGCAAATGTACCTCGAGAATCAACATCGCAATCTCCATGTTTTATCGCCCCCGCCCGTTCCCGTGTTTCTACCCCCTCGCCCGCTTAGTGCCGGCTCTGCACCCAATAGTCACGGCCATGTTTCATACGGAGGGATAGGAATGGGTCCCCCACCTCGCCATCCTCAACAGTTACTTTCAGTCCCTCTTGGTGACCTCGACGAGGATACGGAAGTTCAAGAAGGTAAAGGCGAGCGTGCGGAAAGGGTAACGCAGCATCTTCGACTGTCATCACGCCATCGTTCGGTCTCGCCTCAATCTCATCGCTTCCCTTTGCCTCAGCCGCAACCCAGCACGACGCAGTACGGACGGAGCCTTCCTCCCCCTCCTTTGATACTGTTGGACCCCTCACATCATACGAGTCTAGGGCCTACTGAGGAGAGTACACAAACTATGGTCGTACATTCCCCTCGTCCGTTCCTGTCCCCGAGACGGTCCTACTCCTCATCCACGAACACTTCGTTGGCGAAGAGTGAACGGGTGGAGGAGCTCGAGAGGATGGCCGAGGAGGTGAAGAAAGCCACAGAGGACCTTTCGGCTGATTTACCCGATTTGGCTTTGACGCATGGTCCCAAGCCGGAGAGGGCTGCTGTTACAGAAGTTGATTTGGATGGAAAGATCCGAGTGAGGGGTGGAGATATTAACAAGACGCTTCCTGGGACGCCGTCCCTTACGGTTAAAGACCCGGAGGAGATCAGGGGTACAGACTGGCGGACACGTATTGATGCTTTCTTCTCTACCTCTGTGCCTCTGCCTCCTGCTCCGATGCTTACGCCCCAGCTTGTGACGAAACCCAAGACGCCCCCTACCCCCAATGGCGGGATCCCTTCCAAGCTAAAGTCGACCGAGGTGGTGAATGTGAAGAGAGGGTTATCGTCCGACCTCCAAGCTCCGCCGACGCCTCAAGCGGCCATCACGCCTGTTAAAATGCCATCTAGAGCAAAAGCGGCCGAGTTTGGTGCGCAGCAGCAGCATTTGTCATTTATGGGCGGTGGGTATAGCGGGCTGGATGCGCTGGAGAGGCGCTTACTGGCTGATGTGGGGACGCGCAAGATGGAGATGAGGTTGGATGACGATGAACGGAGGCTGGATGTGAGGAGTATGGTGAGGCCTATTGATATACCTGGGCGGGATTTAGGGGCAAAAAAGGAAGAGGAAGAGGACGGGGAGCAGCCGTTGAATGATTCTGCGATTTCGAGCTTGGCGTTGGGCGGGGAGGGGATGGGTGTTGCTGCGGAATTGTTGGGTCCGGGGTTGGATGTGGAGCGGGAACAGGAACAGGATGGGGATGGGGATTCTGATGAGAAGACACATAGGGGAGGGCCGTCCAGACCATCCAGTGGGTCTGTGGGGTCGAGGAAGATGAAAGGAGAAAGGGGGAGGCTGCGTGGTAGGAAGAGTGATGAAGATGAGCGGGATGGTGGGAAGAGGAAGAAGAAGAAAAAGGAAGGGAAAGTCGGGACGAGCAGGAAAGCTGAAGCTGCGAAAGGCCGGGTTGCTGCTTGGTTGGGGGGTATTGAGCCGGAGGTCCCACCTATGGAGGAAGTTGTGCCGACTGCGTCTGTTCCAGGCAAGCCGCCGTTCTTGAAGAATCCCTTGATTCCTTCTGCAGGTTCTTCCAATGTTGGAGCCGAAGACCCTGACGGGTGGAAGGATCCTGGGCAACGTGAACTGAAGGACGAGTCAACAGTCCCGACGGAGATTTCGTCGGCTCCCAATCCTCGTTCTTCCGGTTTCGTTCCGATTGGAACATTGAAGCATGACACGGTACAATATCGGCGCTTTCACGCACCATCGAAAGAGTCAACTATTGTCAAGGAAGCGAAGCACGTTGCAGATCTTTGGTTCTCATCGTCCCCTCCTGCTGTTGTTACGAGGTCTCCCATGCAGAAAGCGGTCTCGCCGAAGCTTCCTGTGATCTCGTCTCTCACTCAACCTGCGCAAATAATTGGAACTGACAAGAGGGTTTCTCCACCTTCTTCGGCGCCCGCCTTCGACGCCCTTGGTGCGAAGCATTACCAAACCAATGTCGTAAAGCCCTTGGCGACGACAGAGATCCCCGCCATCCCTGTGACCCCAAAGAAAAAGACCGTTGTTCATCAACCATCGCCGCGTTTACCCATATTCCCTGCTCCACGTGTCAAACAAGATCCGGAAGTCAAGTATGATGTCCGTTCAGCACGTGGGGGGAGGGGAGGAAAGGTTGCGTCGATTGCTTCGATTTGGGGCAGTGGTGGTGGGGCAGAACAGAAAAGTCAGGGCAAGAAACCAGCTGCCGACCGCCGTGGTGTGGTACCCAAACCAAGGATGAAATCCATTGCGGAAGATCCGACCAAGAACCCTGGCGAGGTCCCTTCAACGGCACCTAGATCTCAACAACCGTTCAAATCGGAAGGCTTCAACTCGAATGACCAACCCAAGAAGAGCTCTCCCGCCAATCCCGGTTTGAAGACTCCACGAGTCTCGATGCCTCTCAAACCCACGTTGGCAGCTAGGATCCCATCCGTTCCTGCTTTTCCTCCACATCGGGATCTCAAGCCCGTGGAAAATTTAGGGAAGCTCGCGCGGCCTCTTGTGAAATCAGCTTCCATACCTGTTCCGGCGATCGTGTCCTCCTCTCACGCGACTCCGATGTTGTCATCGACTGCTTCCCTTGCACGACCGGCTGCAGCCAACAAAGTCAGGTCTGCTGCCGTGAGAGTCGTTACGAGTGAGATTCCGGTTCAGCCGTCGATCTCGGTCGTGAAGTCCGGGGATTTGGCGTTTGGGCAGGCTAGGCTTCGTGATTTGATCAAGAAGTATCAAGGGTAGGAGTGGCTAGAGTTCGAATTCATTGAATCATATATCCAGGTTTTTTTTCTTTATCTTACACTTCGATCTTAATCTCCTGTATTTATTTGCAAGGACCTCTGGTTTGTTGACATACTTATCCCGTCTTGGGCTCTCCTGTTATCTTTATTATCATTGTTCTTTGTTTCAGTACTTTCTCCTCGTCTTTGGGACTAAGTAGTTGCTTTGCCTCCTTGTAACGACATCACGATGATTTATGAAAACACGGGTATCAATTGAATAAGAGGATACACTTTCTCACCAAGAATGACGAAAAGTCGAAGTAATGAATGCTACAGATACTAATGGTACGAGGTCGGTAAGGACAGGAGAGAGTCCATTTCGTGAAGAATGAATGTGTAAAGAATGTGTCCGTAAAAAACGGGTCCGCGAAAATGAGTCCGAATGAACAGGTAACAGAAGAGTCCATTAGGAAAAGAGTGACAAGCCCCTAAAACGTGGGACGACTGGGGGAAAAAGTTCGGGTGGAATAAAGGAACCGCCTGAGACAATAACATACACACAAAAGAGGGAAACACGGCCACTTTAGTCTCCCAAAAGCTCGTTATGGAACTGTCGCCAGTCCATATGATGTGCAGGGTCGGACCATCCGTGGATATGTTCGTCAAATGACTCACGCATCTGCGGCCGGTCGGTCTCTGTAAGATAGTCCAACAAGGGGCCTGTGAACGGGGCTGGCTTGCCAGGCTTGGTCCTTCTGGAGGATCGGCGGGGGAGGTAGGAGAACTCCCGTTGCGAACGTGAGGGGAGGGGTACCGACCGGGCTGAGAGGGGACGTTCCCGCACTGCCCGTCCTGCGGGAGGATGATGGAGTGGAGGGTCGAGGAAGAATTCGTACATGTCAAGGGAGGGAGAGCGAGAGCTTGGGGAAGAAGGTGAAGGTGGGTCGCTAAAGAACGAGCTAGATTTTGGAGACGCCGCGAATGGATCGAGGAGTTGGCTAGCGGTAGAATGAGTAAAAATAATATTGATTAAAAACGGTACTAACCTTTGAGAGCTGCTGGGCTCCAGACAGGGAGACGTCCAGACGTTCGCGATGTCCATGTCAAAGGACAAGGCTCGCTTGTCTTCGGTAGATGGACTTGGGGATGAGGGGCGCGTATTCGATCCCGTCCGAGAGTGGAATAACCATGATGAGAATGAGAGAAACGAAAAGCGCTGGGAGGACCTTTTCCTCTTGGAAGGAGAAGGAGACGTTGGTAGGGATACAGATTGCGAGCGGCGTGAAAAGTTGAAAATACGGGATTCGGGAGACGCGGTGTGGGGGACGCTGTCGGGAGACATGTTGGTGGCGGCGAAGGAGAACGCGGTAGTTGAGTGGCTGTCCATTGCCCTGAAGCCCGACGTGAAAAATTCGGAATAGGACGTTGTCCTTGATGGGTTTTCTTGGTGGGAGGCATTAGTCGATAGGCGCCGGGCCCTGGTGTTGTTGGTGGCGGTACAGGAGAACGCGGTTCTCGGATGGTTTACCATTGCCTGGAAGCCCGACGTGAAGAATTCGGAATAGGACATCGTTCTTGATGGCTTCCCTTGGTGGGGGGTATTAATGGGTAGGCGCCTGTAGGCGCCAGGTTCCCAAAGGAGGTCTCGGGTTTTGGGGGAAAATCGGGCATCGAAAGCCTGGCCTTTAAGGTAGTGCACGCCCCATGATGCGGGGAGTAATGGCCACCGATCAAATGAACCAGGGCTGATCCAGATGACAACGGATGCTTTGCTGTCCTGCAGGGAAGGGATTGCTTTGTTTTCCAAGTTTGGGGGCGAAGATACTGTAGATCGAAAGAATCACAGGCATATCGCAAATGATACTTAGGACCGGTTAGGCCGTTGACCCATCTCGGTTAATGGTTCCGAGAGCGACGAATGACGAAAGTCCATGGGAGAGAAAGGGCCAGTGGTAGGTACTTCGAGATCTGGTGAGAAGGCGGCGTTAACGAGGACACGAAGGCATTTCAATACAAATTTCATTGAACGTTGTTAGGACGATAGACCATGGCGCGATTGTCCCGATGTCCTCGTGGTGATCTGACCAGAGGCGAGGGCGGTCCGTTTGAATGAGCATGAGTATTTGTCTTTGAATCTTGATCAAGGTCTATCGTTGGGTGTGAATATGCAAAAAACCAGACGACAGTGACTTCCATTACCACTGTAACTTTCTCCAGCCCCCTCCTGCATATCTCGAACATCATCCAGCTGTCCGCGTAACAGGGTGATAATAACAAGATATATTGAGACCCATGATAGAATGCACATGAAAAGCAGAAATCGGCTCAACCTGAGAGAGATTCTCAGATTTTGTCCCTCGCTACGTAATGTGAAAAGCACCCCACCGGTATCATACATTATCCCTTCCGAGAATCTCGAACAGACGATTGTGTGTTCGCCTGGGCAAGTCGGTCCTTTTGGGCCTCCGCAATTACTCTCCGCTGGTTGAAGTATTCAATCTAACATATTAACCACATCATAAACAAAGGGACGATTAATGGAACACACCCAGCTCTTCGCACAATTCTGTTCATACTTCTTCTGCTCGGCGGAACATACGTTGCCTTCTTCGCCAGGCTTGACAACACCTACACCATCCAAACATGCGAAGTATGCGTCTCTCGTCTCCCAACATTTTGTGCGGTCTTCACGGGTGGATATCGACGACTCGCCTGAAGTGGCTCCACTTTTCTTGAACCAGCTCATGAGAGTTATGGAGGCCTAAATAGAGAATGCTGGGCGCTGAGACAACGTACGTACGTAATTACGATTATGAATGTGACGAGACACGTGGCGTTACGTATCGCGCATGAGTGTAACGTGATCCTTCCGAGCCACTGTGGTGGAAGATCCACCACACCATGTCCGAGATTTACAAGAGAGACCCTCTCCCGTTTGGACACGCGATACTCCAATATTTTCTCTTTGATCCACAGTACGTCAATCTGAATCACGGTGAGTACAAATACCAGTATAGCCACAGACCTCCACTCATACATGTTGTAAGGATCCTACGGATCTACTCCTAAGCCTGTCGTTGAAGCGGCTCACAAGTTATCTCTAGAGATTGAATCGAACCCTGATTACTTCCACCGCCTACATTACCCACCCTTACTCACTGAAGCACGAGAAAAGCTTGCCAAGCTGATCGGAGCAAAAACGGGCGAATGTGTGCTTGTAACGAACACCTCAATTGGCATAACCACCATTTTGCGGAATTTTGAGTGGGAGGAGGGTGATGTCGTCCTCTGCAGTACGTCGCTCTTGTGGCCCCTGGTATACAGTCGCTGATTGGCAACGATGCAGCTACGACATCGTATAACTCAATTTCACGCACCGTCCATTATCTCGGAGACGTCGCACCACATCCAACAGTGTCCGTTTTTGCGCTTGATTTCCCCACGACGCGAGCCGAGATTCTGGACAACTTTCGAGCTCATCTGCGTGCCCTACCTTATTCCCCGAACAAAAAGCGAGTCGCTGTCATTGACGCTATTGGTTCTAACCCTGGTGCCGGTCTTCCTTGGAAGGAAATGACGAAGATATGTAAGGAGGAGGGTGTATGGAGTGTAATTGATGCCGCCCATTCCATCGGACAAGAACTCGATATTAATTTGTCCAAAGTAGAACCAGACTTTTGGGTTTCCGTAAGCATTTTATCCCAGTCCAGCGCAGAGGAGGCATGACTTATCGCAGACTCTACGATGCAGAACTGTCATAAGTGGCTGATGGCTAAACGTACTGTCGGAATCCTTTATGTCCCCGAACGGTTCGTTCGATCTCATTACCTTGAGTACTCTTTACGCGAAGTAACGATCAAATCCTTTCCTGATAGGAATCAACATGTCATTAAATCATCTATTCCGACTTCGTACATGTACCGATCACCTGCAAATCTCAAGGCACCGAACTTTGTAGACCAGTTCGAATGTAAATTGAGTTTTCCTTCGTCTTATTTTCCACATGACCTCAAGAATAAACAGGGTATGGAACCATCGACTTTACGGCCTATCTCACCATTCCCGAAGGTAGGTAGAGTTGTATCGCTCGTCCTGATATCATTATTGACCACACTAGTCCTCCGGTTCCGTAAATGGCTGGGAGGAGAATCGAAGATCAATGAATACTGCCACGATCTTGCACTCAAAGGGGGGAAACGGCTTGCCGAGGTGCTTGGTACGCGAGTTCTCGATCCAATAGGTGAATTCACCTTGAATATGGTCTGTCGATTAATTCTCTGCGTTGAAGCACTTATCCTCTATTTATATAGGTCGATGTCGAACTACCATTCACGATGGAATTCACACCTGAAATCGACCTCATGTTCAAACGCAAGCTCATCGTCGATCGTAAGATTTATGCAGCACACTACTGGCATAATGGTCATTGGTGGACGCGGTGTAGTGCTCAGATCTGGAATGAGGCGAGTCATTACCAATGAAACATGAACCTTGTTTAAATTTGAATCCGCCCTTGACAGCTGGAAGATTTTGAGAAAATGGGGAAAGCGTGGCTTGATGTGTGCGCAGAGGTGGTCAAGGAGCTAAGAGGAGAGGAAAAGAATTAAAATATGTGGAGAGAGATGTTGGAGAGATGGCAATCTGAAAGATGCCGACATTAACACGTGAAACATCTTTTCAATTTCGGCTTAGCAAGTGAGGTTCACCTCTTCGCCTGCTGAGCGCTGAGCATTGACAGTACTTACTCCAGCACAACCCTTTGAAGGAAATTCGGACGATGAGGCCAAGACCTCAGGGTCGCGGCCTTGTGGCGTCAAATGAAACAACCGTATATTCCCACACCATGATAAGGTTCCCCATCAGGTCCATCCTGGCGGGTCCCCCGTAGGCACTGGCAGACCTTACTTATTGTGGTGGTCGTGCCAGAGTAATGGCCCCCTCAACCCTCTCTTCTGGGACTCTTATCGAGCAGCCTTCCAATGCCCGGATCCCTTCGAATCGCCACATTACAACATTCGAACTATGGCACCATTGATATCGCGGCACGAAGAGTGGATGGGGAGAATGAAGGGGTTTCAAATATTAGAAATAGACAAGGAGAAACAAAGCTGGACGGAGAGAAGAGGGACGGGAGGAGGCAGATTGGGGTATTTTCGGCCACTTTTATCATCTTCAATCGCATCATAGGAGCTGGGTGCGTAGTAAGTTCTGTATTACTCACAGATCCTCATCACCGATTTCCCTAGCGTATTCGCGACGCCTTCAACTATCCTGAGGCACAGCGGAAGCGTCGGTTTATCGCTGTATGCCAAAGTTTTCTACTTTCCACCCTCTTATGCTGAAGGTCTTTGGCAGAATCATGTGGGTTGTAGGCGCGGTTATCAGTTATGCAGGGATGCAAGTGTATATTACTTGGGGCACGGTACTGGATTATTTCAGAATCCTTCCCTCATCGTGCCTGACATGGACTTCAGGCTTTACCAAAGAACGGAGGAGAGAAGAACTACCTTGAATACCTCTTTCGGAGACCCGAGTACCTCATAACATCCATGTACGCTGCGCATGCCGTTCTTCTCGGTATGTGACCCGATGTGTTCTCCCGTACAGATACTTTTCATCGTTACGATCCTGGACCTAGCTTGGAGCGCAGGAGGCTCCATTATCTTCGGCGAATACATCCTCAAAGCCGCTAGTCAGGACCCCGGGCGATGGACACTCCGTTTCGTTGGCTTTGGATGTGTTACATTTGCCTTGATCATCCACGGGACTGCGCTCAAATGGGGTCTGCGTCTGCAAAACCTCCTCGGCATCCTAAAGATCCTCGTGCTCGTCGTCGTCGTCGGCACCGGTTTTGTCGCTTTAAGCGGTAATATGGAAATCGAAAAACCGCGCAACTTTGAGAACATATTTGAAGGGACCACGAGGAGCCCTTCCTCCTTCTGCCTCGCCTTGTATAATGTATATTCTATCCATTATGTTGCTAATCCGTATGTACTCATTTGAGTCTCTTTGCAGGTCCTCTGGTCGTTCTCCGGCTTCAGCAGCGTCAACTACGCGCTGTCAGAAGTAAAAAATCCCGCTCGGACAATACGCGTCGCTGGCCCCCTCGCTCTCGGCGTCGTGACTGTCCTATACATGCTCGCCAATATAGCATACTTTGCAGGCGCCCCAAAAGATGAAATCACGAATTCTGGGCGACTAGTCGCTGCACTGCTCTTCAGGAACGTATACGGGCCGCAAGCAGAACGGCTCCTCTCGTGCTTTGTAGCTTTATCGGCCCTCGGAAACGTCCTGTCTATTGTACGTATATGAACCCCTCTCATGCAGTTGACAGGCACGTCACCCCAAAATGCGTGTTTACCATTTTTCTTTCTCAGATGTTTTCTCAAGGCCGAGTGAACCAGGAGTTGGGGAGAGAAGGCATCCTTCCTTTTAGTCAGCTCTGGGCGTCAAATGTTCCGTTCAACGCCCCGCTAGCAGGACTCGGGCTGCGTAGGTACCCTCTCAAAGAAAAACAGACACAGCTTACTTTGAATATCAGAGTGGATGATAGGCGTCATCATCATTTTCATTGTACCCCCAGGAGACGCCTACAATTTCGTCATCAACCTCGTATGTTCTCCCAATCTTCTCTCCTTTCTATACAGGTTCATATCTCCCCTTGCAGATCTTATACCCCGTCGCCGTAATAAACGCTTTGATTTCGTTTGGGATCATCTACTTGTCCTTGTTTCAGCTTTCCCCCGATTCGCGCTGGTCCAGCCTCGGTGTCCTAACCAAAGTCGCTGCTGGCTTCTTTGGCCTCGCCAATACCCTCCTTCTTCTTGTTCCCCTCTTCAAGCCACCATCCGGCTCGGAGCCGTATGCTGCGTTGCCTTACTGGACCCACGTGGTGGGAGCATGGACTGTGTTCGCTTCTGGGTTCTTATACTGGTTCATCTGGGCAAGGCTTCTACCTTGGACGGGACGTTATGAACTTTACCGAGTCGAAGAGGTGGGAGGCGACGGATTAGTGAGGAAAACTTTCCAACGACTGCTGAAATGATTTTTATATCTATTCTTATTTCTACGAAGCATAAGATATGACTTTATGTATTCCATCCTGCAGGCCTGGGGGACGAGTCGTTCACCAATGAAACATGAACCCCGTTTAAATTTGAATCCGCCATTGGACGACTTTGAGAAAATGGGGAAACCGTGGCTTGATGTGTGCGCAGAGGAGGTCAAGGGGGTAGCTGGTGGAGAGGAGAGGGAAGAACTACAAGGCTAACAGTATCCGGAAAGACCAAACATCCTTTCACTTTCAACGTACTAGCAAGTGACGTTCACCTCGTCGGACTTGGCGGAGCGATAGTACTCAATTCTAACACGATTGACCCTCTTGAAGGAAATGTGATAGCGTTGGGAAGACTCGGACGCGGTGAGTTCAGAGTTGGGCGACTCGGAAGGCCCCAGTGCCTTGTGGCGTCAAATAACGCCATATCGCAAGAGTAATCATCCG
>Ga0307516_10010235_pt1 | contig 10334 bp, 16 predicted proteins | sample 19_EM_MG_FD_203310 | JGI IMG/M metagenome (GOLD analysis project Ga0307516, IMG submission 203310) | Populus trichocarpa ectomycorrhiza microbial communities from riparian zone in the Pacific Northwest, United States - 19_EM | ecosystem: Host-associated > Plants > Roots > Unclassified | place...
TCTCGGATATTGATGAACTTTCCATTGAGATCATCCCAGCACCTGAGAGCAAAGTAGGCAGCTACAGGTGAGGTAAAGGTTTGTACTGCTTGGGCAAGTGTTTGGTCCTCAAGGTACAATGAGAATAAGACATCATATAATGCCTGCTTGCGGACCTGCATCCCAATCTTAGTTGTAAGAGCTTTATACAGTCCCTCCAGAGCAGCGCATTGGGTATTGCTAAGACAAAATGGCTCTGTGGCAAGTTTCTCCTTCTTGATTGCTTGATGTTTGTTTTGGTGGTACATCATAAGTGTGAAGACCATCTCAGCTTCAGCAACAGCATATGCAACCTTTGTTGTTGCACGAAGTGGTGGGTTGAAAGTAGGACGGGATTGAGTAGTATATTGAGGATGACTATTAAAATTTCCAGGTTAACCGATGTGACTCTACTGCAGTAAGAAAACATACCGGGGAGGATTCTCCATAATCCCCTCTAGGATTGAGTTATGAGCTGTCCCTAACTTAATGCAATCCTCTTCAAAACACTGGACAGCCAGTTTCCGCAGCAGAGAGAAGTAGCTATCCCTTTTACACTTCATGTAACCTGGGATAGAACCTAGGTCTATGGATTCAATAAATGTGTAAAAGCCAAGTTCCACAAATACTGGGGGAATAAGCTTAGGGTTGGTTGGGGGGCATTTTTGGTGCTGATTGTGGAGGATCTCTGCCTTTCTGTTATGAAGGAAAACACTGAGATCAAAAGTCGGTCTTGAGGTTGAAGGGCTGGTTGGAGAGCAGACAGGATCCACTTCAAAGTATGTTGGGGGATTCATATACAATGTTTGACAGTAGCCTGTGTTGGAGGTTCCCCTGGCTGGTCTGGTGGTTGGTTTTTTTTTGTGACACTTAGAGCGGTGTTGCCGTAGTGAGTCTTTACTGCTATATCCAGAAGTGCAGGAATCATAGCCACAAATAAAGAAGTCCTTGAAAACCTTGAGACCTTCAATCTGTGGCCGCTTCACCAGAGGTTTGCTGAGGACAGGAATCTCTTGGACCCCTAACTGTTCCCTCAACTCTCCCACAACAATTTCTGTAACACCCTTATCACATTCCCTCCAATGATTGTCACACTGGGCGTGTTGGTGGGTAAGTGTGCGTGTAGTGACATGTGCATATATCTGTCCCATCTGCACCCCCATGTCACAAAGTTGGCAGATTAGGAGCCCTTCAGTATTGTAGACCAACTGTAGTTTGGAAAGGTATGGTGTTCTAATGAGTTTAGACCCACTTTAGAAGGACTTAGCCATAAGTTCCACAAATTATAAAACCAAGACGCACACTAGGAGTCCCTCAGAAGTAGAATGTAATTCAGAATCTTGCTGATTTGAGATTGGGCTACAGTATGGTCCTTCAATAATGGATACAAACCAGGCAATTAGTACTCACAGAGAAGTAACAATATCATCTGCATCCTCCTCACTTTTACTTTGGCTACCACAACCCTCCAGTTGCAAGCAGTTAAATAAATCAGCCAGGTCTCCTGTTCCATAACTATAAAATATGTCAATTTTATGGTGGAATAGCATCATTTCCATACCTCACCTTTCAATAACATCAATAAGTTCTTTTATCTCTTCATCCTTGCATATAACAACCCCCTCCTCCACTATCTCTTCCTCAAGTGCATCTTCTCCTTCATCTAGATCACTATCACCATTCACTGGCTGATCTGAGAAAGTTGTAAGTCAATATTACAAAGAACACATGCAATTCACCAAACACTAACCTTCTTGTGTTACATTCTCCAGCAGTACAGATTTGTATGCTCCAACCAGTTTAGACACACACAATGGTGACAGTGATTCCTGTATTGCTGGTTGTACCCTATGAATGAGATTAAATAAATGCCCCACTTAACAGCTAGCAAACACCCACAACGCAATACCATGGTCTCCCTGTTGAGGGGGGTCTGGTGGTGCTGCAATCAATATAACCCTCCAACCAGGGGAAGATTCTGCAATAGTATCAAGGAATATCTCTGCTGTAACAAAGCTAGAGGGGTATGAGTTACATGTGTGGCACAAACATTGGACCCAGTGCACACACTCAAATGTAACCATTTCTTCTGCCATTGTGGAATTGAAGGTGTTGGCTTTGTTATCAAGGTTTCTGCAGTTAATCAGGTTTAGAATCTAAGTGAGACACTTGCCAGTAACCAGTGGTCTCACCAAGAGAGGGTATCAAGAGAGTCACCCCAGGCAAAGCCAGAAGGCAGGACAGCCTCAATGTGTTGGTGAGAGCTGAGAGCACAGAGGAAAAGGTCCTCCACAAGGTGTAAAAGGTGTTATTTCTGGTGCACAGTCTGATGATGATGTTGATGTGGTCACAGGTAGAGGCAGCAAGATGGGAGGCAGTGGAGAGGTGACGACACAACCGATGAGTTGAGAAGTGGCAAAGGGACACGCAACGAGTTGGGCAGTGAAGGGATACACAGCGAGTTGAGCAGTGAGGGGACACAATGAGCTGGAAGGTGGCGAAGAGGTGGCTGTCAGTGATCACCACACGATTTTTTGGGACGCGCGGCCTGACACGTTTAACGTTTACATAAGCGTTATTCTCCCGATGCTCAATGTCCCTCAAGTTCTTGCCTCTCTCCTCGCCATCGACTATGGTTCCGAATTGATAAAAGCCTCTCGTGAAACCAGGGATCCCCTTTGACGTCCTGCCCGACAAGGGCTCAAAGCGCAAAATCCACTCTTCCGTAACCTGGAAACACAATCGTTGTCTCTTTGGTTCCGATGCGTATGGCCTCGTAAGCCACAACCACACCTCCCTCGCTTGGGCGTAACCAACTTCGCACAGACCCCAAGATTTCCCGCGGACTCGTTCAACCTCCTGAAATACCTCCAAGGGGTCCTTTTCGAATCCGAAACCATCTCTTACAGTCTTACTCTGCCACCCTCTCCGCCGTCGACACTGTCGAGTCACCCCGCAACACCATCTCGCTCCGCCGCCCTGACAGAATCGGGTGGTCAGTCGAGGAGCTCGCCGTGCGGTTTTCATACGTCAAAGACCTCGCCGAGTCAGCTGCCAGTGAGAACGTCACGGACGTCGTCGTAACCGTCCCTCCGTTCTCACTCAAGCCGAACGTGACGCTGTCGTGGACGCAATCGATATCGCCGGCCTTCACACCCTGGCCCTCGTTAACGACGGAACTGCCCTGGCGATCAACTATGCAATGAATAGGACGTTCCCGGAACCGGAAATCCAAATGATCTACGATGCGGGTGCCTCCGCCGTCCGAACTACCCTCGTCGAGTTTTCTGCCGTAGAATCAATTGGAAAGGCGTACACCCAGGTAAATGTTCTCTCTTCTAGCTTAGATCGCATGTCTGGTGGGGCAGAGTTAGACCGGTGGTTGGTCAAGATCCTCGTGGAGGATTTCATGAACAAGCACCAGGTCGATGTCACCGAGGACAAGCGGGCAATGACCAAGTTCAGGCCAACAGGCTCAAGGCTATTCTCAGCGTCGATGACGAGGCCGTTTCCACTGTACGTGATGCTCCTGTGGCACCTCCCCCCTCCCAGACACATGTCCGAGATCCTTTAGATCGAGAATGTATACAAGCACATCGACTACCACGGCAAGATCAAGCGGTCTGAATTTGAATATGCTGCTAGGTACGTGAGACGCCGATTGGACATTCCTATTTATGCGTGTTTGGTCAAAGCCGGCTTAACCGTCGTATGTTTGTAGACCCATTCGCTGCCGTTCGCCAACTCATTTCTCTGTAGAAAAATGTCACGTCCGTTATCCTCACCAGTGGCGCCCCCAAAACGCCTATGATTCGACGGGCCATCACGACCGCCGTTGGGGAAGACAAACTTGTGTTCGACGTGGATGTTTATGAAGCTGCCATTCTCGGTGCCGGACTTTACGGTGCTAGTCTCAGTGGCCAGGTCAAGACCAAGGGTATCAAGGCCTCCGACGTCTACATGTACGACATCCATGCATCTTACCCCACCGAACCCAAGAGAAGAGGATCTCGCAACACCCACCACCCCACGATCTTCCTTCCAAACTCCAAGACGGGAAGCGAGAAGGTCTTGACCTTCAAGTGGAGGAACGATTTCTCAATGAGATCGTTTTACAAGACAATACCTTACGGGTGCGCACTGACCGTTTAAGTCCTTGTCTTGTCGTCTCTTTGTTGACAGGATTTTTCCATCCAGTAATCACTCCCGTGAAATCTTTGTGGCGAAGATTAGCGGCGTTCCCGAAGCTATCGCCAACTTGACCGAGAATGGAGTTGTCGAGCCTATGATTAAGACCACCATTGCCCTCTCCGAGTGCGGGTTCATCTCCGTCGCTAATGCCAGCGCTTTCGCGTGTTCAGGCGGGATTCCATCGAAGGTGAGGAATGGTATCTCCTGGCAGCCCCTCTGGCGACCCTTCCTCCACTTCGACTGGCACCGACTCGTATTCCACCGTTCTCGCAGATGAGACCACTCCATTGGGGGATCCTCTCGCGTCACCGGGACCACAGATCACGATTCCGTTAACGGTTGATCTCGAATTCTGTTTCACGCGTCCCATGACCGATGAAGAGAAGCAAGCCGCCCGTGACAGGTGCGGCATCCGCTACGCTCCCCGTGCTCATGAGCCTCTGCTGACGCCTTTACGATAGGTTGAGCGAGCTTAACAGCATGACTCAGAAAGCTTCTCTCAACAGTTCCGAACAGGGTGTACGAAACCTCGTCGATCGTATCGAACGCATGTGACTCCTTGGCCCGGAGTTTATTGATGTTGCATGGTGTGTTACCCTCTGTCATCCTTCCCCAGGGCTCGTGCTAACGCGCTCTCAGGCATTCTGGGGGACGTGCTTCCGAACTCACGACAGAGATGATCAAGTTTTGCACCTGTCCTTATCAGATTAGTAAAACTCTTATTGAGTAATACAACACGTCAGGGGAAAAAAGACAAGGGGAAGGGGAAAACCCTTCCCCTCGAGCAATCCTGGGCCACAGGTGGGGTTTTACCCATCCGCGGTGCTCAGGTATGTCCGGGGTGGGTCCCCACAGGCCAGATATGTCAGGGGTGGGTTCCCATGACCCATCCCAATCTGGTATCGGGTCCCGTAGCTGATCGGCGGATTTCCCGATTGATCAGGGGGCACGCGCCTTCCTTTTTGGGAATGTGTGGCTTCTGTGCTCGCGCCTGGCCTCACCCCTTTCGCTTCACGATTGGGGGCCGCAGAATGGACGGGGGCCTTAGCCCCTATAGGTATGCATTGTACTAACATATACCTAGGGCATATGACCCTTTTTGGGTCACCTGGCGCGTGTCCAGGTACCCCCTCCTCCCGGGCGGGCGGATTGGGGAATGATCCCCTTATTGCGCATGCTACAGGTAAGCAATTGTTTGGATATTGGATATATTTATTTTGCTGATATAGGCGAGTTGAAACGAGCCCATCCGGGCCCGTTCTGCACGACTTTCGACCCCTGGCGTCGGTGGCGTCAAAATCACAAAAATCGCGATTGCACCGTACCTTATCGCGCGGTTGCTTCGCCATTTGGGGTATGTATTCTAGTACCTATTTACATGGGAATTACACTATTTTTGTGTCATTCTGCCAACGTTCGCTACGCAAATAGTCGTGGGTGTTCCCCACACCCTTTCTCGCTCTCAAACTTGGTATGTTCATTTCCCCATTTTGATACATTACTCACACATTTTATGTATTGTTCCTAGTTGGTTAAACCCCCCAGAATGTTACGAGCATCACTGGATGGTGCTCTAGGGGCTTACCTTGGTATGGTGGGCAAGTTCGCTTCTGGACAGCCCTAATCACTTTCCCCTCATGTTGGGGGGCTTCTATTCTATTGGGACACAGTATTACTGTGGACTGCGCGTGTTTTGATGCGTTTGAAGTAAGTATTTCTCGCTCCATTGGCATCCTTCACCAATGTCTCTCCTTCACTCACGCCTTTTCCCTTCACTTTTTAGGTCCACCTTTGCCTGTTCCTAAGTGGCCTGTGGGTCTAATATATGTCCCTACAACCGTTTGTAAAATAGTTGGATGATTGGCAAGTTCCTCTAACCCCCATGTTTCATCCTCTCCTCAAATACACCCGATTGAAATTCGCCTCTTTCATATCCTTTAGGTCTTTGTTTTGGGTTGGGGATGGTTATAATCTGTATATTAGATACTGGGTGACTGTCCGTAGGACTAGATAAAACCAGATATAGATATTTCCGTCGTAGAAGGGTGCCACTAGCCGAGGTTTATTGGCGAATATCCTGCCGCTGTCCGCAGGACTTTCAATAAACAGAATATTGATGGATCCAACGCGGCCACGCCGACTACCCTTAGCCATGGACGACGACCTCAGCCTCCACGACATGATCTCTCAGTACCAGCTTGAAACCGATGAAGAGAGGGAGACCCTGGACCAGGTATGTCTCCTCACTGCAGTCCTCATTGTGGGTTCCAATGAGGATCATGCGTGGTCAGTGGAGAACCGGCGCCCCCGCCGGCAGTACCTTGGACGGGTGAACCTACTCCCAAACCCTCGTATCGGAACACCTATCCTGTACGGATTGGACAAAAAATAAATAGCATTTAAATGCCCATTTATGGGCTTTTAAGTCATGTACTATAGTCCACTGGTTCCAAGTCGGTAATCACAATTTTCTATGTGGGAGAATTGGCCTCATTAGATGCAAATAAGGGCTAATCCCGTTAATTGTCACGAAACATGGTATATATTGAATATAGGCACAAACGCGCGAAATCGCAATGATACTGTACAAACGCGTGAATGCCTCTTGTTCAGACATCTCGCGTTCAAACGTTGTCACTTTCGGACATTTAGCGAGGTCCCAATGACTGGTTCACGCGTTCCAGCAATCATTGGGTAGGGAGAAACTATTCAGTATTTGTAGAGCTGTACGTACTATCCTGTACCGTTTCAACAAAAAATAAATAGCCTTTAAATGCCAATTTATGGGCTTTTCAGTCACGTACTATAGTCCACAAGTTCTAAGTCGATAAACGTGATTTTCTATGTGGGGGAATTGGCACCGTTGGATGCAAATAGGGGTTAGTCCCGTTCACCGTCCCAAACTACAACATACACCGGGTATGTGGGTTTACGGGCACAAATGCACGAAATCTTGCGACCGTGCTGTTTGAATGCTTCGAACGTGAATGGGCACCCCCCTTGCGTTTGAACGTACCCCTGTAGACCCCTGCTGAAGCATCCTGCATTCAAACACATTTCGCGGACATTTATTGCATCCCAACCAATGGGTTCACACGTTCGTGACATCGTGCGGCATGTATATCAGAAGGTATTATCATGTATTGCGGAAGCTCTAGGTATGAATGTACGGGGCTTAAATAGGGAGCCAGTAAATGCGAATCTACTGCATTAATTGACATGCAATTAATGGGCACTCGAGTTCCAATAATTGCACATGTCCCTCTGGCACGGATAAGGTGGCTAGCTGAGCTAGCGGAACTGGGGCGGAGGGCCTGCGCCATAGGTGAGAACATTTCCTGATGGCCACAGAGTGTTGAGCAGGGGAATCAGAGGGTTTCATCAGAGGAGGATATGCACGGGAAAACTGACCGTTCGCGACGTGACCGCAGTTCCCAGATGGCGGCGACAGCCTCGTCTGCTGACACCCGGGTTGCGGGGTGAACGGGGGTTTTGGGCAAAACGGGGGTTGTGGGGTGAAACGGGGTTGCGTCTAGTAGAAATTGCTGTCAGATGTGGTGAGATAACCCAAGACTGAGGAGACCCCACCCGAACAAGGATCTTCAGGATGGTGCTTGTGGTTGGGGGCGAGTGGAAGGTGGGCCTGTGGACCTCATCTTCTATCTCCACAAGAGGCAGGGCAAGGTCACAGCAGGCGTAGAGGTGGTGAGGCGTGTGAGGGAAGGGGAGGGAACAAACGGAGGGTTGTCTCGAAAGTGGGAGTGGTCGTTGGTATACCCAGCTTGTGTTTTGGCCTTTGCGGTCCACTCACAGCTATAGTGGAGGTGTCGGAAGGGTTGTTTCGTGCAGAACACAGGGAAGGTCCCTTGGTGACGCATGCGGATAGCCAGCTGGCATGGTGGCGAAGGGTGGGAGTGTCACAACCTGGTCACAACTGCTTCCAGATCAGGAAAGGACCGTCACACCCGGCGTCACATTGCAAGATGAAAGACTTTCCGTCGACCCCACGGGTTTCCCTGGGCGATGCAATTTTAGTGGCGGGAGGTGATCCCCATTTGAGTTTAATAATTTCCATCTCATTAGGTATTCTTAGAACTGGTTCCCCTTGTGGGGACCACAACAACTCCACCCTGACCATGCAGAATCTGGTCGAGCCGCACCAGATCCGCATCTACGACATTTGTTGACCCTGTCCGACTCATCACATTCAACATCCTCGTCTTTCCAGCCACCAGAGCCAATAGTGAGACCGCCGCCAACATTTGTCTGGGTGGCAATCACCATCAGCTGCGGACCAGGGGCAGCTTATCAAGCCGACTGGCATCTGAGACGGTAGCTGACCGTGCGGCATGTTGAGACAGGCCTGGATGAGGTTTTTGCCCTCCGGTTGGGTGACGAGCAGTTGAAGTTTGGCGGTGGTGAAAGTATAGATCAACCCAGTCAGACACAACGAGTAACGTACTTGAGTTCCAGTCAAAATTGAAAGTTCCCAAGCCTGAATAAAAAGTACGTATCCGATGTGTCAACCCCACACAACATATACTCAGACTGGATTGGCGCACACGCACCTTCTTCGTGATACCAGCCTTGCGCTTTGAGAAAGTGATATGCCTCCTCAACTCGTCCTGAATAAACTCGATCTTGATTTTCCTATGACTGGCCTTCTTATCCTTGGGCCAACCTACCTCCTCACCCTCGTCGTCCAACTGCTATCAACGACATCATTGTCTTGGATGAAGGCGTTGTTGCCGATGGGAGGGAGGCCGTCGTTCCTGGGGTTGGGATGCTGATGCTTATTTTGTCCAGAGGAGGATATGACGGGATCCAGCATGTTGCCCTATGGGAAGGACGAGAAATTGGCAAGTGCGGGCAAAGGTGTCCAAAGAAAGAACGGGTCAGTAAAACCTTTGGTGTCAGAAAAAAAGAGCAAGGAATTTGCGGGTGGGTAAGCTATCTGCTGCGATGAACACGGTGAGAAGAGGGGGAAGGAGGAGGAGGAGGAGGAGGGAGAGGGACCGGGCAGGGAGGGGAGGGAAGGGGATGGGCAGGGTCACTAAAGTCAACCTGTTCCGTTCATACGTTTAGTGACGATGGGTAGTTGCCCCTTGACGTCTGGATTCAAGGGAGGTGGTCAAAGTACCGAGTTTGGATGATAGAGCAGCCTTTGACGCTTCTGTAGGCGAGTCGGAGGCGGCTAAACCATCGAGGTAAACGTTGAGAGGGACGACAGCAGGATGTTCGGGTCGATGACCAGGATTGTGTAACCAGGAACAATAGTATTCGTTGGCTTTTATATGTGCTCCTTGGTGCGCGGTGCGTGTCGGGAGGGCTGCGGAGCGGTGTGGAATTTATCGTTGGCGGATTGCAAGATACTGCGGAGGTAACGGCGTCGTTCCTGGGGGGAAATGGAATAAATTGTCTAGGGACGATCACCAGAAGCGGACGAACCTTGAGTGCCTTTACTTCCTCACTATCACTCTCACCATCGGTGTCGCTCTCCCTGGAGGTGTCATCCACGGGCTCTTCGTCAACATCCATCAAATCGTCCCAACGCTTGCGAATCCTGTGCACATCCTCTTCCTCGCGTTCCCTCCTTCATTATTCTTTCCAACTCTCCACCCTGTCAGCCAGTCGACCTTCAACCACCCAGAATCGTTTGCCGTTTGGTTGTTGTGTGGACGCAAACCCGTCAACATACTTGGTGACCCTCATACCAAAACGTAGCACCCGAATCCACCAGTTGTCTTGGCCGCTGATGCGGGGAGCCTTTCCTTTCCCGTCGTCACCATCGTCGTCGTCGTCCTCGATGATCCCATCGCTGACTTCCGCGCCTTCCTTCACATCGAGGATAGCAGCTTCATTGATACGACAATCAGCGCTCCTGTTCCAGAAGCCCCTCTCGTAAACCTTCCATCCACCCCAGGCCATCCCCCTCAGGCAGGCATCCTCGGGTAGGGGAGAACACCCGGCGGTGATGATCGATGGTTCCCTTGAACCTGTCGCCTTGTCGGACAGCTTGATGATGGATCTCGGTACACTGCTCAAGAAGACCGCGAGTTCGCCCCATGGGATGACGCGCTCAAAGATGGACCAGTGGTCGCTCTTGACGACCGTGGACACGAAAG
>Ga0307516_10010236_pt1 | contig 10334 bp, 16 predicted proteins | sample 19_EM_MG_FD_203310 | JGI IMG/M metagenome (GOLD analysis project Ga0307516, IMG submission 203310) | Populus trichocarpa ectomycorrhiza microbial communities from riparian zone in the Pacific Northwest, United States - 19_EM | ecosystem: Host-associated > Plants > Roots > Unclassified | place...
ACCCCGTACCGTCCCGTCACAACCTCAGAAGATCAATCGTATGGTACGGTTACGGGTGTCCCATCACCCGTATAGGCGCTGTGACCATACGGCCGTATACCGTCGACGGTACGGTGCACAGCCCTAGAAGGTCTTAGGGAAAGTTGTCGGTTGAGGTGGTTGTGTGCTAAGTTGATTCCATGTATTCTCGAATGGCGCGTTAGCTCGTCAGACCGTTTAGGCTCCAAGACTTGGAAGATGAAGGCACATTAAACTATTGTGTTATGGAGTGATATATCGTCTGATGATACGTCTCAAGGTCAATTGCAGTCTAATCACCTTCAATGACATGAAAATCGCATCCTGTCATTCCTCAGGGGTCTGGCGGGCAAGCCAGACCGGGCCTGTAGCGACTATGTTTCTCAAGCCCCTCTTTTAGTTGGCTACTCAACACCGCTAGGTATTCTCCACCACACACCATGGTTGGAGACATCGACTTTGAGACCAAGGTACGATGAGTTGGGTGTATCCTGCTTCGACGCTCTTTCTGAGCATGCCTATCATACAGCTTGAATCGATCATCATCAGTGAAGGATTAGGCGCAACCAACGAGATTCTACCGGAATCGCAGCGGATGCACGTACTCGATCTCGTCAAGGACACTGAAAAGGAATGCCAGGATCTTGACGCCGAGATTTTTCGGGTTCAACTATACCTTGCTTCGCTGCAGAACAAGCGTGCCAAATACGCATCACACATGGAGAACCTTCACACAGCCATCGCACCTTGTAAACACCTTCCTTCAGAAATACTCGCCAGAATATTCATACAGTGCTTGGGCTGGCGTGATTCCCTGGGTAGGAGTCTCAATATTCCAGTAGACAAGGTCAATGGCCCCTGGCTGAGGCAGCATCGTCCAGGCCTGTTACCAGCACCCTGGATATTGGGCCAAATCTGCTCAAGGTGGAGACAGATAGCATTAAGAGAAAAGCGCCTATGGAACTCGATCTCCTTCGCGGGGAACAGTCGGAATCATTTGGAAATGTTGGAAGAGGCTTTCAAGTGTAGTGGCCAGTCAGCGCTTCAGCTTGAGGCCGAGGAATCCTTCGAGGGATCCTCTATGAGGGAGAACAATCCACTCCTGTCCCTCGTTGTCTGTCCACAGTCCCACCGGATCTCTTCTCTACACCTACACATCCGCCTCACGACATACGAAGACTTTCTTCTTCTGCCTTCCGGCCTGTTTGATGAGCTTGTATGTGTGGAGGTTCGAGTCCATGAGCCTTGGGCCATGCGCGTCACAACTACTGCGACTGTTTTTCAAAGTACTCCTCACTTACGGCGCGCTACTCTGCCACCATGTAGTTCCTTGCTGGCCTTGGCCCTGCCCTGGCACCAACTCGCTTACCTTGGCGTCTGTTCCGACCTCGATCATTTTCTCGAAATCATCAGTTTATGCACCAACCTTCGGGAATGTCGTATCACTCTACCAGTTAGTGTTGGCCAGTTTCCAACCAAAATCTTTCCTCCTGCTGGGATCCAGCTTCCTCATTTGCGGAAGCTCTCCCTGAATATATATTACTCGCCAGGGTTACCATACAGTGATTTTTTCCGTCCCTTGGTTCTGCCAAACCTCGAGGAATTCGCCTTTGATCTAAATGCCACGTCCTACGGGCGTCTCGCCGAACTCAGCCAAGCTATCGAGGGCTTGGGCCTCCCCAACCTGCTTTTGGAATTTGACGACGCCGGGGTGGACGATGTCATGCGAATCGCTTGTGCTTTACCTCCTCTGACGACCATCAAGGCCCCCAATCGTGTACTTCAGAAATCTTTCATCGACATCATACCTCACGACCCATGCTGCCAAAAGCTCACGTCACTAGAGATGAGCATCCGCTACAAGGATACGGAAGCATTCATCGAGATGTTGAGGGTGCAGTGGTCTCGTGCTCGACAGCTGAATATGCATTTAGGAATACGATCGGCGACGATATACGTCCCGGACGCCAGCACAAGAGAAGTTTCTCAACTTTCCGTAGACATGAGGCAGGTTCAAAAACAATTGAGAGTTCTGGACTCGCAAATCATTTTTTACTGCAGCTCTTATGACGCTTCACGCGAGAGTCCGTATATCGAGTCCTGAGGTGGTATATATGTTATCGAGGGGTGCTCCAGTACTCGATAGAGACAATATAGGAAATTCACCACTCTTTCACCGCGACCCAACCGCGACGCGAGTTTGTACACCGCCCAAGGTGTTTGCCGTCCAAGCAATTACGCATCTCCCAAAACATGTCACTGGGAGGCCCTCGGTGTGCTGCCTCCTTGAGCCTCTCAACCCTGCCATCACTCACCGCCTCTCAAACCCATTTTTCGGGAGGGAGCGGCAAATAGGCAGACCTTAAACGGTGGGAATCTAAGGAAAATACCATTGAGTAGCTTCCAGTAAGGTGAACAGGGACACCAACAGCAACCCTCTTCTACCGAAACACTCACACGCGGATTCCGTCCATCCGACTCTGCGAAGGCAGCGAGTATGCAGTATCACTGCGCGTGCTTGTCCTCCCCTCCCGTTCTACAGCCTCCATATGTCCCCTCTTCCGCGTCTAGCTTCCATCCCATCCCCACGAGGAATGTGACGCCGATGCAATCCCTGCGTTTCTGTGGACGTCAGTACAAGTACTGTCCGAACTGTCTGCTTGGAAGTCCCAAGCGCCAGTGTCCATACTCAAGGTATCAGGCAAATTCCCAGCTGCCGATCGCAACATTAGCCGCTAACCCTTTCCTCTGTTCCGGCTTCCCCAAGTTCCGAAACATATCCACCGCACAAAACCATCTCGAAGCCGACCTCATAAGAAACAGCTCCTCGATGCATTCCCGTCAGGTCGTATCGGGAGCTGTTCTATCCGATGGAGGACCGCCGTCAGGTTTGTGCCCCAGGCCGTGGCTCCGGAGAAGGTGAAGGGGTCAGAAGTCCAGAACATCCTGCAGAGCCTGAGGATGATGCGCTTGGCGAATGTGGCGCCTTCCGAGGTACCTGCAACAATACCGGCTGGCGACCTGTCATATAGCAAACGAACTTTAGCTTTCCGACGTGTGGCAAAGCATCGGGTGTTCACACCTGTTATTTCCCAAGGCGCTAACCCCACTCTTCCTTCCACTGCCGTCTTGATGACGACTCTGCAATCCGTCGACACAATATCATCCATCTGGCCACTCTCCGAATATCGTTGCGCGATTGCCGTGGTTCGTCCCAACGGTGTGGGAGATTTCGAGGCATGAAGGTCCTCCCTCTTCACGTTGTCGGTCTTCATCTCCGGCATAAGCCACGAGTCCTGGTCCGGAATTTTCTCGAGATCGACCAGCACGTCGACCTGATAGACGAAATTAAAGAAAATAGGATTACTGCCTTTTGTCCAGGGCAACCGCAGTGGATAATAACTCTTTCGTTTGCCCTGCGAGTCTCGGGAATTGAGATTCGACGACCAAAGCAACAACACCTCAAACTCTACTTCAGTCTTCCTTGATTGGAACCCAAACATAGCCCCAGGGTGAAGCTCGTGATTGAAGGTGCACTTCTGGACGCGATCCGGGACGAGGTCGTCGTTGTGAGCATACTTCCATATCGCCGATTGACTTGAAACTGCCGCCCCTGCCTCTCGGTCCATATGGGGTGTAACAATCCATCGGCTCGTATTCCTTTCCACTCCAGAAGTCTGAGTTGCAGACATACATACTTTTACACCCGGATTCATGCTCAACGCCAGTTCTCCGGAGACTGATCGACTGTCAGCATACGTTGTCTTTGCCAAATCGGTCTCTCTAGACGACAGAGGATGTCTGTCCACTATGACCAGTTTTCCCTGTGAAATGGCTTTTATCCTGGTTTGGACGAATGTCAAGAAATGGGCTGGCTGGTTAACTTGAGTTGAATCGAGATCCAGCTCAGTGGTCTTGACCGTAAACCATGGCCCGCGCCATTGCGAAACAGCTGGACGCGACTCCCGATCTTCATTGACCTGCAACGAGTTTTTAACCTCTATTAAACCGAACGGGAAACCGCCAACACACCGTGATGTCAAAACCAGCACTAGTGATAAACTGATCACATTCCCCGTTGGGTCCCGTGGTCAAAAGGGTGGATTGGAAAGGAATATTAATAACGCGGGGCCCGCGTTGTCTTCCCTTTCCTTTGGGACCAGGACGACTTCCTCTCTTGCCCTTGTCATCCTCATCATCGTCACTGGAGCTATCCCCCGGGTTGGGTTTCCCATCCGGGGTTTTACGATGTGATCGACTGTTATCCTTGGCAGGTTTTTTGTTCTGATCGTCGCTGCCTTTTCCTGTGTCTTCGGAAGCGCCTGTGCCCTGGACCGACGTCGTACCAGAGTTACCAGACGAGCCTTGTAGCTCAAGACGGCGACCGGGGATGCCTTGCGAGGGCGCATCGATCGGGACGTAGAAAGTCTCTCCGGGGGTAAAAACAATTCCTGGAAATGGTGCAAAGATTGGTGCAAAGATCATGCAGATATCCCTCTCTCGTAATTGTAGATCCCCATCCAGCAAAAGATGAATTTCTTCCAGGAGCGTCCCCTGTTGTAACATGGTTTCGTTGAAACCGACTTGAATCATATACTGTCCTTGGAAAGCAGCGCGTAGTAGTCCTAACCGAAGAGCGGGTTCCAAAAGATCGACATGCGAGGAGGCCTGATCAGCTGTTACATGGCGCGATATGAGACGCCACGCCCGATCTCTTGACTGGGAGGAGGATGACTTTTTCTCGAGGAGTATCCCCACTTCAAGAGGGATGAGTCTTCCAGATACACTCTCATTCTGATCTTCCTGAGGACTCGGGGCGCGGTCGTCATTAGCTCTTGACTGGGCATCTAATCGCCCAATAACCTTGCTCGTGCTTACGCTGGATCGTGGCTGCACGGTAAACGTTGGGGAATCCATCGAGTCTTCCGACATATCCGAGGCAGAAAGGAGAACTGGAGAAGGTACACGAGGGGGATCGGCGGAATGGGTGTTGAAGGTGCGGAGAGGCCCGAGGAAGGGAGTGATGGAGGGTGTGAACTCCGAGGAACGGCCAGAGGAGGAAAGGTTTGAAGAGAGCACCTCACGCCCGAATGCGACACGGGGAGGGAACCGCGTGGTGCATATCCGGGGCTGCCAGACAAGGATCCAATGCTGCGGGCCTGGGGGGAAACGAGCGGCGTCATCCCAAACGCGACACGAACAGAGTGGGCAAAATCATGGCGCGGGACGGTTGGCTCGGGGCATTGGCCTGTTGGAGGGGGAGGTGTTGAAGGCGTCAGGCTTCTGGGAACGAGCCGTTCGCCGGGTGGGAATGGCAGTCCACTGGTATTTGTGCGTTGATGATGGGATTTTTCCAAGGAGGGGATGGACGAAGAGGATAAGGGGAACGAACTGCTCGTGCTGACACTTGATCGTGGGTGTATAGCTGACGTCGGGAAATCCATCGACTCTTCCGGTTGTAACATTACTTGCGAGGGGTGAAGGGGGACTATAGAAGGTGCTTGTTGATGACCACTCGAGACCGGATGGGTTTGTTTGTAGTGAAGCCTTTTGTGCGCGCCCGGATATTTAGCGGCTCCTCGTCCGAGCTCATTGGCGAAGGTGAATCTTCAGGCCTCGGGGAACCCGAAGGCGAAATGAAGGGGCTCGTAGTTTGACTTTCCGGATAGAACCATTCAGAGACAAATGGCCCGAAGGGTGCTTCATACGCCGCGCGCTGCAAGGCTGCCGCGTGGGGCACCTCGTTTTCTGCACGATGCAGAGCCTCGAGACGTTCCAAGGCATGCGGTTCATCTATTGCGACGCTGGATAGGGTGGGAAATGCTAACGTCAAAAATCCCTTTCGATGTGGGGGGGGAGGCTTTGAGAGGGCGGAGGATTGAGAGGGTTTTGAGAGGGCGGAGGAAGGGTGACTTCTTGAGGGGGCAGATGATTGAGAGGGCTTGGAGAAGGGGGGATAAGAATGACTTCTTGAGAGGGCGGAGGATTGAAAGGGCTTGGAGAGAGCGGAGGAAGAATGACTTCGTCGTGAATGTGGAGCGTCATAAGACGTGACGGATGTCGGGCGTGCATATGATTCACCCTGCGGTGGCGTGTTGGGTAAAAAGGAAAAGGTGGCAGTAGAATGGACGGACCTCGTCATCGCTGTTGGCACGACTGCGAACCTTCTTTTTCATACGTAAAATTTGTCTTGGGAATGAATCTTCAATTCCGTCGCTTGAGCTTTCATCGAATGAAATCGACGGCGGGATTTAGCTTGAGTTGTCTTTGGGGAACGGTCTTGCTGCTAATTCGACCGTGAGGGTCCGAGGGAAGGTGGTCAGTTGAGGTGGTTTTGTGGCTGGTTCCATGTATTCTCGAATGGCGCGTTAGCTCGTCAGAGCGAGAGAAGCGTTTCTCGCATGCAGTGAAAGTGCAGACGAAGGGTTTCTTGCCGGTGTGTGTGCGGATATGGCGTGTCTGCCATAAGGGTTGGATAAGCAGAGCGTGGGGGGCACGAGGGGGGGGGGGGGTTACCTGATGTTCAAGGCGACTAAATGCGCGGCCACAGGCGGGGTAGGGGCATTTGTAGGGCCTGGAGAGGGCCTTGTCGCTGGTGGGGGCAGCGTTGGGGTTGGCACCGAACATCAGGAATCACGTGATGGCGAATTGTCTCTGAGATGGCAGCGAGCGTGCAATATCACTGCGCGTGCTTGTCCAGCTCTCCCGTTCCACCGCCCCCACATCTCCCTTCTTCCACATATACCTTCCATCCCCTCCACACGCTCTTCTTCTGCGAGGAATGTGACGCTGTCCGGTGCAATCGCTGCGTTTCTGTCGAAGTCAGCACATATTACTGTCCAAACTGTCTCTTTGAAGTCCCAAGCGCGAGCGTCCGTGCAGAGAAGAACAGGTCGGTGGCCATGCGCGTCGCGTTCCTGTTTCATTGGATGACACCGAGACAGATGTGCTCGGAATTGCTTCATGTGCCCGAATTGCCGGGGTACCCTCTCTGTCGTGCCGTCGGACCCTCCAGACACGAACGACGGCCGCCTCGCCGTTCCCATCAGCACAGTCGGTGAACCTCCATTCTTTCTGTACTGTAATCATTGCAGATGGGACTCTGCCGAGATTGGCATAACATTCGAGAAGCCTACCGGTCTTGCTGGTGAGTTGGCGCTTCCCAAACCCCAGAAATTCTCATCAAAAAGAACGGCAGCACAATTACAAAGATTTGAAGACTCTGCACCCGACTCTCTGGAGTTTGACCGTCTCAAAGAACATTTTGAACCCTTCATACGTGCATCATCCCTTTCTTCTCCAATCACCACAGCCTCCGCGCTTGCACCCAGCAGCGCCGCTCACTCACATCACCTTCACTCCAACTCCATCACAGCCGCCGCTTCCGCCGCTCTTGCGCGCGATATTCCTGGGGTGAGCAAGTACAACCCCCTCGCCCGAAGCACGTCAGGACGGGGCGGGAGCAACAAAGATCGAAGCCGGAATAAAGACGAAATGTCAGAGTACAAGTGCCGCATGGACATCACCGCCGCGGGTAGGATCGGGAACGGAGGAGGCGAGGTAGATGTCGATTTTATGCGTCGTCTGGAAGCGGTTGCAGAAGTGGCGAGTCTGGACCAAAGGTGGACCAACAGTTGGGCGACATCTCTGCGAACCCAGTATGTATTCCATTTGCCTTTGGCCACTGACGTCGACTCAACCTTGGCATCAACTGCAGTGACTTGCGGCCCCTGCGGATACCATTGCGTTCGAAACGCTCAAAGCGATGTCCAGCATGTACGCATATCCTCATTAAACCGGAACAAAAAGCACAGTCCGTCCGATATAAAATCAAGCTCGTTGCGGCAAATTACCTCCCGGCGATTACGGTCGCCCTTCCTCACGCCGAGCAGGCCCAGAAGGAAGCCGAACGACGGAGACTGCTTGCCAAATCCACTGCTGCAGTGGCTGCTGAAGACGACCGGGGCGCTACAGCAGGCTTCATGCACGCGGGGAAGACGTACCCGTTTCATTTGGCGCTGACGAACCCCCTCTATGACCCCATTTCCGTTCGGCTGTCTGTTCAACGGATGCATGTATCGACTGCGACCAGCTCTTCCGCTGATGGAGTTCAGGAAAAGGCCCGCCGGCCGCCGTTTGCGGTGTCGCTTCCGACATCATCGTTTCCGATTGCGGCATTTGCAGAGGCATGGGAGTATGAGGATGATGAGGATATGTTTGGTGTGGAGGAGGAGGAGGAGGGGTTGGGTGTTGGAAAAGGTGGGCGAGATGGGAAGGGAAAGGTGAAGACTGTTGGAGTGTTGGAGAGGAGAGCGAATGTGACGATGGTGGGAGGAGAGGTCGTTATTGGGAAAGAGGCCAAAGGGGGTGTAAAGGTAATCTTTCCACTCTTCGTCGTCTTGAACTCGTTTTGCTGACTTGCTCGGTTGTCAAGTTCAACATGCTCGTCTCGTATACCTATCGATCGGATGACTCTGCGCCCTCAGAGAGTAACGTGGGTACTCCGTCGAAGGCGTCAAAACCTCCTGAAGTTAAAACGTTTGCTTTCTACACTGTCGTTGACCTTGGACGGATTATTCCTCGGGAAGAACCCAAGCTCAATGCAGAATTTTGATACTTGTATCCCAGGAATAATGCAGATGGCCTAATAATAAATTGTTCGAGGAAGGGAAGAGCTGCAAATAGAAATGTCTTCTCACAGCCTCACTGGATTCAATTGTCCCCGGCCGTCCTGGTAACGAGAGGCTGGAGACTCTGCTTGCTCTATCTCGCTCTCTTTCTTACTCTTTTTATTCTTGCTCGCCTGGCGCAAGCCTGTGGAACCTTTCTTTCTAACTCTGAACTCGCCCCATGGCATCGACCGCTTCGACTTTATCATCTAACGCTCCCACCCCGCCCGATGAACCATCACGACCACAGGCGGGCCCTCTTCCTCTCAAACGAGGAGAAATAGGTTATATCGACGGCGGCGAGAACGACCAACGGGATGAAGCAAGTGGGACTGATGAGCCCACTCTCCCTCCTCGACATCCGGCAGACAGGAACTCTCCAACCACAACGGCCCCTAGCGGATCCAATACCACCACTACCACTACATCTGTGAAGCCAGCCGGCCGTTTATGGGACAAAACCATATTCGCAGGTTTCCATCTCGGTACCTTCATCGTATTCATGATGCAAGTCCTTCTATGCTCCGGCACCATCGCCGGCTGGGCCATAGCGACGATACAACTCTCGAAATTAGACACAACCGTCGCCAACGTCGCTCTGATCGTTCACATCGCATTCGCCTCGTTCCTCGTCGTCCAAATCGTCGCCCTCGAGAGACGGATATACCGTCTGCGCGTGGAGCGATATAGCTTCATCCATCCTGGTGAGATCCTGCCCTCGTCCCGCCGTTTCCCTGGCGCGGGCTCGACCACGCTCGGGTTCATCCCTTGGAACCGGCCGCCGCTGCCGACGTACGCGGCTGCGCTGGCACAGAGCGGGACGGGCACGGGTGATGTGGAGGACCATCTTATCGCTGCTCCGCCGCCGCCTGCATATGGTAACACGCGGGGGAGCAGGATGCTGCTGTCCGGGCATCTGCCTGATAATTTGAGAGCAGGGAGGCCTGTTTCAAGGAATAGTCAGATGACGGAAAGACACGGTGATGGTGGTAGTGGTGTTCACATTATGGAGGATGAGAGACCGGTGAGCTATGTCAGCCGTGATGAACAGTGGGAGGCCACTCAGAATGCTGATCGGGCGAGGAGGCTTGAAGAAACGTTGGCTCGACTGGAGCATGCACGTTCGTGATCGTACCCTAGTAATCGTAGTCGCGCGGCTCTCGCAGAGTCACCTCCAAGTGCCCACACTCCTCGTCACGGTGTAGGAGGCACTTGGCGAACCGCGTGTCCCCGTGTGCGACCCGCCGGACTCTCCCTCTTCCTCTAGTTCAATATTATGTACTTCGTTGTATTCGTTTCCACCCAATTCACACTCAATATTTCATCGGACCGTTTCAGGGAATTGCTTCACTGTACTTGTCACATTCTGTGCAATTTGACGCCAAGGGATCACCTTGGTCGCTCCATTCCGTTTAATTTTCGTCAGTGCTTTTATATTCCTGGTAAGCCATCCAGTTTTGGCATCGTCGTTCAAGTTGTGCCTGACTAGGGTCACCTGTCGAAGCCGTGACCTACCCCAGTTTCCTGATCGGCGGGACTTCGACTCGTGGATACGACTGTCGCTGTCCGACCTGGTCATGAGGGAACCTACCTGTTTTATGTATATACCCAGTCATCGCACCCTTCCATTTACCCCGCCTAAATGAC
>Ga0307516_10010237_pt1 | contig 10334 bp, 9 predicted proteins | sample 19_EM_MG_FD_203310 | JGI IMG/M metagenome (GOLD analysis project Ga0307516, IMG submission 203310) | Populus trichocarpa ectomycorrhiza microbial communities from riparian zone in the Pacific Northwest, United States - 19_EM | ecosystem: Host-associated > Plants > Roots > Unclassified | place...
TTTCCATTGGTATCCTGGTGGACGATGCCATCGTCGTGGTCGAGAACATCGCGCGGCACTGGGCCATGCGGGACGGCCGGCCGCGCCTGCAGGCCACGATCGAGGCGGTCGCCGAGGTCGGCAATCCCACGATCGTCGCGACCCTCACGGTGGTTGCCGCACTGTTGCCGATGCTGTTCGTCTCAGGATTGATGGGGCCCTATATGGCGCCGATCCCGGCCAATGCATCGGCAGCCATGCTGTTCTCGTTCTTCGTCGCCATGGTGGTGGCGCCCTGGCTGATGGTGCGGTTGGCACCGAAGGAGGGCCGTTCGGTCGCGTCTCATGCCGGCCACGATGAAGGCGTGCTCGGTCGCCTCTACCGGCGCGTCGCCTCGCGCGTCGTTGCGAGCCCGCGCACGGCCTGGATCTTCCTGCTCGGGGTCGGCGTCGCGACGCTGCTGTCGATGATGCTGTTTGCGACCAAATCCGTAACCGTCAAACTGCTGCCCTTCGACAACAAATCCGAAATTGCCGTCGTGGTCGATCTGCCCGAGGGCGCAAGTCTCGAGGCCACCGAACGGGTGCTGTTCGATGCAGCCGACATTGCCCGCCAATTGCCGGAGATCGCCTCCGTGCAGTCCTATGCCGGTACGCCCGCGCCCTTCAACTTCAACGGCCTGGTGCGCCACTATTACCTGCGCGAACGGCCCGAACTCGGCGAGCTGCAGGTCACGCTTGCGGAGCGGGGGGATCGCAAGCGGGCAAGCCACGACATCGCGCTCGACTTGCGGCAGCGCCTGAAAGCGGTGACCACACCGGCCGGCACCAGCATCAAGGTCGTCGAAGTGCCGCCCGGACCGCCCGTGCTGGCGACGCTGCTCGCCGAAGTCTATGGGCCCGATGCGGCAACCCGCCGCGCCGTGACCGCCGAGCTGAAAAAGATCTTCACTGACGTGCCCTTTATCGTGGATGTCGATGACTCCATCGGCGAACGGCGGCCGCGGTTGCGGCTGTCGATCGACCAGGACCGGCTCGAATTCTTCGGCGTCGAACAGCGCGACGTTTACGACACGATTCAGACGCTGTTAGGCGGCGTCTCGATCGGCTACTCGCATCGCGGCGAGGACCGCAACCCGATCGAGATCGCGGTGAGATTGCCCAAGCGTGATCTTGCCTGGAACGAGGCGCTGGCGTCGACGCCGGTGCCTGCCAACACGCTTCCCGGCAGCAAGACGATCGTTGAACTCGGTCAAGTCGTCAACGCCGCCATCGAGGAGGGGTCACCGACGATCTTTCGGCGGGACGGCCGCTTCGCGGATATGGTGATGGCCGAACTCGCCGGCCGTTTCGAGGCGCCGCTCTACGGCATGCTCGAAGTCGCCAAACGTGTCGACGAACATGATTGGGGCGCGCTGCCCAAGCCCGTGATCGCCCTGCATGGCCAACCGTCCGACGAGTCGCATTCCACCATTCTCTGGGACGGCGAATGGGAGATCACCTATGTGACTTTTCGCGATATGGGCGCGGCATTCGGTGCTGCGATCCTCGGCATCTACGTGCTGGTGGTGGCGCAGTTCGGCAGCTTCCGGCTGCCGCTCGTGATCCTGACACCGATCCCGCTGACGCTGATCGGCATTCTGATCGGGCACTGGCTGCTGGGCGCGCCGTTCACGGCGACCTCGATGATCGGCTTCATCGCGCTCGCCGGCATCATCGTCCGCAACTCGATCCTCCTGGTCGATTTCATCCGCCATTCCGGCGGGCAGGGCAAATCCTTGCGCGACGTGGTGCTGGAAGCCGGCGCGGTCCGCTTCAAGCCAATTCTCCTGACCGCGCTGGCCGCGATGATCGGCGCTGCGACCATTCTGCTCGATCCGATCTTTCAGGGGCTCGCGATCTCGCTTCTGTTTGGGCTCGCGTCCTCGACGCTTCTCACCGTTCTCGTCATCCCGGCGATCTACATCGCGCTGCGATCTCCGCCACCGCAGCCCTCATCCGACGAGTAGGACGATAGACATGGAAAAGAACTATGCCGACATCACCAGGCGCATCTCCGGCGACCTGAAGAAGCTGCGCAATGACATTCCCGAGACGATGCAGGCGTTCTCGGCGCTGGCGAAGGCGGCGACCCGCGACGGCGCGCTCGACAAGAAGACCAAGGAGCTGATCGCGCTCTCGATCGGGATCGCCACCCGCTGCGATGGTTGCATCGGCTTTCACACCGAGGCGCTGGTCAGGCTCGGTGCGACGCGCCAGGAGGTCGAGGAGGCGCTCGGCATGGCCGTCTACATGGGCGGCGGCCCGTCGCTGATGTATGCCGCCGACGCGATCTCGGCCTTCGAGCAGTTCCAGGCCGAGCTCAATGTGGCGGCGTAACGGCGGCGCTCATCGTTGCACTGGCTCGTAGCGTTCGGAGGCGCAATTGTCCTCGCCGCCGACACGGCGTCGGTCAACGATCACGCCCTCCTCGATCGTGATGCGGTAGGTCTGGATTCCCAACGCGCTGCCGGTCGCCGAATTGAGCTCCGCCCTGACGCAAGCGGTCCAGCCCTCTCCCCGTGGATCGCGGTGCGTCGGAGAGACCCGTACGTCGCGAGGCAGTGAGGTCGCGACGAAGACTGCATCCAGTCTTTGGTGGACCATTTGCTTGACGTCGGGCGGCGGGTCTGGCGGCCGGGCCATGCTGGCCTGGGCCTTCATGAAATCCGGGAGAGCCGAATGACGGTCGGCCGCGCAAGCCGCGAGCAGCAACAGCGCGCCACCTGCCAGCGCCGTACGAACAACGATCCGCCACATTGACCAACTCATCCACCCTGCGAGGCCAAGAATGCTGGCGATTGCGGCCAATCGGTGCACGGCGCGATCAACATTTTCTGATCTTGGGACGCTGCTTTTCGCAAAGTGCGTGCTAGATCGGATCGTAGGTCTCCGAGTCGCAATTGTCCTCGGCGCCGACGCGGCGTCGGTCGTTGATCGTACCCTCCTCGATGGTGATGCGGTAGGTCTGCGGACCCAACGGCTTGCCCATGGCGGATGTCAGCTCCGCCCTGACACAGGCGGTCCAGCCTGGTCCGTGCAGGTCGCGGCGCGGCAGCGAGACGCGCACCTGTTGAGGCTGCGAGGCCGGGATAAAAACCGAATCCAGTTGTTCGCGGACCATTTTCTTGACGTCGGGTGAAGGCTCCGGCGGTGGCGGGTCGCTTGCTTGCACCCGCATGAACCCCGGAAGCACCGAATGGCTGTCGGCCGCGCAGGCGCCAAGCGTGAGCACCACGCCCCCCACCAGCGCTGCACGAAAAACGATCCGGCGCATCGATGACGTCATCCCCCTGCCGCGCAGATTATCAGCGATTGGCGGCCAATCGGCGCAGGGCAGCGATCAACTATTTCTGATCAGCCGGGCGAAAACCGGAGCGGCGGAGCGTGGGCGGCTTGAACCCTGTGGTGCGGCCAGCGACCTATTGACAGGGGCGTGACCTGACACCGGTCGATGGAGTGCGGAGCGTCTGTGCGGAAGATCACGGTCAAAATAGCAAATGAGATCATGATCCGCCGATCGCGTCACGATCCGGCCACCTCGCATACGGAGATTCCGCCATGTTTCGCCATGCTCTTTGCACCGCTTTGGTTTGGGGCGGGATCCTTGCGGTGTCAGCATCAGCGCAGGCCGAAAACCGCCTTGCTTTGGTGATCGGCCAATCGGCCTATCGCACCGTCATCGCGCTGCCGAATCCGGCGAACGACGCCAAGGCGATGGCGCAATTGCTGGGCGATGCGGGGTTCGAGGTGACGACGGCGTCCGACCTGTCGCAGAAGGACATGACCGACAAGGTCGAGGATTTCGCCGCGAAGATCGCGGCCAAGGGGCCGGATACCGTGGCGCTGCTCTTCTATGCCGGACACGGCCTGCAGATCGATGGCGAAAACTATCTGGTGCCCGTCGACGTCGACCCGAAACGCGAAGCCGATATCCCGTTTCAGGCGGTGCGTCTGAACGACATCCTGAACACGCTCAATTCCGTGCCGAGCAAGATGCGTATCCTTCTGCTCGATGCCTGCCGCAACAATCCGTTCCCGGCCATCAACCAGACGACGGGGCGCGGGCTTGCGCTCGTCGACACCAAGACCGGGGCGCCCGGGACATTCCTGTCCTATTCGACCTCGCCGGGTGCCGAGGCGGAGGACGGCAACGGCGCGGACAGTCCCTACACCACGGCTCTGCTGGCGGTGGCCAGGGAGCCGGGTCTGCAGATCGAGGACGCTTTCAAGCGGGTCAGGGTCTCGGTCAACAAGGCGACCGAAGGACGTCAGACGCCGTGGGAAAGTTCGTCGCTGATCGAGGATTTCGCGTTCGCGCCAGGGCCAGCGGGCGCCAATGCGGCCCTGCCAAAAACCCCCGTTGCCAAGCGCAGCGTTGACGAATGGCGGCGCAGCTTGCAGGGCAAGCCGATCGAGGTCGCCAACGAGATGATCGTCGGCGACGGCACCGTCGAAGCCTACGAGGCCTTCGTTGCGCTGTACACGGAGCCGCCATTCGGCCCGCAGGCGCGGCTATGGCTCGATCGCCAACGCCGGATGCTGGCCTGGAATGATGCTGTGCTGCTCAACACGGTCGCGGCCTATCGTGCCTTCCTCGTCCAATATCCCGACAGCGATCTCACCGCCACCGCACGCAAGCTGATCGAGCGGCTGCGGTATCGACCGAGCCCGCTTCCGGTGATCGCGACCGCGGCTGCGGGTGCGCCCAAGGCCGCGGGCGGCGTGCCGCAGAGCGGACCCGCCGCGGCCGGCCAGCCGACCACCACCGCGCTCGGCCCGACCTGTCCGTGCACGACGCCCTCGCTGCCGATCAAGAAGGCCGATACGCCGTCGACCAGGAAATCGCGCGAGTCGGATCCACCCAAGCGCGCCGGCTCGCGTCCGCCGCGGATCCCTGGCGGCGATGATGACGTGGTCGTGGTGCGCCGCCCGCCACCGCCGGATTATTACGAGCCCGGCCTGCCAGTCGGCATCGGCATCGGAATCGGCATCGGCGGATATGGCAGGGGGGTGGAACGCGGTGGATCGGTCGGAGTGCCCGGGCGGCGCGGCAACTACTAGTCGGGTGCCGATCTGAAGTTCGTCAAGTGCGGTCCTCCGGGTCCGGATCAAGAGTTCAAGCGGTTCTAAGATCCGCATCACAATCGTGGCCCATTCTCCCCGTTATTCGGCAATATCAGGGTCCGGTCGGGAGATAACCAGTTGCAGCGGTCCGGTTGCCGGATAGATTGCACCTGCGAGGGCAGGGAGGTGACGCGCGATGAGGATGTTGAGGATAGCCGCGATGGCGGTAACGCTGGCGGCGCTGATCTCGCTGCCCGCACAGGCGCAGATGGGAGGATCCGGCGTACGTCACCGCGACGTTTTGGCGCCCGAGAAAAAGAAGCCGCTGGTGGATGAAAAGGCTTACAAGGCCGCGCTCGAGCGCATTCCTGAACCCAAGGAGAAATACGACCCCTGGGGCGTGGCGCGCCCGGCCGAGCCGGACAAGACCAAGTCGAAATAGCTGTAAGCGCGGCTGAGAGGATGTGCGTGCGCTGAGGGGGCAACAACGCAACCTGACAAGCGGCCGGCCACTGCGACGCAACCAGCGCTCCGGATGCGGCGGTGCGATCAGGCCGCAATACCTGTGATCGCCGATTTGAAGCGGCGACTGCCGGGCACGATCTCGCCGCTGTCGAGACGGATCTTGAAGTCGCCCGAAGGTCCCCATTCCAGCGCCACGATGCGTTTCAGGTTGATGAGCCGCGTCCGGTGCACGCGCACGATTCCGAATCGTGCAAGTCGAGACAGTTCGGCCTGCAGCGTGGAGCGGATCAGGTGTTTTCGCTGGCCCGTCAGTTCGTCTTCCACATAGTTGCCGGCTGAATTCACCGACACGATGTCGCTGGGATGGATCAACACGCTGAGGCGGCCGTCGCGAAGCCACAACTCCTTTGCCACCGATTGCGCGCCGAGGTCTCGGCCCCTGGCTTCGGCGCAGCCGCCTCGACTTGTGCCGGTGCCGCGCCGGCCGGGCGCTCGGCAAACCAGAAGATGACCGCCAATGCGAGGTAGTTGAACAGGTCCTTCTTCATTTCGTAGGAAATTTGCTGCGCCCACGGGAACGTGTAGGTCCAGCCGCCGAGCCCGTAGGCCAATTCGCGAAGCGGCCCCATGCCGGCGATATGCAGCGCCGAAAAGATAAACCCCAGCGCGACGAACACGGTCCCGGCCGCGATCGGGTGCATCACACCGCTCTTGAGCAGCATCGCCGCACGGCGGACGATCGGCAACAGCGCCACCACCACAACGCCGCTGGTGAGGTTCCAAAGCATCGGTTCCCGGAGATTATGCGGTGTGCCGAGACGCCAGGGAATGTCGCGCGCGCCCGAGAACGCGTTGGCGACAGAGGCCGCCGCGACCAGACATATGACGACGCCGTAAACCGCGCGCACCGAAGGGTGGCCATCGGCGCCGCCTGTCCACCAGTTTCCGCCGCTCGTCGCTGCGGCAGGCCTTTCGTCACGGGGGTGCGCCCATTCATCCCGCACCGGCTGGACAGAGCCGCGGGCCGCCAGTTGGATCAGTGATCTAATCACGGAGTTCCACACCATGAGAGACGCCGGGGCCGAGCCAACGAACCGCGACAGTCTATCGCGCGCGCCCGGGACTGGAAAGCTGGGCGGGAGAGGCGCACGCGTGCTCCGCCATGTCCTCCAGATATGCGGCTTCCGGATCCCTGGAGTCCGGATGCCTGGATGTCTGCTGGCCGCCACGCTGTTGGCCGCCGCACCGGCACTCGCCTGGGAACATTGGGGTGGCGATCTTGGCGGAATGCGGTTCTCGCCGCTTGCCCAGATCACGCCCGATAATGTCGGCCAGCTGGTCCGGGCCTGGGAATTCCACACCGGGGATCTCGAGACCCGCGCGCCTGAGATCATGAAGCGGACGAAATTCGAGGCGACGCCGCTGTTCGTCGAGGACAGCCTGATCTTCTGCACCGCGTTCAACGAGGTGATTGCGCTCGATCCCGGCAGCGGTGCGCAAAAATGGCGCTACGATCCGAAAATCAGCACCAGCCAGCGTCCTGGCAATCGCTATGTCTGCCGCGGTGTAGCCTATTGGCTCGACGAGCAGGCGGCTGAAGGTGCGGCTTGCCGCTCCCGGATCTTCATGGGCACCAACGACGCCCGTGTCATCGCGCTCGATGCCAGGACAGGCGCGCCTTGCGCGGATTTCGGTAACAACGGCGAGGTCAGGCCCGAGATCGGCACGCTGGAATGGCCGGGTGAATTCCAGATCACCTCGGCGCCAGCGGTGAGCCGCGGCGTTGTCGTGGTCGGCTCCTCCATATCGGATAATCGCCGGGTCGATGCCCCCCTTGGCACCGTGCGTGCCTTCGATGCGCGGAGCGGGCGACTGCGCTGGAGTTTCGACCCGCTGGTCCATGACGGGATCACAGCCGGCACCGCCAATGTCTGGGCGCCGATGTCGGTGGATGAGGAGCGGCGGCTCGTGTTCCTGCCGACATCCTCGCCGAGCCCGGATTTCTGGGGCGGCAAGCGGCCCGGCAACAACGACCACGCCAATTCGGTGGTGGCGTTGCGCATCGAGACCGGCGAGTTGGTGTGGTCGTTCCAGACCGTGCATCACGATGTCTGGGACTACGACCTGCCGGCGCAGCCGACGCTGGCGCGCATCGACACCGGCGAGGGGATGCGCGACGTCGTGATACAGCCGACCAAACAGGGCTTCGTCTTCGTGCTCGACCGCGACAGCGGCAAGCCGGTCTGGTCGGTCGAGGAGCGTAAGGTGCCGCAAGGCGGTGTCGAAGGCGAACAGCTCTCGCCGACGCAGCCGTTTCCGACCCACGTGCCGGCGCTGATGCCGCAGCAATTCTCCACCGATGACATATTCAAGCTGCCCATCATCGGCAGCCCGTCTTGCGACGCCAAGCTTGCGCCGCTGCGCAATGAGGGGCTCTACACGCCGCCGTCGACGCAAGGGACGCTGATCTATCCCATGACCGGTGGCGGCGTGAACTGGGGCGGCGCGGCGTTCGATCCGGTCAACCAGATCCTCTATGCCAACACCAGTCACGCCCTGCATATCGTCCAGTTGATTGCGCGGGCGGACGCGGAGGGATTCAAGGCGCCGCCAGGACATGACTTCGGACCGCAGCGCGGCGCGCCCTTTGCGATGACCCGTGCGGTAGCGATGTCGCGGCTTGGTCTGCTCTGCAACAAGCCGCCCTGGGGCGAGATGGTCGCGGTCGATCTGAAGGCCGGCAAAATTCTCTGGCATGCGACGGTCGGCACATCGGAAGATCTCGCGCCGCTCGGGCTCGCCTTCCACTGGGGCACGCCGCTCGTCAATGGCGTCGCGATCACGGCGGGGGGGCTGGTCTTTACCGGGGCGATGGACGCTTATTTGCGTGCCTTCGACGCCAGCAGCGGAAAAGAGCTGTGGCAGGGCCGGCTGCCGGTCCCCGGTATTGCCAACCCCATGACCTATCTGTGGAAGGGCGAACAATACGTCGCAATCGGTGCCGGCGGCCATTCCGAGGCCGGCACGTCGATCGGCGACAGCGTGGTGGCCTTTCGGCTTGCGCGGCCGGATGAGGCGCCTTCGCTGTGGTCGCGCACCGTCGATCGTCCTGGCGGGCGGTTTGCGAGCGGAGCGCTCACCGTTGCGGTTGCAATTATGTTCATTGTGGCTGCGCTATGGCGCCGGCGCATCAAGCTACGGAGGGTCTGATCGAATGCGGCGCCGATCTGTTTGTTTGCGCCGATCAAACTAACTTCCGTGTCAGAAACTGTCGCCGTTGTCAGTTGAAATCACCGTATCATTTGGGTCTCCTGATCGTGTTCTTCGAGCGGCGATGTCCGTCGCTGCAATTTCGACCGAGGAGGAATTGGGATGAACAAGAAGCTCTTGAGTTGGGTTATCGCGGTTGCGCTTGGCGCAATGCTTGCCCTGACGTCACCGGTGTTCGCCCGTGGCGGCGGTGGTGGCATGCACGGCGGCGGCATGGGCGGCGGGGGGCACGGCGGCGGCATGGGTGGCGGCTGGCACGGCGGTGGCATGGGCGGTGGGTGGCACGGCGGTGGCATGCACTTCAGCAACGGTCAATTCGGGGGTGGGCATTTTGCCCATGCCGGCTTTTCGCCCGGATTTTCAAGGTTTGCCTTCCGGAACCACCACGCCTTCTTCCATCACCGCTTCCATCGCTTTGCGTTCGTCGGCTTCCCCTACAGCTATGCCGCCTACGACGATTGCTGGCGCAGGACTTGGACGTCATATGGTCCGCAATGGGTCAACGTCTGCAGCGGGTATGACTACTATTAAGACCGCCGATTTGAGGTTCCTGTGTCACAGGCGTAAATTCGGTCGGGAACCTCGGATCGAACGCGGCACCGGAACGCTGGTTTAACTGCCGCTTTCCAGCGGAGTTTTGGATCTGACGATCGCCATGCGAACTCGCGGATGATTGGGTGGCGAATGTCAAATCCGCTCCACTAGGTTGATGGTCGGCGCCACCGAAGTCCCCGACGGTCCGGCGCCGTGGTGGTCGTCATCGCAGAATGCGATTCGGCCGATGACGACCACTACACTGTCCGCGAGCCCGTCACGGAACCTGTGAGATGACGCGTGAACCGATTTCCTGAACAATAATCGGATCTGCTGGCTCGATCTTGCTAAAGTGTATTTGCATTTTTGCCATTCGTTCGGAGACTCACGAGCATGACGGGAGGTCATCGCCGCATTCTGGTTGTCGAGGACGATCCGGAAACAGCCGGCCAAATCGTGGAGTCGCTGACGACCAGCGGTTATCAGGTAGATTTGGCTGCCACCGGCAACGAAGCCCTGAGCCGCGGCCTTGCCAGCGACTATGCAGTGATCACGATGGATCGCATGCTTCCGGATATCGATGGCATCACCGTCATGCGCCAATTGCGCGATGACGGTGTCGCCGCGCCGGTCTTGATCATCAGTGCGCTCGGAGAAGTTGACGACCGGGTTCGGGGCCTGCGTGCCGGCGGCGACGACTATCTGGTAAAGCCGTTTTCATTCGTCGAACTGCTGGCGCGCGTCGAGGCGCTTGGCCGACGCAGTGACACAATTGCCAAGGAGACCATCTTGCGTGTCGGCGATCTCGCGATCGATCTGGTGTCGCGGACCGCCAGCCGGCGCGGCAAGGACATCTTTCTCCTTCCTCGGGAATTCCAGCTCCTGGAGTACCTGGTTCGCAACGAGGGCAGCGTGATATCCAGGGCAATGCTGTTGCAGCATGTCTGGGACCTTCATTTCGATCCCTCAACGAACATTAT
>Ga0307516_10010238_pt1 | contig 10333 bp, 13 predicted proteins | sample 19_EM_MG_FD_203310 | JGI IMG/M metagenome (GOLD analysis project Ga0307516, IMG submission 203310) | Populus trichocarpa ectomycorrhiza microbial communities from riparian zone in the Pacific Northwest, United States - 19_EM | ecosystem: Host-associated > Plants > Roots > Unclassified | place...
GCTAATTTTGACGACAGGCTGGTCTGTTCTCGGCTGTGACTTCCGCCTTCATCGTCGAAGTCAACTCTGAGCTCAAGCCCGACCCAAACGAAGAGACCGCCGCTCTTCTCCGCGTCCTGATTTACAAGATGGACAGCACCACTTTTGGCGACAACGTCCCAGCGGTCCCGCAGTGGACCGGCCCTCCACACAAAATCGTTCACGTCCAGGCAATCCTCTTCGCGAGCCTTGCCGCCTCACTCTTCTCCGCTTTCCTCGCGATGCTTGGCAAGCAGTGGTTGAATCGGTATGCGTCGGTCGACATTCGAGGTTCGGCAATCGAGCGTGGCCAAAATCGACAGCGAAAGCTCGACGGGATTGTCACCTGGTATTTTGACCATGTGATGCAGTTGCTACCGCTGATGTTGCAGGCCGCTTTGTTACTACTGGGCTGCGCCCTCTCTCGATACCTTTGGGAGATTGACAAGACTGTTGCATCGGTCGTCATTGGAGTCACCTCGTTCGGTGTTCTCTTTTACCTCTTCATCGTCCTTGCTGGGGCAATTTTCGTGAGCTGCCCATATCAAACCCCGGGAGCGCAAATCCTCCGTCACATCCCAGACGTCATCTGCCATATTCCAGAGATCGTTCATCGGATTCGAAGAACCTTCCGTCCTATTCCGGATGGCCCCCATTGGACCCCCCACATGCCTGGCAGGCTTCATTCGGTGTTTTCCAATTCTGTCGAAAAATCCCTCTGTCGTATCACCTTCTGCGACGCATGGAATAAATTGACAAATGTCCCCCATACACCGACAAATACCAACATCGCACTCTTAACCATCTTTCTTCTCCCTGTTTGGTTTCTCGTGGACGTCTGCAGGGCTGCAATTTGGCTAATGGTCGGTTTTTCTCGTGGGGCGTACTCCTGGTCACAACAGGGATCGGACCTTCAAGCGGCTGTGTTGGACCCACACTGCATCTCATGGACGCTCCGGACGTCTGTGGATGGGCCGGTCCGCCTGTTAACCCTGAACTACCTGGCAAGGACGACGCTGACCGGCGCCGAATCCACCCTTTTTGTTGACTGTTTTGACGTACTCATTGGGTGTGTCGAAGTCGTCAACGACAGGGCGGTGGTGACTCAAGGGATGGAGCAGCTCGCGGAGATGACTGTCCTCTGTTGCCTCCACACACTTTCCTACCTCACAACTGCTGATCCGACGCGGTGAAGTCTTAATAGCGTTCGCCAGCGATACGTTAAGGCATTCCCATTCTGGACGAATTTCGATGGCCTTTCATTGTCCCACATCTTGAGCTCGATTCATAGGACATTCTACACCGGCCGTCACTTTACCTGCTGGCAGACCCCCCAATGGGAGGACTACAGGCCGTCCGGGGACGAGCATGTTATCGTTGCGCATGCCCTCGCCAAGATTGCCCGGTTCCAGTACCGATCACGAGGACGTGAGAAGGTGCCCTGTTGGCTCCTCCGCTTCGCGCTCCATTCCCTGTCCCTGTCCCCAAGGCCTCCAACCTCAGTGGTCATCGACTGCCTGTCAATCATCGCGGTCGATCTGGGCTGCGATCCTTCAAATAGCGCAACTTTGAACGAGAGGTGCGTCCGTGCCCAATGTATGTCCACCTCCCTGACCAAGGATTAGTGTGCGACTGGGTGGGGTCTCACTCCTGATGACCCAGAGACTTGAAAGCATGATTGGCCGCCCCAATCAGGATTCGATCTGCTCCAAGCGTAAGGCGATCAGTGCACTTTTCCCATTTGCGATATTTCTGGAGCAGAGTGGGCAGCGAGGGATGATTGATGCTATCTCACGCATTGCCAAGGCCTCAGATTCTGGGAGGTTCATGTGGTACCATGTTAAACCATTCGTGACTGCGATGTTCGGCAAATTAAACCCACCTTCCATAAATTGGATCCTCGGACTCATATCACCCAGTTTGAATTGGCACGACGGGTCGCGCGGCGAAGATGTGGTTGACATGGGGGTAGCGACAACCTCTGCAATCGCACGTACGGGGGAGGTCAGTCAGGACGCGGTTGACAGGCTGTTACGCGTCGCGTTCCTTGGCTTCCCACGACCGCCTTATGGATCCTCGGCGCAGCAAGTTGGAACTGGGGAAGACATCCGCCAAGTCCGAGTGCTTGGAGATATTGGAATTCTCAAATCGTACCTGCTTTTCGTGTGGTCGGAGTGGGGTTCTATCGACGACCAGTATGGGGGTTTCACCGAGATGCAAAGGTCGATCCGGGAGGATTTTGGAGGTATTGGGTCGGGTGGTCACCGGGATGACCTCATCAAACGACTGGATCATGTTATACAGAAATTGCATCTGAATCATAACCCGGGGTTCGGTTTGGATGGTTATATGAGGACGGTTCAACGGGCGATGGGACAATATATGGAACTTAGGAGGGTGGTGTTGGAGGTGGATGGAGAAGCGGTGGATGTACTTACTCGTACGCCTCCCTGGTTAATCCCTCTCGATCTATTGATACTAACCAACGCGTACAGAATCCCATGCGACCTTCATGTGCGCTTTACCTCGTGTGTGACAGTGATTTACCCTTGGGAAACCTGGGATTATTCCCTCAGACCATTCAGAGGTGCCATCCCCCTGAACGTCTCCCATCCCCGAACTCCTCCCTCCCTCTGAATTTGAGGCTGGATTCGAGCCTACTCGGACCGGCCATTTTGCCCGTACCTCCGCTTGCATGACCACAGGGTTTGTTGTATTTCCTCACTCCCTTCGTCACCTTCGTACCGCGCCAACTAACCCGGACGTACGTACGCCACTCAAGGGGAGTTTTTGGCCATCTCGGTTCCCTCGAGCTCCGTGTCCTGTCCCTGGTTTCGCGTCGTTCCCATAAAACTGTAACGCCTCACTTCATTTTTTTATTTCACTGGGACGACTCGACTTTTCTAACGCTTGGTCCACCACCGAGTGCCGCTGGTGGGTCTTATTCCTCGGCGAGGGATTCGCCGTCGGTGTTCCCCCGCCCCCGGTCAACCCTGAGAGACGAAACCAGGATGAGCGAACAATCTCAAGGGTTAGCTGGGACCGCACATAGTTCCCCTGGCGCGATTTCCTGAATTTGGAAAACGATAGAGTGTGAGCCGTCTGGAGCCAAGAATGCCCGGGTTCGCCTTGAGTTAGTGCGTGCCAATCGTATACCATTCGTCAGATCGTCCGGTGAGCTATGCTGCTTGCTCTGGTCCTTCTCAAGTCAGTGGCATGAGGATCACAAAGATGATTCGGACCACGGTGATCATGGGCGTCTGGGCCATGGGCCGATAAGTAATTATCTGACGTGATAATATCTGGGCGTGTGTTTGCATCGTGGTAGCTCGGCCGCTCAATACCCGCCGCTTCTGCGTACCCCCCTCATCTCATCCTACCTCGGTGAACATCGATACCACCAACCTTGGTAGATCTGGAAGATATCTCGGTGACGGGGTGAGCCCTCTCACATTTTTCACAGTTCAACTCGGCTGAGGAGTGGGTCGTAGCCGAGGAGATGAAACGGAGGGACGAACTGACGGAGATCCGCCCACGCGCACCAGGAAGAACGTGAAGGGGCGGTACGTCCTATTCCGTGCTGATCACCTTGGTTGGTGCTGAAACTTTGTCCAGGAAACACAAGAACTCGAGTGGCGTTGACAACTCTAAAGATGATTCCCCATCAGGGGGCAGCCGGTATATTCCCCAAAACCAAACCCCCCCGCTCCCCGATCGCAGCCGGAATCGAGGAGATTTGGAGGTGGGTAGAAATGGAAAAACAGCTGACCAGCAAGCGGTTGGGTGAGACCTGACTCTTGTCTCGCCAGAGCACTAGTATAACCTTTGTGCAGTCAGAAAGAAGACTTGCCCAAAGAAGACTTGCCGCCGACTGCAGAAGATTACCGGGCGCGGTTCTATGAAATATATCGCCAAGAAGCGGAGGATTATGACAAGGAGTTGATCAAGAAGTACGACGAAGACCTGAACACCATGCTGATATTCGTAGGTCTCCGACATCGCTCAGGCGCTCGGTTGCTAACTTGCGCGACAGGCCGGTCTATTCTCAGCTGTGGCTTCCGCCTTTATCATTGAAGTCAACTCCGAGCTCAAGCCCGACCCGAATGAAGAGACCGCCGCTCTCCTCCGTGTCCTGATCCATACAATGGACAACACCGCATTCGGAGGGGATGTCCCTGCAATCCTGCAGTGGGCTGGTCCCCCACACACGATTGTCCATGTTCAGGCAATCCTCTTCGCAAGCCTCACTGCCTCACTCCTCTCCACTTTCCTCGCAATGCTTGGCAAGCAGTGGCTGAACCAATATGCATCGGTTGACATGCGTGGTTCAGCCATTGAGCGCAGCCAGAATCGACAGCGGAAGCTTGATGGGATTGTCACATGGGGTTTTGACCAAGTGATGCAGTCACTACCATTGATGTTGCAGGCAGCACTGTTCATGCTTGGTGTTGCCCTATCCTGTTACCTTTGGGAGATCAATGTAACTGTTGCATCAGTTGTCATTGGGGTGACATCAGTTGGTGTTCTGTTCTACCTCTTCATTGCCATTGCTGGAGCAGCTTCTGCAAGTTGTCAATACCAAACTCCTGGTGCACACATCCTCCTCCATATCCTCCATTGGATTTCCCACAACCTCCATAATATCCTCCTTTGGATTCCCCACAACCTTCAACACATCCTCTCAATTCCTCTGCACACTCATCATGTTCTCCATAAGATCCACCACAACCTCCATCACACCTCCCATTGGATTTCCCACAACCTCCATCATATCACCAATTGGATTCTCCACATCCCCACCACACTTTACTCAATATTCTCTGCTTCTGTGAAAGAATCTTTCTGCTGTGTAGTCCCCTACTGTGTGTGGATTTACTTAAAAGCTGGCCCTTACTCAGTAGCTAATACTGCCCAGACAGTCTTATGCATCCTCTTTCTACCCACTTTCTTGATTGCAGATACCTGTACAGCTACAAGCTGGCTGTTGCTCAATTTTTCTAATTGGGTGTACCCCTGGTTACAGCAGGTATCCCAACCTCCAGTGGTTGTATTGGACCTCCACTGCATCTCATGGACACTCCAGACATCACTGAATGGACCAGTCCGCCTGCCAGCCTTGGACTACCTCTCAATGACAACATTAGCCAACATTGACCCCACTATTGTGGTAGATTGCTTCAATATCCTCTTTAGTTGTATCAATGCCTCTGATGGCAAAGCAGTGGTCACCCAAGGGATGGAGCAACTTGCACCAACCACTGCCCTGTGTTGCCTCCACACACTTTCCCACCTCATAATCACAGATCCAGCACTGAGTGGCCTTGGAAACACTCTCCAGCAGTATGTTAGGGCTTTCCCACCTTTGACTGATTTCAGCACCCTCCCATTCTACCATACTTTGTTCACAATCCACATGGTACTCCACCAATACAGCAAGTTTGGTTTCCGGTGGACCCCCCAGTGGGAGGACTACAAGCCAACCAGCAATGAATATACTGTGGTTGCACAGGCTCTCACCAAGATTGCCTGGTTCTGGTACCAAAGAGATGGGCCTCTGATGGAGCAGAATCGGCTCCTCCTCTTTGCACTTCATTCCCTGTCCCAGTCCCCTCTGCCCTCAACCTCAATTGTTGCTGATTGTCTGCCAATTATTGCAATTGGGCTGGACTGTGACCCTTTAAACACCATAACCTTGGACAAGAGGTATGTTCATAGCTAATTTGTGTTTGGCCCCCTAACCAAGAATTAGTGCACTCCAAGATACAGTCTTGCTCCTGATAACTCAGAAACTTAAAGGCATGGCAGACTCCAATCCAAGAGAGACCCTCACCAAGCATGAGTGCAGGGCTATCAGTGCACTCCTCCCATATGCCATCTTTCTGATGCAGGGTGGGCAGCAACAGATGCTTGATGCAATCTCACCCATAGCCAAGGCCATGCAGCCCCATGGGTTCATGTGGCATTGTGTTAAGCCATACATTGTTGCAATGTTCAAGAGACCAAACCCTCCTTCCCTAAACCGGGTTCTTGGACTCATATCACCCAGAGTACCTCAGTGCAATGGGCCACATGACAAAAATGGGGTTGTCATGCAGGCAGCAGCAACCTCAGCTGTCCTGAATCCAGAGGAGGTCCATTGGAGTGTAGTTGATGAACCATTACACCTTGCATTCATTGACACCCTAACATATATTTATGATGATTTCCCAGGATGACCAAAGGGAGCTGGGGGAGACATTACCCACAAGGTCCGAGCACTTGGAGACCTCAAAATCCTCAAATCATACTTGTGCCTTGTCTGGTCAGAGTGGGGAGGTATGATTGATGGCCAGCCTGGAGATCTTGCTGAGATGCAGGCATCAATCCAGGAGGAATTCTGTGGCATTGGGATGTTTTGCTACCAGGAAGATTTTATTGAACAACTGAATATTATGAAATGCTACAACAACACTGAATGGGTAGAGGGGCAATCCAGAGAACTCAAGAGGGTGGTGCTGGAAGTAGACAGAGAAGCAGTGGACATACTTACTCGTAAGCCCCACATGCATCCACTCTAACCTGTTTACACCTAACAATGAACCTAGGATCCCATCAGACCTTCATGTGCACTCTCCCTCTCCCATGTCTGTGATCTCAAATTCCAAGTGTCAGGGACAACCTAAAGATTCACTCAGTCAAACTCAGGGCTGCTCCCTCAAACCTACCACTCCAATATATCTACTGTATTCCCTAACTTTTCTTGACACCTTCATTTTCCTGGTAGGTGATATATGAGCAAGGTTTTTTTTTTGAAAAAATAATAATTAATGACCACTATCCTCATGTTCTGGGCTCAGCTTCATGTTGCCCTTGAGTCTATGGAACCACAGTGCTTCACTCCATTTCAGCATTGGTTATAGTGCCACCCACCACACCACTCCCTTCCAGATGCCCAAGCTACCATTCTGGGTGCTGCTGCCACATTCTACCACTCAACAAGGGACCTGAACTTTATTTATAACACATGTACAACCTATAACTGCAGGTGCTTGTGTGTTCCTGTGAGCCCCACTGTAGGAGAAAAGGATCCAAATAGGGTTGGGTATAACACTCAAACCGGAGCCCGGTTTGAGCCTTCGCCTAATCTCAGGCCGAACAAATTAGCGAGCGTGCGAGCGTTTTTGTGTTTAGCATTCAACTGCTTGATGAATATCGTGCAAGATGTGATAATCAAACATATAATATGTATTTTGTAGGATGAGAGTGGCTTATTTCTTGACAACCTTCTGGGCCTTGCGCATCGTGCGCTTACGGTCCCGTTCAATCACCTGCAATTGTGTCAACGAAAGTCGGGGATCCACCACCCCGCGTACCCCACCTTTTTCTGCTCGGCGGCGCTGAGGCGGGAAATCCGTTCCTGTTCCTGGCGACGCTTCGCGGCGCGTTTTGCGTCCTCAGCCTAAATTGGACCTTTTTCAGCAAGCGCCAAGCATGACAACAGAAGCAACAAACCTCTTCCTTCTTTTCCTTCGTAGCTTCAACCTTCAACTGTTTATCCAAGTCATCTCTGACCTTCTTCAACTTGTTCTTGGTGTCCGGTCTGAGCGCGCCCCCGAGTTTGGTCCCCACGACATCGACAAGTTGGAAAAGGGATGTCACGAATTCCTTAGTGTCTTCGACCTGTGAACCGGAGGGGACCGAGAGTTTGACGATGATGTGCTTCTCGCGTTCTTCCGGTAGTAATGGGAGCGTTGGACGTTCAGCAGGTTGATCGGTGATCGAGAGGGAGATGAAGTATGGGAGGATCTTTGGGTCGTTGAGGACTTTGATCAGAGAAAAGCTCCCATACTCCTTCAAGACGTTTTCAGATATGTCGGCAAGCTCTGCGCGAGATTATTGTAAGCACTCGAGGTTGGGGAAACGACACAGGACTGCGAAGTACCAGACATGACGGACAACGCAGGAGGGAGGGCTTTGTGCTCAGTCGTCTTGGTGAAGGTCTGATGAAAGGACAGTTAAACCAGAGCGGAAGACGCCGTGTTTGTGCTCACAAGATCCCATCGCTCGTGCTTTATTGTCCTGAGTTCTTCCTTGCGCACCACAGCAAAGACACCCTCCGGGGCACCGGACGTGGGGTGAAGTTTGAAGTCCAACGTGACGATATCGGAAGGGTTATAGCTGAAGTCATAGAGGCCGAAAAGGAACTGGTAGATGACCTGGAACGGGTCGTGACGGGGTCGGAGAGTAAACACTGTATGCAAGGACGCCACGACGCGTCGACCGGTGGAGAAGTTGAAATGGTCGCTGTAGCCATCTTGAGTGAGACCACCGTTTGTCGGCCTGGAGAACTGAGCGGCCAGGATGTCGGCGTGGGCGTCGTACCTTTAAACAATCGAATGAGATGGTGTGACGAGATGTGAATTGAGACGAGAACTTCACCAATTGTTGGCGATCTTTGCATTGATCGACTTTCCAAGGTACCAACCGAGGGCGTATACAAGAACTGCGAGGGTGATCCAAGCTTCCTTCTTGAAGACTTGCGGTTGTGACGTACACGGGTCAGCCCGGCGGGAATGGGTTGGGTTGGATGGGCAACTCACGGGCAGGCCGGAAGACGAAGATTGTCCACCTGTACTCGAGACCGTCGTACTCGTAGTCGGTGTAGGCCGGTGGGGGAGTGAGCAACTTGCCCAGCGTGCCGAAGACGTTGAGGAAGGTGGCCATGGTTTAGGCAGCGAGGTCACGTGGGGGGAGATCATCTCCTTTGAGCTTCTCCCATGCGTCCGATCTCGAGAGGGTAAAGAGGGGATGGGGATCGGAGTGGGCAATCTTATTTTCCTCCCCTCTACCTCATCATGGTGAGTGCGTGTCGCCCGCTCTCATCGCTTTTCTCACTCTCCTTTGCGTTCGCAGCAAGCGGCCCCCACCGCACCGCAGGAGCCAACGGCCCCGACCGATTACGGTCAATACGTCGTAGAGACCCTCGCGAAACAGAACCAGTTGACGGGGAACGTCGACCAGACAGTGCTCAGGGATTGCATCAGTCTCTCCTCATCGTTCCTCATGACCGACTCGACCATGAACCCTACCACCGGTCTTGCGTCCTGGAACGCTGGATTCAACAGGCTCGTCGACATCATGGTCGCCTTGCACAGTAAGGGACAGCTCGAGCTCAGCACCGTCAACGCTGCCTCAAAGGCTTGTTCTGAGTGTTGGAGCGTCGCCGGATCCTGGCGAAACATGGAGGACGTCCGCCAATGCGTGAAAAACGTGGCCACAAAGTTGCAGGGTCTACTGGATGAGAACGGGAGGACGTATGGAGGCAACAGGGTCTACACCCCGTAGATTTCGTCGTAAATAATATTTTCGCAAAAACTCCCAGCTGAGTTGTGGATCGTATCATGTGACTGACATCATCCTGCGGAAATCCGAATTTGTTCCGGTCAATCCTTTCCTCTCTGACCTTGTAAGAGCGAGCCAGAGTACATGTCTTCTGGCAATACCGATCCTCAGCCCTTGGCCCGTCAGCCTTCACTTCGTCCACGACGGCCAACGAGGACTTTGCCGCCAGAGCCAATCCAGACCAATGCATCCAAGCCAGAGCCAGACCTCGCCTCCTCTCCGATCGCTGCAGATCCCCCGCGTTCCAATCAGAAGACCGCTGACATCCAGGTCGATAGCGCTGGTGCTTCAGATACAAACGACCCCAATGACCTCAGCAACCTAACCCCCATCCGCGCCCATTATCTCAAGAAGACCCTTATCCAGCTCCAATTCAGCAAGGAGCTCGATATCGTCACCTCGCCTGCGCATGGCACAGTCTCACCTTTATCGTACCTCGGGGCGCCCTTCAAACCACCCCCGAAGGATGCGCCACGTATAAGCCTTCCTTTCTTGCGCTACATCTTCCGCCAATTCGTCCTATCCTTTCCGTTCCTGGACGAGGCGCCTAAGGACTTCTTCCCGGACAAGCTTCAGCCATTCGCTGCTTCCGTCTTGTCGAAGAACCTGTCGCCAACACCAATCATGGATGAGGATGCCGAGCTGATAGGAGAGGCGTCCAAGTCCACGCGGAAGAAGCTCTTGACCAAGGCTGAGCGATCCCTCTCCATTCTCCTCAGTTCCGGGATAAAACTCGTTGAACCGGAGCAGGTCGTACGCTTATCCCAAGCCGACCTGAACCGCCTCGAGGCCATTGCCAAGAACCGCCTCGCCCGGGAGCGCAAGTCCAAGGACGCCCTCAACGTGAATATAATCTGCGTCAGGACTGTGATATCGAAGGGCCGTGTTAGAAGTAGAGCTCATGATGTGCGTATCTTTTATCGCAATCAGCCCC
>Ga0307516_10010239_pt1 | contig 10333 bp, 11 predicted proteins | sample 19_EM_MG_FD_203310 | JGI IMG/M metagenome (GOLD analysis project Ga0307516, IMG submission 203310) | Populus trichocarpa ectomycorrhiza microbial communities from riparian zone in the Pacific Northwest, United States - 19_EM | ecosystem: Host-associated > Plants > Roots > Unclassified | place...
TGAGGGGGGTTGCAGTGCCGGACAGGGCTTGCGTTATAACGGCAGTCGTTTCGGCTGCTTCGGCGGGGACAGTGCCTGCGGTGAAGGCAAGCCCGCTGGCGGCAGCGATGAGAAGGGTCTTCACGGCCTTGTGGCCACACGGGGGATTCTCTCCTTTGAGCGCTGGGGTGTTGCGCTCTTCAGGAGTGGGGTGATTGCGGGCAAGCCAAACTGCGAGAGCTCCCCCCGGTGGGCGCTGGGGCGTTGGTTTCTTTGGTAGTTGCTGCCACATGCGGGTTCCCTTTCCAGGCATTCGGGTGAATTAATGAACGACGATCGATCGAAACTCTCCCAGGGGCGATTCTTGAGTCAACTCAGTGGATCCATCCGGTGTAGGAGAAGCGGCTTTCTTCCAGATATTTGGAAGCACATTTAATGGGCAGTACTTCATGGAAGACGGTGGCCGGGAAGAATACGAGAGTGTTGTGGTTCGGCTCGATCTCGCGGAACGAGGCGGCCGCTTGGAGTTGTCCTCGACAGGCCAGGGTGTCATACATCCTCAGCCGTCCACCCGTGAAACGGCGAGGCGTTCGGTGCAGATAGTAGACGAAGGAGATTTTTCTGGTTGCTGCTTCACCGGGGCCAATATCTGTATGCTGATGGAAGTAGTCGCCGTCCTGATGAATGGTACTCTGACACTCCACCCGTCTCTCGTTTGCCTCGACTCCGAGGATTTCTTCCACGACAGGCAGGATATCTACCAGAGCTTTTTCCAGCGGGGCAGGGAGAAGCGCGCCACGGAGAATTGATCGACGAGCATCCGGGGTGCCTTCCATTGTTTCCGAGGGCCGATAGTTCTCCTGGTCTGTCAGCGCCTGTGAGAGAATATCCTCTGCGTCGGTGGTAGTGAGGGGGTTTTGGACCAGGCACAGGGGTGCGGTGAAGGTCAGGGAAGATTCTGACTTCCCAGTCACCGCGGAAGATTGGAGTCGGTCTTCGTATTTAAAATATGTCGTCATGCCAAGCACCACCCGTCTGCTGTGTGAGAATGAGGAGTGAATACGGAGTGCCAGGCATCCTCTCCGGCTGCAGGGCACACTACAATTCAGAAAAAGCCATGATGATTTGGGGGATTACGGTGCGGCCGACAGCTTTGGCAATAGCCGTACTGTGCTCCGCGCCATGGGACCGTGATCGGCAGCTAGCTAGATCAGGTGGCAGCCCCATGCTGCCTTGTTCATCGTCACAGGACTTCCGACTCGATGCCATGTACCTCTGAGCGCTCATAGAGGTCGACGCGGAGACGGGCATCTTCTTCACGCTTGCGGTCGTGGGGGTTCGCCGCGGGTTGGATTTTGGCGTGCCTGATCCTCATGACGGACTCGCTGATGCACGCGACAGTTGCTGGTGCTACCCGCTCGCCGGCCCAGGTGAGGGGCACTGCGAGGGCTGCTTGGCCGCACACTGTGCGGCCGCGTTCCCACACCGCGTGGGTAACCTTTGAGGCAGGCGCAAAAGGCCCCGAATACGTGCGCGCCACCAAGCCGGTGATCGTAACCATGCTTCCAGGCTGTGTCGTGGTCCGCGAAACTGCCACTGCGCGACGCCGAACGGGGGGTGCCTCTATGTCCTTCTTCTGGTGACAGGCCGCGACGAGACCCGCTCTGCTGCTCCATCCGATGGATTTCCGCAGCGGGACCATCCGTCCAGATGCGCTCCCTACTCCAACCTCATAGCGTCATTGTATGGAGCGGATCATTATCGGGCGCATCAACGTTCGATCGAAGCCTAGTGACGCCTACCGAACTCACCATTACAAATCGCCTGACCAATAGGAAATTGGCCACGCATGAACATCCTGGGCGCTCTGCCCAAACTGCACTTCAACCTGTCTTAATCACAGAGGAGTTGCAAGGCGATGTCGGTTTTGGATAGGGCCACCACCTTCGAACTCACTGACAGCTGGCGCCGATGGATTGCGGAGAATCATCTGCTGGGAACAAGTGAGCAGGCTATCTTCGACACATTGATCGGCCAGGGTATGCCCGAGGAGCAGGCTCGGGCCGAGCTGGAAACAGTCCGGCTTGACACTTATCTGGTCGCAGGCAAGTGGATGGTCCAACGGTTGCGCAAACTGGAGTCGTTGCTGGCCGCACAGCAGCAGATGCGCAGCCTCGATCCGGCTTACGCCGAGGTACCTCGCCGCGCCGGTATGACGCGAGAGGAATTCCTTCTTGAGTACTACGCAGCCAACCGTCCAGTGGTACTCACGGATGTTGCTGACCGGTGGCCGGCCCGCTGCAAATGGACAGCCGAGTATCTGACTGCGTGCGCGGGTAACGCAACCGTCGAGGTTATGACAGCGCGTCAATCCGACGACCTGTACGAGCAAAATCTCGATATGCACCGTACGCAGATGCGATTCGGTGACTACATCCATCTCGTCATGACCAGTGGACCCAGCAACGATTTCTATCTGGTCGCCAATAATCACTTCTTCGGCAATCCCGGAGTCTCCCGACTGCTCCAGGACTTCGACTGCGACGCGCGAATCCTCACTCCCGATCCGCCGTCATCTCAGCTGTTCTTCTGGTTCGGGCCAGCAGGGACGGTAACGCCTCTGCATCATGACGTATCCAACATTCTGCTCAGCCAGGTCACCGGCGCCAAACGCATCACCCTGGTGCCCGCGCTCGAGGCACATCGCGTCTACAACGAAGTTGCCGTCTATAGTCCCGTGGACCCAGAAAACCCGGATTGGGAGCGGCATCCGCTCTTCGCTGACGCTACACGGATCACCGTTGACCTCCGCGAGGGAGAAGCGCTCTTCATTCCGGTCGGGTGGTGGCACCACGTGCGCAGCCTTGACGTTTCCGTGAGCATCTCGTTCACCAACTTCGCCTTGCCGAACAGTTTCCAGTGGGCCTTTCCGGAGATCGACCGGCGATGAGCCCGCCCCCCGCCCCGACCGGCCAGCAGTACTGCATCAACAGCATGTCGCTGCAGCTGCAGTGGTATCCGGACGAGGGCTGAGCCCGTCGCCGGTCACCGCTGCTGCCGTCATGCACGGGGCAGGGTCGGGGGCGGGGCACCCCAGTCCCCATCTCTGGCCGTCCTGCGCGACTGGCTCACCGCCTGGGAGGGCGCCGGGCGCCCCGCCCCGAGACTTACACCCCCGCCCTCGTCCGCGGCGATGACGGCTGGCACCTGCGGTTGTCCCGGTAGAGCCGCAGGCCCGTCACGCTCCCCGCCCGTTCGCCTGGCACGTTCACCGGACCCACTCGTACCCGTCGTCCGCGTCCCATCCGGTGTCCCGCTCGGCACCGTCGAGCAGGTCGTTCACCTCGTCCTCGGTGAACTCACGCTGGTTGTCCATGGCCCATGTGATGCCGCCCCGCACCGGGCCGGTTCATGCCACAAGCCGCAGGTGTCCGACCGCCTGCCCGTCGGGCGGTTCCATGTGCAGGTGCCACGCACCGAAGCGGCTGATCTTGCTGGTGATGTACGGGGTGATGGTGGCCAGGTCAACCGGGTCGACCTCCCAGCCCTCGCCGATGAGGTCGTTGACGACCTTCGTGATGTCTACGGCCGTATGAAAAATCAGGCAGTGCCGGAGGGTAGCGTCGTGACCCCGCCCCCGTCAGGGCCAAACCGTCGGGCGATCACTCACCACCTCGGACGTTCAGCTGCCGCCGGAGGGCAAGAAGCTCACCATGAGCTGCGGCGAGGGCGGCCTGCAGCTGGGCAACCTCCTCGCGGTGTTTGCGGCGGTCAGTGGCCAGTTGCTGAGTGAGGCGGCGGACCAGCGTGCTGGCGGCGGCCTCGACGTCGGGGATGTGCACGGCGTCGCCTGGGGCGCCATCGCGACTTGCACGGCGGAGCGCCTCCACCTGCGGGCGCAGGACGGGGTGTCGGTAGATGAAGTCGGTGGACACGCCAGCCTCCTTGGCGATGGAGGTCACGCTCACCGGGGTGCATGTCTTGCGGGCTTCTTTGATGGCCTTCTCGACGGCGCTTTCGGCTTGTTCCCGGCGTCGGCGGGTGGCTGTGGCCAGGGCTTCGATGCTGCGATTCATGTGTCTTCCCCGGTGTGCTCGGCGGTGTCGGGGGAGAGCCGTCGCTGCGGGGCGCCGGCGCCGCGGACGGCCGTGGTGGTGCCGTCGCGGTAGCGGACGCGGTCGATGGCGAGCAGGACGCCGTCGAGTGCCGCGACCTCCTCGGTGCGGCCGCGAAGCCAGACGTTGTCGTCGGTCATCGGCTGGCCGAACCGCTGTGCGTGCGCGTGTTGCCGACGGTCGATGAGCTTCGCGGTCTCCTCGCGTTGCTGTTGCAGGACATCGGTGAAGGTGTCGTCGGTGACGAATTTCGTGCAGGACAGGCAGGCGTTGCCCTTGTCGCAGACTTGGCGGGGCGGCAGGGTGCAGTAGCCGTTGGGCAGAACCCGGTCGGTGCGCTGATCCAGGGCGAGGGCCTCGAACATCTCCCCCGGGTCGCGGTCGTAGGCCCGGCCGTCGGCGGTCACCTTCTTGTAGCGCAGGAATTCCTGCTCGGCGGTGGTGGCCAGGGTCTGCGCATAGTGCAGGAACATCGCCGGGGTCTTGTGGCCCATGTAGCGCATGGCCACGTGCAGCGGGACCCCGGCGTTGAGCAGGCTGGTGGCCTTGGTGTGCCGGAAGGTGTGGGTCTTGGAGATCTTGATCAGGTGGCCCTGGTCGTCGCGCAGGTCGATGGCGGCAGCGAACGCCGCCAGGCGCGGACGGGCCGTGACCTGCGGGTAGGGGCGGTCGCCGTTGCGGTTGTTCCGCTCGGCCAGGAAGAGGTACTTCGGGTCGACGCCGGACCGGTTCTGGCCGGCCATGAAGGACTGCGCGTACTCCTGCTGCTCGCGGACCAGGTCGAGGGTCTCTTGGTCGATGAGGATGGTGCTGTCATCCGTGATGATCTTCGTCTGCTGGTAGCGCAGCCGCGCGACATGGCCGTCCGGGTCGGGGAAGGGGACGGCGATGATCGGGTCGAAGTCCAGCAGGGTGATCTCGCTGATCCGCCGGCCGGCCTTGATCAGCAGGCCGACGATGCGGACCAGTTGCTCGTCGGCGAACCCGCCCTCGGTCTTGGGCTGGGCGAGCAGGCCGCTGTGCTCGGCGATCCGGCTGATGGCCGCGTCGCTGAGGACGGCATCGGGCGGCGGCGCTTTGGGCCCGGTGGGCTTGTCGCCGTAGCGGAAGAGCACGGCGTGCTGCGGACCCAGGCGGCGCCAGCGTGGTTCGCCCAGGGCATCGGCGGCCTCCTCGCGTTCTTCGAACAGGAACCGGTAGAGCTGCTCCAGCCCCGTCATCGCCGCTCGGCGCTGGATCTGCCCGAGCGTGGCGCCCTTGTTCGCCCCGGCCGTGCACCGCTGTTGGTGTAGCCACTGCCGGAAGTCCTGGACCCATCGCCCGAGCCGCCGCTGATCATCCAGGAGGTGCGGGCCGTCGCAGCCCACCGCGTCGAGGTAGCGCTGGAACCAGGAGAGATTGACCTGGCGGGTGAAGGCCGTGCTCCAGGTGTAGACCCCGCGCTCCAGCTGCCGCGACAGCCACCACTTGGCTGCCCCGCGCAGCCAGGGCGTGGTCAGGTGGCTGAAGTAGATCAGGTTGTGGCGCTTGGGCTCGTGCTCGCGCAGCGGGATGCGGGTGTCCAGCAGCGGGTTCCACACGTCCAGCTCCCACCACGGACCGCAGTGGTAGACGTGCACCAGCAGGTCCACAGCGCGCGTCAGGACACGCCCGATGATCGTCACCTGGTTGGCGGCCAGCGGCTCGCCGAGCCGGGCCCGGGCCTTGCGGATGGCGCGCAGCCATTCCTCGTGCGGCAGGTCCGTCAGGCTGGACAGCCGCGCGTAGGCAGGGTCGATGAGTACCAGCGCGATCTGGCGGGTCAGCTTCGTGGTGTTCTGCGCCTGGATACGCATGCCGAGCTGGACCTGCCGCTCGATGGACCAGGCAAGCTCGGTGACCATGCTCGGTGGCAGACCCCGCAGGTCGATCGCGACACTCTTGTCCCGGGCCCGGTAGGACGGCTGGTTCTCCAGCACCGCCTCCAGCCAGCGGGCCGGCATCGTCGCCCGGGTGAAGTACGTCTGCCTGGCGTCCGGCGGCAGACCCCCCGCCAGCTGGGCATTGATCTTCGCGTCGAACAGGCCATCGAGGCCCAGCCGCGGGTCGGACTGGGCGGTGCGACGGGGACGATACGGAACCGGTCCCGTCATGCCACCGCTCCCCACCGGGCGACCAGCGTCTTCCAGTCGGCAGCAGCCCGCATCGCCGCATCCTCGGTGACGTGCGCGTACGTCGTCATCAAGGTGTGAATGTCGGCATGGCCGAGCCGCCGCTGCACCACGTGCTCGGGCACCCCGGCCAGCAACAGCGCCGTAGCGTGAGAATGCCGGAACCAGTGCGGAGTCCAAGCAGTCGGCAGCAGCGGGTGCCGGCGCTTGAAGCCCTCGATCCAGTCGTAGACCGTCTCCGGCCGCAGCGGCCGGCCGAACTCCCCCCGGAAGAGGTTCACGAACAGCGGACCGTCGTCGCGCAGATCGATGCCCAGCTCGATCAGCAGGAACAGGTACTCGCCGTAGAGCTCATCGAGCTCGTCGCTGATGTAGACACAGCGGTACTGCTGATGCTTCACCCGCAGCCGCCGCCGCTGGTCCTCACGCGGCTGGACCTCCACAAAGGCAGTGGTCCCGGTGCCCAGCTGCCAGTCACCGTGCCGCATCAACAACGCCTCGGCCAGTCGCAGCCCGGTCTCCTCCATCAGCGTCCACAGCAGCCGCAGTCGCAGGTCACCGGACCAACAGCGGTCCTCTTGGTGGAAGGCGGCCGCGTCCTGCTTGATCACCTTGATCTGCTGGGGTGTCAGGAACGGCGGGGGCAACTTCGGATCGCGGCGCCGCCCAACGACCCGGCGGTTCTGCCCTCCGCTGAGATGGCCCAGAAACGAGGCGTACCGACCACGGGCCTGCGAGGTGCCGCCCTTCACGTGCACGTAGAACTGCCGGGCCGCGGGCACATCCGCGACAATCGCCTGGTAGCGGTAGAAGCTCATCACCGCAGTCAGCGCGGCATCCACCGTACTGCCCGGCACCGGCCTGCCCGGCCGCAGCCTGGGCACCGTCGGATCGGTGCCGCCGTTGCGCAGCCGCTGCCGGAACCGGGCGAGGTCCTGGGCGCCGACCTTCCGCCAGTCCTGATCACGCTCTTCGAGCAGCGACCACCACAGTGCGAGACCGTGGGCGTAGCTGCGCACCGTGTGCGGCGAGTACCGCTCCTGCCGCAGATGCTCCAGGTACTCCTCGACCGGCACCACCACATTCCACTGACGGTCGAGAACGACGAAGGTGACCTCGTCACCCAACACGATGCGCTGCCGAACTGCCATGCGGGCGACCGTAGACGTCGGCGAGCCCGAGTACTGGACCGATCGTCGGCGGCGTCACTGTCACGAGCGAACTACAGCGGATAGTCCTCCGAACTGGGACCAGGATCCGGTATATCGGGGATCGTGAGCGTCGTCAGCGGCGCTCCACTTCACCCCCGGATGTCACCTCATCAGCCTCCAGCTGGGCGGGGACCCGAACGACTACCGCAACCTGTGGGTGGAGCCGGCCGACCCCGGCCACAAGAAGGGTTCCGGGGTCAACAACGCGAAGGATCCGGTGGAGACGAAGCTGCACACCGCGGTCTGCAAGGGCACCGTCACCCTCGCCGCCGCTCAGAAAGCCATCGTCACCGACTGGACCACGGCCCTGGCCACCCTCCACCTCGGCTGAACAGCATGCGGAGGAAGGGAGTCTGGAGCGCCGTGCCCCAGATCAGCGGGAAGGCCTTCTCGGGCCGCCCGGCGGCGTGTTCGTGCCGGGCGGTCCGCGCGGCGGGGGCGTGTCGGGTCAGAAGTTGGAGATGACGTTCGTCAGGATGTTGGAGATGGTCTTGGGGTCACGGGCGTTGTAGGTGCGGGCGTGGCTGAGTTCGGCGATCTCCTGCAGGTACGTCTCGCAGATCTTCTTGCCGTCGGTGCAGGAGTCGGGGTCTGTCCTGGTGTCGGCGTCCTTGCCGTAGGCGATGGTGAACACGCGGACCGGTTTGCTGGTGTCGGTCAGTTTCTTGCGGAGCTGGCTGAAGGCGGGCGGCGCGTACTGGGGGGCGTTGTTGCCGTCGGTGAGCACGACGGCGTAGGCTCGGCGGCCCTCGGGCACGTTCCCTCCGACCAGCGCGAGCACGACGACCTGGACGAGGACGTGGCCCGGCTCTCCCCGCTCATACACGCGAACCTCAACTGCACGGGCTGCTACACCTTCCGCACCACCGTCCCCACCGGCGGGGGCCTGCGGCCTTTGCGAGACCCGGCCGCCGCCGCATCGAGGAGAACGAAGAAGGATGAAGCGGGCGTCGGCCGACCGTGACTCGTGCGGCCCGGCCGCTCCGTCCCTGTCAGCTCCCCTCGGACGTTCCCTCGTACTTGGCTGCCGCCCACTCTGCAGCTCGCGCGGCCTCTTCTCCGTACGCGGTCGTGAGGTGCCCTGGCACGAAGCAATCTCCTATCGAGCGTGCGCAGTCCCGCTTCTGGTCAGGGGAAATCCAGCCCCTGTTTGTGCAAAGCGGGTCGGTGTCGTCGCAGATGGAGAAGACACGACTCGCGAAGGCGGGGTCGATTCCAGGGTCTCCTCCGGCGCGCCCAGCGATCACCTTGGGGTCGGCAAACAGTTCCACGGAGACGATGCGAGTCCCTACCGGCGAAGAGACTTCCCGCAGCGCCTGTTTGATGGCGAGAACGCCCTCCGAGTAGCCGATGAGTGCGATGCACGCGTTGCCTGGCACTTTGTCCCCCAGATGCGCCAGCAACTTCTCACGTCCGTCGGCGACTGCTTCGCTATCGAACCTGCCGTCCCCCTCCGAGCCAAGGTAGTCGACCTTGTCCGACCCAGTGTTGAGAACTTGGACACCATTCGCCTCAAGCCTCTGCCGCAAGGGTGCTGTGGCCCACTCACCATCGGTTTCGTCGTTGAACCCTGGGACGTAGACGATCTGGACGCCGTGGTCACATTGCTCCGGGGGGCGTCAGGCTCGTCGCCTGAGGTGTCGGCGTCACGCACGCTGCGCTCGGGACCGTGACGTTACTCCCCGGAAAGATCAGGCTTCCGTGGTTGCTCGATGCGTGCCCGTGAGACCGCGCCGCTGCTTCGATCACCGACTGATTGGCGTCGTAGAGCTCGGCCCACCTCGTGGAATCACCGAGGTACCTGCCGGCAAGATCCCACAGCGTGTCGCCACTCACGACCGTCTGAGTAGCGCAAGTCGGACCGGTCGACTCCCCGAGTACCGACGGCTGTTCAGGCGTCGTTGGTATCGAGGATGTGGGAGGCGACGGCGGTGTGCTGGGCATTGGCGTCGAGGGGCCCGGCGGCGGAGTCGGCGATGCCGTTGTGTGCGTAGGGGTGGGTGTCGACGGACTCGGTGAAGTGGTCGAGTGGGTCGGGGTCGGGGTCGGGGTCGACGGGCTGGGCGTCGGGGGCGCAGTGGTGTGCTCGTCGGACGGTGTGGGCTCGAGTGTCTGGGCCTGTGCCATGACACCGGATGAGAGGACTATGGAGCCAGCAGCCAGGCCGCTGGCCGCCAGGAGGGCCATCCGGCGGCCCGGCCGTATTCGTGGTCTGGCACTGCGCGGCGGTTGAGTCCGCATGCTTGATCTCCTATCTGTTACACAAGGTCACAACTTGTGACACTATGCGACTCGATTGGAGGTCGCCCTTCCGTGTTCGACCATGTGGGGGTGGCAGTCAGTCTCTCGGGGGACCATCAATCTTGGGCGGGCGATCGCCTGCGGGGTCCGTACGGCCATCGCCTGCCCAGTGGTGGCGACGCTGGGGTCCGAGTAGGAACGGACCAGGGAACCGGTGTTGCTGTCAGAAGTTTTGACGGGCCGTGATCAGAGGCGACGTGCGGCCCGCTGAGCCTGACGCGAACCTTCAGAGGCTGCTGAACAGCTGGGGCACGCGGCTCGACGCCGGTGCCCTTGACGGCCTTGACGAACTCGGTGTCGAACCGTTCCCTGCCCAACTTCTCCGCGAGAGTGGCGAGGCACTTCAGCTGCGCGGGCGTGGCCGACTCCGTCTTCGCCTGCGCGACCCGCTCCCGCCGGGGCCGCAGATGCGCTCGTTAGCCGCCTTGCGTTTCGCCTCGGCCTCCGGGCTGCGGCAGGTGACCTGCACGTCTTAGGGCGTCACTCTTGCAGTCGGTGGAACATCATCGGGAAACCGGCACTACGACCCACCGCCAGACGCCTCGTCCGCTGCTGTCCCCTACAGCTCAGGCGCCTG
>Ga0307516_10010240_pt1 | contig 10332 bp, 9 predicted proteins | sample 19_EM_MG_FD_203310 | JGI IMG/M metagenome (GOLD analysis project Ga0307516, IMG submission 203310) | Populus trichocarpa ectomycorrhiza microbial communities from riparian zone in the Pacific Northwest, United States - 19_EM | ecosystem: Host-associated > Plants > Roots > Unclassified | place...
CCCGTACCGTCCCGTCACAACCTCAGAAGATCAATCGTACGGTACGGTTACGGGTGTCCCATCACCCGTATAGGCGCTGTGACCATACGGCCGTATACCGTCGACGGTACGGTGCACAGCCCTACTCAGTTGACCGACTCACTGGAAGTGGGAATCAACTATATTTCGGTAAGTGGTACCTGTAATGAATAGACTGTCATGAAAGGGTGAGCAATGGAAAGGTATAGAGTATGGGTAACATACCTCGGTTGACCGAAGTGGGAATCAACTGAGGTATCGTGTATCGTACGGTGGGTAGTTAAGGGGAATTTATGAATAGTCGAACAAATAGTAACGAATTTCATACGGGTGGCTCATGGAGACGCACCGAGCCCGTTCCATAACACAGATAATAGGAGGAATTGCACTGTTCATTGGAACAAAGTCAGCTTTGCTTACCTTCGTTGAGATTAGAGGCTATACAGACTGCACAGCTTTTATCCTAAAGGGAATCAAGGTCCAGTGGCTAGGCAACGCCGGTCTTCCCGGATTTGACATCATCCTATATATATATGCACTCAAGCCTCGTCTTTCGAGGTCTCTCCACCTAAGGTATGGCTCCTTCGAGCTTTCTCCGGAGCCTATCTTTCCTTGCCGGTTCCCTGTTGGCATTGTTATCGTCAACCCCAGACGGCGTCGCGGCCGGCTTCACCCGACCCATCAACAAGGTTTTCGTTTCGAAAACGTCTGACACCAATTTGACATATGTGGAGAACTCGGGCATTTGTGAGACGACGCTGGGGGTGCATCAGGTTTCGGGGTACGTGAATGTGGGACCGGATCTGAACATGGTGCGTTTGCAATGATTGTTTCGGTTCTCAAGTAGCTGACGGTTTGGGTATTAGTGGTTTTGGTTCTTCGCAGCGCGGAATTCCCCCGGGACAGCTCCGTTTACGCTATGGTATGCTGTTTCTTGCTCGTGGTGCTCCTTCCAGTGCGCTGATGCCTAGGAAGGTTGAACGGAGGTCCTGGGTGTTCGTCCATGGTCGGCCTCTTCCAAGGTAAGCACTTGCTTCCTCTTCTCCGCCACCAGCTTATCTTTTGTGAGATAGAGAATGGACCGTGTACAGTGTCAGCCGGTAACACCTCGCTAAACCCATTCAGGTATGCCCTGGTGGAACTTGTTTAGTGCCGTACCGCGCTAATAATGTACGGAATTAGCTGGAATGAAGTCAGTAACAGTGCGTATTTTTTTTTTTTTCTTTCAATGGTGGGGACTTGGATTAAGGAATGCGCGTAGTGATCTATGTCGACCAGCCGATAGGGACCGGATTTTCGTATGGAAACAGTACGGTGAACAGCACGATCGGCGCAGCGCCGTATGTGTGGCAGGCTTTTCAAGTCTTGTTTGAAAGTCAGCTCTTCTCGCAGTACCAAAGCCGAAAGTACGTTGTTCCACCAACAGCCAAAGAATCGCCATCTCACGCTGGGTCAGATTCGTTTTGGCGACGGAGAGTTATGGAGGACACTACGCCCCGGAGTTCCTAACCTATTTTGAACAACAGAATGCCCTTATTGATTCTCAAACGCTTGCTGGGGAGAAAATCAATATTGCGGCGCTGCTCATTAACAAGTGAGCACCCCACCTATTTAATTTACTAGTTTTGACTCGTTTTGTCTTCAGTGGGTGGATTCACCCTATTATCCAGAACAAGGCATATATCGACTTTGCAGCAGACGCACCTGGATATGGGGCCCTAGTTACGACGAAGGTAATACAGAAGATGAATGCGTCTTACTACGGGGCTGGCGGGTGCCTGGAGGAACAGAAAGCGTGTATCGCTGGCGGAGACGCTACGACGACGGCCGTGGATGATACGTGTGCGCAGGCGCACAGCGATTGCGTACGTCCTTCATTTTTCAAGATTGCGTTGGGGTATTGAGTGGAGGCCACCAAGTTCAACCAGATCGCGGCGTTGGCGATTGGCAACCGCAGTCCTTATGATTTGACGTTATCGGCATCTGACAGTTTCCCCTCGGAAGACTACATTGCTTATCTGAAGAAGCCTTCGGTGACATCGGCGATTGGGGCACAGTCAAAGTACACCCAATGTGCGACACCGGTGAACAAGGACTTTCATTCGACTGGCGATGTAGGTCGCGATTTACTCGGTCTTTCATAGTTCCTCATGGAATTGCGCTATAGGGTGCGAGGACATTTTTACCCAAACTGGAAGCATTGGCAGAGTCTGGTCTCAAGATCTTGATCTGGGTAAGGATACTCTTGCCTTCCATCGTTCTGTCTTATTCATTCTTCATCAAGGCTGGAGATTTAGATATTATGTGAGCGTGCATTGCTACGTTTTTCATTGCATATAAGCTGATTTCCCTCCCAGTTGCAACTGGGTTGGGGTGCAACAAGCCGTCGCCGCAATGACGTGGTCTGGGCAGGCCAAACTGGCGAGCACGCCACTTACAGATATGACGGTGGACGGGCTTCCGGCGGCTGCAGTTCAAAATGTTGGGAATTTTTCGTTTGCGTGAGTGATCCAAAGCTTTTAGTTTCACGTCGTCCCCATTCCATTTACATCTGTAGGAGGGTTTACGGGGCTGGGCATAAAGTGGTACGTTTCCATCCAGGAAGTGTATAGGATTATGATGATGATTGATGTTTTTAATACGGCAGCCGTCATATCAGAAGATACCAGCTCTGGAGATATTTAAGCAGATCATAAATGGAGAAGAATTACATTCTGTCAACACTTCGTATTCAACACCCGGTAATGGGACCCACAACGCTGCGTCTTTCTTGGGGATTTATCGCTCTCACCTCGCGTTTGCGATATTATTTTGCTTTATTTCATTGTGTGGGATGGTGTAATGGAGGTTGGAGACTTGTAGGAGACTTTATGAGTTGACGTCGACTTGTCCATAAGTGGAACTACCACGTGGTCTACTATACTCTCTGTCCTCTTCCTTGAGGGTATGCTGGACGATGAGCGTCGATGAATCAACGAGAAATGCGTCTCGCAAGGGGAAACATCGAGCAGAAGTCCCGACAGAGCACACTCCCCTGCTACCAAGCACGTCCACCCAGTTTTCCTCATATACCGACGACGAAGCCCACACCCCAAACTTAAGCAGTCCTAGTCTGCGTGCAAGATTGACATTCGTCTTCGTGTCATCTTTGTCCTTATGCATAACGGTCTTCGTCATCTTGGGACTGCTGGCGTACTCGTATGCTCCCAAAGGTTCCAGTTCGTCTGTGGACGACGTCATCAAGAATGCCGTGGTGTTTCGAGGGCCGGACCGGGTCGACGTCTTGAATGTGACGGCTTCGGGCGATGTTTGGCTTGCGATTGATGTGAGGATCGGTGTGGATGCTGGATCAGTTATTGGTGTCAAGAAGGACTTGGAGGACGGGATGTTGGTGGATGTGTGGAAACGTCTGGGTCGGTGGGGCATTCGACGGCTCGAAAGGGTTTCTGTCGATGTTGAAACTGTCAACGTTACGTCCACGTATGTGCCGACGTTCCTCGCATCCATCGTGAGCCAGCCTTTGGTGCTGCCTCTGACACCAGATCCACCGCCGGATGAATCGTGGTTGACGAATGTCTCTACTGTCTTTTTGGTCAGGCAAACGAAGAACACGTCCGCATTGGTCGAATTTATGCGCGATTCGTGGCGGCGCGGAGCCATCGAGGTTGACGTTGACGTCCGACGAGCGGCTGTTACGGGGGGAGGCATCAAAGAAGAGAGCTGGCGGCGCAGGCTTCATAATATCTTTTTAGACATTCGACAGTCGATACGACTCCGGAGTGAGTCTCTACCTCTCTCCACGTCCTCTACATGCCTCATGACTGAAAGCTCACAGTTCCGCCTCTCCCCGGACTTCCACAGCCAGGGGATAACGTCCCCTTCCCTTCCATGACAGAACTCATCACTCTCAAGTCCTTCAATGTGTCAAGCGGAACAAACCAACTCGATCTCCGTGCAACCGCCACCGTCATTGACCCCGCACCACCCACTTTCAATCTCACGTCGCCTTCTTTCCCATTCACGGTCTCACTCCCCGCAGCGAACGGCTCCACTTCACCCCTCGACATAGCATCCGTCTCCACTGCCCCGTTCTCACTAACACACCCTAACATCACTCTCGACATAACAGGAACAGTCCTTCCCCTCACTCACGCAGCCTCCTCCATCCTCTCCACCTTCGTGTCCCGGTACCTCTCCCATCGATCCAACCCGATCGTGATAGCATCGCCTTGGGTTCCGGGACTTTTTATCGATGCGGTGTTCCCTGCGCCTGACCCCCCACCGCGCCTGCTACGTAACGTCACGATTCGCGATATGAAGATTAAGCCGGGCACGACGCTCCTCGCGAGTGGCACTATCGTTGCGCGGATCGTACTGCCGATAGGTGTGAATGTGGCGTTGGAGGTGTCAAAGGTCCTCCCGGACGTGTTGGTTTTTGACGGAGAGGTACCGGAAGACGTTCCTTACTTTCGCATGATACTGAAGCCGGAGCCTGCGCCGCTTCCTGATCCGTTGCCTGAACGGGCGTTTGGACGTATCAGACCGGACGGGTGGGTGAACGCGTCGAGCGTGCTTGCAGCGCCGGAGAAAGGAGAAGGGAAAGCATATGTGGTGACTGCCAGGGTTGTGGATGTTCTGTTGGAGGTCTTGCCTGGGCGACAAAGAGAGTTTGGCAGTTTTGTCCGCAAGGTGGGTCTCATACGCGGGTATCTGGGGACGTGTACGGGTCTAACGGGTTTTCCTTTTTTCTTCTATGATCACAGGTCATATTTGGATCTGGCGCTACAGCTGGAATCTGGGGCTCGGCAGCGGTTTCTGTGAAGATTCAGGGGTTACTGCTTTCTGGGTCTGGCGGTGAGGTGGAGTTGACGGGGCTTCCGTTCCGAGGGAGTGTGCCTGTCCGGAAGAAGTCAATGCTTTCTGGTCATTGGACTTGGCCATTTTGGCCTTATCACTGGGGACATGCTGGTGGAGTCTCGCAGGAGGGTGCTCTCGACGCGAAAGCAAGTCGGACTTCGTTGTAAGAGTCGTTGTTCATTGTACTTTTATCCTGCTCGCACCTTAGATTGTCATCATCATATTATCGTACTCAGAAAAGTTCTTCATTTCTGTCAAGTCCTATTCCGCCACTACTGGTATCATACACATACACTTAGAAGGTAGTATTACAAAGCCAGGCAAACGTTCTTCGGCCGCAAGAACTCACTCCAATCGATCATTTAGTCAGAACGGGAGACGGGACGCTAGTAGTGGAACACCTACGCGTAAACCATGAGACGTAAAGTTCGCGATCGAGAAAAGAGACTGACCGAGAGGTAGTAGACAAAGACTCGCTGTAAGTTGAGGCTCTGCTCTGACACGTCGCCCAGAGCATAGACGAACGTGGAGTAACCCTCAACAAAATCACCCTCCTCCTTGTTCGGATTGACGGGAAACAATGGCATGAAGCTCTTCGCATTCCAAACGTTGTTGTCCTTTGGTGTGCTGCTCCCAGGCCAGAGGCTGACTTCACCCACGAGTTGATCATAAATCTCCTCTGAAAAAAATGTTAGTTCCACATTCGAAAACGTCAATACATGGCTCATGTTCCTTCCGTACCCTGAACGGCGGAAGACCCAAACAGCCACCCTTTCCTCCTAAATACGCTTTGCGTTATGAATGATTAACAAATTGAGAGGAAAGCCGAATACGCACGGATAAGCTTCCGCAGCGATTCGGAGCTTGACATTGTCAAGGGAAGGAGGGTAGTCACCAAGATCTTCGTGATTGTCAAGGCAATTGTCTTCGGGTTCCGTAACGTTGCCACTCGGTTTGTCCTATATATGTAACAATTTATAAACCTACGTGACGCAATGGAGAGAGAAAAAACTGACGCCGGTGATGAGAGGAAGGAAGTTCGTACAGAGGCGTTGGAAGAGATCCCTCACAGTGACGGTTCAACGTTCAACAGTGATGATGCATCACCTATCACCCGTGAAGTTCGAGGTACTGACTTGGATAAAGTGTAACGGTTCGGCTAAAATTGGAACGCGCCGGAATTGCACTCGGCACAACCGTTGGACTATCCGTCCCAATACTAGTAGCCAGGTCGACAACGCCGACAATGACCGTTACTAGATGCCCACGGCCACCCCGCAATGTCAACGACGGCTGTATACGCCGTTTGGCCCTCAAGTGGGACGACCCATCACGAGTGACAACCAACAACAATCTAGGCTTATGTCACCAACCCCACCCGAAAGATCCCCGCCACGTCGACTAGCCCAGGCACACAAACCAAGCCACCTTGCCAGTCCTACGCCGACACTCGACAACTATAGGATCCACCCCTGATGACCCCCTATAGCATACCCTAGATAGTCCCAGAGCCTGACGGAGATGACGACGACGATGTTTTCTTGTTGGAATGTCCGTAGTAAATAATTCACCATCTTTCCTAACACTGAGCCCCGGCTCCGACTCATCGGGGCTTTGACGGCTCACCGCCCGGCTTGAACTCCTGGTAAGCCCAAGCCCTCAAAAGCCGAGCCCGAGCCGGGCCGGGCCCGAACAACACTCATTCACAATGTTCAGAATCTTTCTACAAGGAGCTTCCAAAACGCCGCAAGAACGTCTCAAGATGATGGAATCATTGTTCAAGAAATTCGAAGATGAGGACGCGGTGCTGGCGTCGGAAAATCAGAGCGACACCGATGATCGGCTGCGCGATTGCAAGGTGTAGATATAGGTACCGTCTAACCCTCTTTTTCTCCAGTCACCCCATAAAGACCATAATAGATTCGGCGTCTGTCAGTATTCTCTGGTCGAAACTCTCCCCAGAGGAACAGGCAGAGTTTCTGAAGATCATGGATGAGCCATCCAGCAGGCACGCCCGGCAGCTTTTGATAAGCCAAGAATTGGAAAGCGGAAGATGTGAACCCTGGTGGGAAGCTGCGGCCGCCGACCTATCTCGCTCACGCCGACGTTTTGGCCCACGCCGGATCCGGATTCCTCCCGCCATGTTAATCCCTACTCCAAGTGGGAAACCTCTCGATTACTACATGTGTGCCATCTGGTGAGTTCGCATCCTAGACCCTGTTTTCGGAAGCCCGAGATCTACTCACACAACTAGTCCCATTTGTAACGGAACGGAAATCCATAACGCTATATTTAAACCTCACTGGTCTCATGACAGACATGTGGTCAAGGTTCCAGCCAGTACGTTCAGCCGCAACGCCAGCTTAGTAACGTCCTCGCTTATTCCCCCAGGGAGAAATGAACCCAGAGCTGTTTGGATTTCTACTCGGCGATGCCGCACGTCTGATCAGGCCATTACCAGTAACAGAGCTTCCAAACCAGTCCGTCCGGAACTCTGATGTTCCGCTGACCTCACATCCGCACGTCAACTCGATCCTGGTTCTCTCGGATATGACGAAGCTTTTCGAGGCCACCTCTCGAGACCAGAAACGCGTGATGAAGCATGTTTCGCCCAAGCTTTTGTTTTATGCCGCTCATATATTGTCGACCCCTTCTTCCATCCTTCAAACTGTTGCCCAAGAACTGGTTAAAAGAGCTCCAACATACAAAGAGGAGCCACAGTGTATGACAGGGGCTTCGGGTGAATGTCGGTCCCCGTTCGTATGATATATGATACTGAGTGGGTCGACTACGTTATGTGTGTAACTCGGGTCCCTTTCAAATCCCTCCCGCCATCTCCAGGGCGGCCTTCCGTCTCCGTCATTGTCACTATGCAGAACTAAAGGAGGAGTTGACAGTCGCGGCAGCAATCCCCTTCACGTCGATGATAATCAACTGCCACATTTGGCTCAGGTGTTAGTACCCCCGATCACGACATCTGACAGATGCTTCAAGAGCCGATTATCGCAGTGTTAGATTGAAGAAGATTGAACTTGTTCCTGACGGGCATCCTTGAAGAAGTGGGTAAGGTTAGGATGATGATCACATTGTGTGTTAAAGGACTTGAATGTCGTCGATCAGGAATTGCACAGGGAGTGGGCGCGCGGATTTAGAATGTCCAGAATCTACCGATAAAGTGACCGCGCCAACCAGGGGTTTGGGGACCTTGCGTTCTTTGTACGTAACAATGTAGGTAATGCAAACTTCTTCAGTCTGGCGTGAGCTGAAGCTGACCGAGGGTTTCGAGCCGCAATGGTTGTGCTCTCCGCGCCACGAGGAGCCCACCGCAAGTAGTTAATAATAACCGAAGAGCCCACCGCGGTCCGCAAGAAGTTAAATAACTGCGAGGGCTCTATCACTGCACTGAGAGGGTACTCACTCTACGTGACCGAGAAACCGGCCTGCTCAATCACCCCCCATAAAAGCCAGTCCAAGCTGAACGGACAGACACAGACACCCCCCATCCACTCCAATGTCATCTGAGCTCAACTGTGGTTCTGGCGGTGGTGCAGACAACCTTCTTAGTCTGCGCGTTGCCTCCATCTTCATCGTCCTCGTCGCTTCCTCAACCGGGGCTTTGTTCCCCGTCTTGGCCAGGCGTTCGTCCTGGCTTCATGTTCCAAAGCCCGCGTTCGAGTCAGTCCATCTCGTTCCGTCGATGAACAGTTTTTTTGATGTCCTTTAGCCTTGCCAAGTACTTTGGATCTGGTGTCATTGTTCGTAGTATCTTGTCCGTCACGGTCATTGCTGCAAAAAGACTCAGTCTATACCCAGATTGGGACGTCTTTTATTCATCTCCTATCCCCCGCCCTGGATGAATTGGGGTCTCCGTGTCTTTCTGAAGCATGGTCAGAATATGTAAGTCTCTGGCCGTCGATCGAGCATGTTGACTCAAGGTCCGTGATCTGGGTCAGCCCTACGCACTGGCACTCTGCCTTCTCAGCATATTCTCAACATTCATAATCGAGCTCACCGCTTTCCGGTGGGGAGCAGCCAAATTGGTCAAGCTCGGATCGCATCACGGTTTGTCTGCTCCCATATATCAACTTCTTGGTTGAGGTTGACCTGGGTATCCAGATGCTCATGGACACCATCTTGGCTTGCATGCTGGACCAAAAGCAACCTACGATACATCAAAGGATGAAGAAAAAAGCTATACAACTCAAGACTCGGATAGTACAACTGATATGGATGGAGCACACGACCACACGGTCCACACCACTGTAGCGGACAATCCACTTGCCCACATTATTGGCGTTGCGATTCTGGAGTTTGGTGTTATCCTTCATAGGTGCTTTTCTTTCTTTTTCTTTGCACAGGGGATCTTCTCATTCTTCTCATTTCTTACATCCACAGCGTTTTAATCGGCCTCACTTTAGCTGTCGCTGACAATTTCAAGATTCTTTTTTTGGTTATTATTTTCCACCGTAGGTCGTTCGGCGTTTTTTTTTCTGGACCTCCCTCATCGTTCCCCAGAAACATTTGAAGGTCTCGGTCTCGGATCGCGGCTGGCTTACTTGAAGCTACCAACAAAGTACAATTGGGTTCCCATTGCTGCCGCTGTGCTCTTTGGCGTTACGACCCCCCTCGGCATTGCCATTGGCCTCGGGGTCAAATCCACCTACAATCCTGGCAGCGTGACTGCCTCGATCGTCAGCGGAGTTCTGGACGCCCTGAGTGCAGGAATCTTGATTTACACTGGGCTAGTCGAGGCACGCGGATCCTTCGCCCTCTTAACTCGGCGCGCCCTTGCTGATGTGTTCTGTTTGTCTCCAGCTCTTGGCACATGAATTCCTTTTCAATAAGGAAATGATGGAGGCTTCGAATGCAAAGCTTATTTATGCTCTATCGTCGATGCTTCTGGGATGTGGTCTTATGGCCCTTCTGGGGAAGTGGGCATAGGGTTTGATCGTTCTTGTACAAATTAAACACGGATCAATGACATATGTACCGTATGTACTATTCAAATGCAACATGGGAGAACAAACTCCACTTTTCGCTCTCGGAGATGGAGTTTCTTTCCCCAACTCACGCATGTTTTTAATTTGTTTTACTGTGGCCCGTATCATTCATGGCAGAATCTGTTGGACCGATATGGTCTGTTCTTCTCGGTTTGTCTATATCGGGACACTCGGTCCCACGCCTCATTTTCTATAAATGGGATTAAACATGTGTTTACTCGAGTCCAATTGGCATGGCCAACACGCACGCGAGGTTTCGCGATCACCTGCCAAACGCATGATTGCTAAACCCCCTCTTACCTATGGTGGGGATGAGACAGACGACTCTCTGGATCTCTGTCTTGCTCACAACCCTCCATAGGTAAGAGGATCCTTTCCCTTCGGGATCTCTGTCTCTGCTCACAAGACTTCGCAGTCGTGTTGGCCTCGAGCTCCTCGAGCGTCTCTTTCGCGATTA
>Ga0307516_10010242_pt1 | contig 10331 bp, 5 predicted proteins | sample 19_EM_MG_FD_203310 | JGI IMG/M metagenome (GOLD analysis project Ga0307516, IMG submission 203310) | Populus trichocarpa ectomycorrhiza microbial communities from riparian zone in the Pacific Northwest, United States - 19_EM | ecosystem: Host-associated > Plants > Roots > Unclassified | place...
GTAGTCCAAGCATGGGTTCGACAGAAACTTGAGGCTCGTTGCTTCAAGGAGAGAGGATGTAGATGCGGATGCTGACCAACTCACCCCGTGAGTACTGTCATTCGATTCTGAGACTGGATATCGAACCCTTGCTTCTAGCAGCGCCGAGCGTTCACCAGAAAAGACTCAAACCACAGTCAAAGCCGACGATGTTGCGAGTTCTTCTTGATTTCAAGGGGTGTATGCACCTCCCTGCATGTTTTACGATGGCGATTTATTACGGATGTAGAGTCTGTACGATCCATGGGTGTTTATGACCCAGTCTCACCAGTTCCTCCTCTCGAGGGCTTCGTCAGCTTGAGCCTCCACAGTTCGACACCATCCCAATCGTCCTTGTCCCACCTAAGGCCGTCTTTGTCCATCGCTTGGACCAATTTTTTATGAGGGACGCGCTCTGGTTTGAATCCCCAGATTTGGCGTGCATCATTCCCGGGACGTAAGTTCCGGGTCTTGTCGACCTGGTTTTGCCAAGATTAGGAATCTACGGTTCGTTTTGTTGGTACTTGTTTGTTCGAGCGTGACGGTCACGTTGTGACGAGCCCGAGCCTTATCGCTTCACGCTTGAAAACCCCTTCCCCCTCGCCCCACCATCCTCCAGCTGCTCGCGATGGCCATCCCTGTACGCTACGGTTTCCTCGGAGAGAACAAAGTCTCTCTGTCCATCGACCCTGCCTTCGAAGAGTCGCATATCTCCGCTTCCACCGTCTACGCCCTCGATCTCCCTTGTCCCTTCGATGCTTCTGGCCGCCAATTCTCCTCTGTTGGAATCGAGGTCCCCACCGCGGGCGGTTTTTATGCCTCCCAAATGAAATTCGCCGTCTCTTACGGTCTTCCATCTGATGTACTTCTTGGTTCTGATTGGACCCTTCCATGCCAACCCCTCTTCATCGACAACCGGCTGTCCATCTCAGATCCCATGCCCGAGAATGTCGGGGTGCTTCCCCCTCCCCATCGTTGGCAACCGACGAACGGTCTGTCTCTCTCCCTTCGAGCAGCGCCTCCCCCTCTGATCCTCTGATTTCCCCTTTAGTTACAGTCGACCTCGCTCGACTCATCACAACCTCCCAGCCTGAAGCGCGTGATGTGCTGTCATCCATGCTGGGAGGTTGTTGTACCTGCACCGCATTTTGTAACAATCTGTTTATGGCCCATTGTATCGAAACACGCTGTGAAACTGATGAAGAGCGACGAGATGCTGTTCTGTACCATCTGTTGAATGGGATATGTATTACACAGCAAGATGTTCCCCCATGTAAATCTCTCGGCCGTGACCTTCCCTCGACAATGCACCTCTCGCATGAGATTTGTACCCTGCTCCTGTCTGCACATAAGCATAAGCAGCTGACCCGGAGTGTGTTCCGGTTATGCTGCATGTCCCTTGACCTGAAAACCAGTGGGCCCGATCATGAACGGGATCTATCTCGAAAACTGCAGCAGCGCCTGACGCGCTGGGCTCCACTCTACGATAGCGGGACTGCGGTTGACGCGATTTCCCGTATTGAGTCGTTTGGTTCTGGTTCCCTCCTTGAGTTGGCCGCTCTCCACGGGATTTGTTTTGGCGTGACCATTCCTGACAAGGACGGGCTTTGTAATGCCATTGTCCGTCACCTCATTCTCGGGAAGTGTCGAACCACCAGTGCTGCGCTGTGCACCTCTATCTGCTCTACCCTGCTTCCGCCTATTGAGCCCGACGTGCCAACTGATCTGGGACTGGTTCTTTTGGATGTGGTAATCGATTTGGGTATCAAGAAAACCCTCCGACGCGCATTGGATTGCATCGGGATTACTCATGCTCCTGCCGACCCTATCAGCGTCCTGCGGTCTCTGTTGCGCCAGCATCGTGACGAACTCCTTGTGAGAGGACAGCCGCGCTCACAGTGTAACGGACACTCCACGCCCAGCACCCGGGTCTTCGGTAACATTGTTGACAATTGGCCACAACGAGTCCCCCATTCTGACAAGGCGCGGATCGTCCGTGATTTTCGTACCGCGACGTCATCAAATAAGTTAAAAACTGTCAGTTGTGCATCCTGTGCGGAAAGGGTTCACGCAGAAGACGTCTCAAATCAACTTGTGGCCGGTTTTAATCTTGACGTTCTGCGTAGCTCCCTGTCCGTCTCTAATCAAACCGAGACGGCTCCCCCATTACCATATGTGGATGGCCCCCTGGGCGGGATTCTCGTTGACCCAACTGGTGTTCACCGCGATGAAGATGGCGCCCTATATCTATCATTGTGTCGTCCTTGCCGGAACGCCCTGTTGCGGAAAAAGCTTCCGAGATTCGCACTTGCTAACTTGAATGTTATCGGCACCGTTCCTCCGGAATTACAATCCCTGACGCTTGTGGAAGAGCTCATTGTTTCCAGGTGCAGGGCGAAAATGTGCATTGTAAAACTACAGGATCGCAGCGACGATGTCGACTTACCTACGGTTCAACGTGGCGTGAAAGGACATATCATCGTCTTTCCCCAACATCCCGAGAACCTACCCGACGTGATGCCGCCCTCAATTAGTGATATAATTTCACCCATATGCATCATTTTCTGCGGATCGACCATCCCGACTCCACAGTGGCTAAAGGAAAAGGCACGTCCATTGGTTGTACGTCGTGAGGTTGTTCTACATGCTCTCCGTTGGCTGTGCGTGCACAATGTACTGTATCACAACGTTATTATCGACTTGGACCGCATTTCGGCATTACCTGACAACGACGTCCTCAGTTATCACATTGAGCAGGTTGAGGCATCAACTGCAGCTCGTACGCTGGTTTCGCGGTACGATCTCTCGAACGGCCACTCGACTGAACCTTCCCCCGATAACTCAGTCCAGTTCGAAAGTGTTCTGATCACGGATATCGACGCCAATTCCCCATCATATAAATTGAAAGCCGCTGCTCTGCAACACGCGAAACGAGGGGGATCGTTCATCCAAATTCCCCATGACCCCAACCCGGTGAACGAGTTCTCTAACCCAGCCATGTTCCCTATGTTATATCCCACTCTCTTCCCTTACGGTATCGGCGGGTTTGAAAACAGATGCAGATTTATTCCGATAGGATTCGAGAACCACGTCAAGCACATGCTCGCCCTCAATGACAAGCGCTTCCAAGAACACTATTCTTTCATGTTCGTTGCTTTTAATGTCATTCAACGAAGGAAGCTCCTACTTCACACGAGCCTTCGGGTGAATCGGAAAAACTTCAGCGATTGGGCTCAAAAGTTCGTGAATGTTTCTGTTGACACGATGCAAGAACTTGCCGAACGTTCTTCGAATGGCTCTCAGCCAACGGCAACGACTGACGACGAGCAACAGGCACTCGATTTGCTAAAAGAAGTGAAGCTAATTTCTGGGAACATACCTGGCTCCGCCGCATCACGTCTAATCATGAGGAACGAAATTCGCGCAAACATTCTCTCCTTAGGCGTGCCAAGCTTCTATCTCACTGTCAACCCCGCAGACGTCTACAACCCCATCGTCCGTTTCCTTGCGGGGAACGATATTGATATTGATAACCTTTTGTCCCACGAAATTCCTACGTACTGGGATCAGGCAAAGGTGGTCGCTCGAAATCCGTGCATAGCCGCTACATTCTTTCATACATACATCAATGCGTTTGTTTCTGCAATCCTGGGGTACGATCCAAAGCAGCGCTCAATCACCCCAGGCATCCTTGGTGTCACGAGGGCTTACTACGGCTGCACAGAAGCTCAGGGCCGCGGATCATTGCATTGTCATATGGTCGTGTGGGTCCATGGTGGCATGACATCCGACCAAATACGAGCACGAGCCACGGCTGAGGTGGCGTGGAGGGATCGGTTGGTTGAGTTCCTCGATGATACAGTGTGCAACGTTGTTCCCGCCGATCCGGATCCCTCTATGACGGTACAGTCCTCCGAGCACCACCCCTGCGCTGTCCGCGGTATCGATATGAATGCGGATCCTAGTGCAGAAGAGACATTGAAGGCGTCGTTGAAAGACCTAAGGAATGTTGTTATGGAGTCACAACGTCATTCCCATACAGGTACATGTTACAAATATAGCAGCTCAGGCGAGAAAACATGCCGCTTCGGTCTCGACGAAAACAATGTAACGCCTGCCACATTTTTCGATGAGGAGACAGGTTCGCTCGTGCTGCGCCACCTGGATGGGATGGTCAATAACTACAACCCGACGATAGCATTAGGGACGCGCTGCAATGGTGATATCAAGTTCATGGCATCGGGGGATGCCGCCAAATCCGTGCTATTTTATATCACCGACTACATCACCAAAAACCAACTGAAATCACACGTTTCATTCAGCGCCCTCGAGGTTGCACTCAAAAAGCTCGGAGACCGTGATCCTACCGACACAGATATAGTGCTGAGAGCGAAAAAAATGTTGCAGAAGTGCGTCTACTCCATAATTTCCCACCAAGAACTTTCGGGTCAGCAGGTTGCCGCCTATCTCAGCGGTTACGGAGATCATTACAGTAGCCAGAAGTATAGGAACTTATACTGGACCGCTTTTGAGAGGAGCGTGGAGGCAGACGCCCCCTCACCAGAATGTTATTGTCCAGGCAGCGGCGTTCAGGACCGAGACGGTCTGTCAAGCCCCCAGAAACCCGTTGTCGACGACGGATCAGACGAGACAAGCTCAACGGACTTGGCGGATTGTACTGGAACCGACGACGACACCGACGAGGATGAGGATGTTACCGTTGTCGCAACTCAAAAAGGAACCGTTGTGCAATGCAGCACCCAAGTCCACGACTACCGTTTTCGCTCCCCAGGTTTGAGTCACTTCTCAGTTTGGGATTTCGTTTCACAAGTAGACAAGGTAAAAAAGCCCTCTGGATTGCACGACGTGAACGATGGTGCAGATGAAGGTGACCATTCTGAAAGCTCCGACGACGACTCGGCAGACGAGCCGGTACACGAAGGCGGCCTCCAGGATCCACAATACCTACACAGAACTCAAAATGGAGAAAACTCCAAGACATTCTTGCTCAGTCCGGAACATATACAGAGTGATGGGAAGGCACAAAGGCTCCGGAGTGACCCCTCGAGCTACTATATTCCCGTCCCCATTGGGCCGGCATTGCCCCGTCGTGACCGTCCAGAGCTGTTACAGAAATACTGTCGTCTGATGTTGATCTTGTTTAAACCATGGTGCACGGTTGAGGATTTGCGATTGCCTGACCAGACATGGGCCGATGCGTTTAGCGAGTTCATGGAAACAGCACAGAGTGGCGTGAAAACCGTCCTCGAGAACATGCAGGTATTGCATGAGTGCCATGATGCGAAGGATCTCGAAGACCGACGCAGGAGGGACGCACGCCGTGACAACATACAATTGGGACGCTCTCGGCGAAACGAGGTTGAACAGTTTGCAGGCGATGTCATTGAAGATGAATTACTCAACCACATTGACTCCGTTGTCAACTATGCGTCTGACCGACGTTCGAGGGTCAATGGGGATGTAATTGAGTGCCTGAGGGAACTGGACCAATCAGGGATCTACTTGGGATCTGGGGATTCTCAAGACCAGGTAGAAGGTCTCGCAGATTCCGTGGACGATCCGCTTCCAGAAAATATACCGCACGAGGACATCTGGAGGGCTGCTTATGACAGTCGGCGAAATATGTGGAAGCAGAAGCTGTGCACACCTCCTGAGACCTCAATCACCCCCGAACAAACACAAAATCACCCCACGGTATCGAACCTGGATGCGGTACGTGTTCCGAATGTCACGAGCATTGGGTCACGACAACCCCCACCATCTGTAAATATTGACGAAATAATCATGAAGTGGGGACTGAATGTCGAACAGGCGCGTGCTTTTTCGCTCATCGCACGTCATGCGCAGCAGACCCAGGTTTCGGAACCAATGAAAATGTACATCGGCGGGCCTGGGGGAACAGGAAAATCCCGAGTCATCGCTGCCCTGACGGACTATTTTGCTCAGCGTGGGGAGTCCAGGCGGTTACGTCTTACTTCGTTCACAGGGATCGCTGCGAAAAACATAAATGGCACAACTTTGCACACAGCCCTAGCTCTTAACCAGTTTCAGAAGAACCGAAAAAGAGGGAATGGAAAGACAAAAGCGAACCTCATCGCGATGTGGATTGGTGTCGATTACCTATTTATTGACGAAATTTCGATGATCGGTTGCGCCCTCCTCCTGCAAATCCATGAGGCGTTAGTGGACGCAAAAGGCTGCACGGAGCCATTCGGCGGCGTGAACGTGATATTCGCCGGAGATTTTGCACAGCTGCCCCCTGTGAGTCAGACAAAATTGTTCAGCCGAGTGAAGTCTGCGAAGGAAACCACAATATTTGGTCAGCTGCTGTGGAGATCGGTCACAACGGTCGTTATGCTCACCCAACAAATGCGCCAGGGCGGGGCCGGTAACGAGCGGTTCGTCGAAATGCTCTCAAGACTTCGCGACGGCAGGTGTACGCGGGATGATTACGATCTGTTGAATGACCGTCTGCTGAGTAACGCGCTGGATATTAGGCTCCAGCCACGATGGCAGCACGCCCCAGTCGTTGTCTATACAAACGCCATCAAGGATGCAATCAATCTCAAGGCGACGATGGCGTTCGCAAGGAGAACTGGCCAGCAGATTCACTGGTATCATGCTGTGGACACGTACTGCGGAAAACCAATCGAGGATCAGGAAATCAGCAATCTCCTGGATACCTTGCCATCCAACAAAACTGGTGGCCGTGTCCGTTCCCTGCCTTTGGTATTGGGCATGCCAGTTGTTGTGACCGAAAATTTCGATGTCGCTGGAGGCATTGTGAACGGGAGCGCCGGGATCCTCCGGAAGGTCCGATACCGTGTTGATGGCGCCGACAAGAGGTACATCACCTCTTGTATCGTACAACTCCCCGACGTCACCGCTGATGCACTTCCCAACCTCCCTCTCGGGCACATTGCTGTGTTACCCAACGAAACAGAGATGAAACCGCTTCATCATCCAAGCTCTGGCCGGAGTTGCACTCTCCGCCGATATCAGGTCCCTCTCGACGCTGGGTTCGCAACTACAGCGCACAAAGTCCAAGGCCAGACGCTGGAGAGAGTTGTCGTTGACCTGGCCAGCTGCATTGGGACGGAAGCCGCCTACGTCATGGTCTCCAGGTGCACGAGCCTCGACGGGTTGATGGTCCTCCGACCCTTTCCCATTGGAAAGATTAAGGTCCATCGGTCACAAGAGGCTCGGGACGAGTTCCGTCGGCTGGACGGACTCAATACCCAAACAGTGGATGAGCATGGAGATCACACAACGGGCGACGTCGGTCCATCCACCGTCTGTGAGACCCGCCCAGGGGAGGAGGTTTCACAAATTGCAACCTTATTTTCGGGGGCAAACCTTCTGGATATTGGCAGCGCGAGTCAGCTGTTAAACCAGCTGTGGGGCGCCAACGGGGGTGGAGGTATGTCGCCTTTAACCCTTCCCCGAAGTTATCTGTATCTCGTAACCGTACAGCTGACGATCCACACAGGGCCAAACCGTAACAAGAGAAAGGTTCCTTATCCGGACTCAGCCAACGAACACGCGCCCAAGCGGGCAAAAGACTCCTAAAGTGTTTTCCTATTTAGTTGCTTGCATTCGCTTGGGGAATAATCGCTCCGTCGCTTCACCGCTCCCCTCTGAGCCCGCATCATTCCCACTTCGTTTGTCTCGTCTTGCCGCCCATGCCCCCTCTTTCTTTCGAAGAGCGTGCCACCTCCGGCTGCTATGACCAATTGGCGGTGACTTTCGACCAGAAACCCGACTCCCTCGCCACTGTTGACTATGGCACCCACTTCACCACTGACTTCGCAGCATGGCGTGACGGAGATGTTAAAAATCACCGGACGACGTTCGTTCCGATCGACAAGTCCCTTGAGGAGGGTGCTAGCGAAGAACTGGTTGTGAACATCATCGGCGAAGTCGCCCGAGAGGGTAACGAGTTGACTGCACGGGGAAACACTTGGTTGAAGCGTAACCAGAAGATCCTCGAAAAGAACTCCGCCAAGGATGTTTTGGTTCTTGCCCTACCTACGATGGCAACCCCTGCCTTAACTATTCTCTACGAAAACCAAATATGTACTCTCGAGGCTCTCGAGGACAGTGTAACGCTCCCCACTCCCAAAGTTCGTGTTACATCGTTCACATATCTCTCCTTACTCACCTTGCCTTCAGGCCGGCACCAAAATCACCCACTGCGCTCGATCAACGGATTCCGAGGGGTCAACCATCGTCGTTACCTTTCCGTACAAATTTCGGGTATGCCCCCCAAGTCTTCATTGTGTGGTCACGTCGTTCACCCCAGAGACTAGACTCCGGATGAAGACTTCCACGTCGTCCGCCCCAAGCTAAAGAGGTCACTGACAGCTGCGATGTACGATGGGAACACAACCCGTGAGTATTCCCGGCCGGTGCTTGTTTCTGGCTTCGTTAACCCCCCTGTTTGCAGGACCCGAGCCTCAGCTTTGGGGCTTGTACGAACCACGACTCCTCCCCGACTATGATCCAAGCATTTTCGACTTGAGGAGGGCATTGCTTGCGCAGCAGGAGATACGCAATACCGCAGGCAAATTGGTTGCCCCTTGGGACCTTCAGGCTGCTCTCCGCCCTGGAACTCTTGTGGCAGTTGAAGCAACGCTTATCGTGTATAGCTTTTGCAGCGAGAATCCTGCGACTGTACGCATCTCACCGCCTTCGTTTAACTGCAGAACTAATAATTATACAGGTTTTCCAGATTCAGTGTCGTGGCGTCAAAATCCTCGAAGAATCACCATTGCCGATTGAGCAGGTCGTCATCACCCGCCCTCCCCCTGCACCCCCCCAGGTGCGGACGCCTTCGAAGTTATTCTCACTCCTTTCTACGCCCCCCCGTCAAGGTCTGGTCACGCACAACCCCAGCCAGCGCACGGGATCCCTCATTGGATCTAACTCTGCCTCCACCTCCACGGTGGTGGCCATTCCTCACGAAACTCCCGCCGTCCTTTCTACACCCCCCCGTCAAGGTCTGGTTGCGCACAACTCCAGCCAGCGCACGGGATCCCCCATTGGATCTAACTCTGCTTCCACCTCCACAGCGGCGGCAATTCCTCACGAAACTCCCACCAACAATCCCTCAGCTAAACGTAACACGAGGAAAGGAGGCGGTTGATGCTTCCTGTTTTCCAGGTTCCCATTTCCCTTTCTTCTTTTTGTCTTGCCCATCCGTGACCCCCCTCCTCCGGCTCCACTACCACATGCCACATGTTCGACTCGTCTCCCCCGCTTGCTGTATGTAAACTGTACCAACTGTTGATCAACTTTTTCTGTCCCACCTGTCAATCCCCCCTCCCCCGACTGTACGCCGTGGTACCTTCGCGTTCAAATCGCCTTCCCCGCTTGCTGTAACTGTAACAACTGTCGGGCTATTTTTTCCGCACCGCCCGTCAATCCCCCCAACTGTACTAGTACGTGCGCGTTTGAGTGACCTTCCCACTTGCTGTAAGCTGTACCAACCTTTGATCTATGAAATCGTTTGTCCCAAAACTTGCAGCGGTTGCCCATATGATGGGCCATTTTCCAGGGGATCGGGGGACCTTGACATCTCTTGCTCCCTCCGCCATGGGCCGTAACCCCAACAAATTTGCGTTCGTTCGACTCTGCACTGTGACCGGGTCGTTGATCCGGATCGCCGCGCGCTGGGAAGCTGGCCCGCCCGTGATGAAGTCAAATGTTGGGACCTGGCTGTGATTGTTTCCCCTTTCCTACTAGTACTACGGAACAAGCTCCGTCAAGTTATCCTCTTTCCGGAACATACACGACCGATGGCCAAGCGCTGTGTTAGCGTTGGGCTGGTTCGGCATGTCCGCGGGGGCGGGTGTCCGCCAAACTAGACGCCGTGTCGTCATCCATGATCATGTCCTCATCTCCGTTTGATCCATAACCCCCAGCCTGGCACACCACCGACTCAGATTGCAACTTGACAAGTTCAACCGGTATGTAGACGCACCGCGGTGAAGTCGGTCTGCTGATAGATAAGACAATAGACGTGAACTGGGCCTCGACCGACAAATTCCACGAGGACCACGCAAATCGTGTCCGTGCGTGATGCCGTCACTTCCGTACCTTCGGCTGGGGCGATCCCAATACATGGCCGTGAGCACACTGGACGCTGAGGACAGTCGGTGAGTGGCGTACTTGGATTAGTGGGCATGCCGCTTGCTTCACTGCTCGTGGTGTTCACAGCGAGTCGTTTGGGGTTGGGCTCTCCGTGTCGAGCGCACACCCCGTTCTATAACTCTTCGTACTGAAACCGCAGT
>Ga0307516_10010243_pt1 | contig 10331 bp, 11 predicted proteins | sample 19_EM_MG_FD_203310 | JGI IMG/M metagenome (GOLD analysis project Ga0307516, IMG submission 203310) | Populus trichocarpa ectomycorrhiza microbial communities from riparian zone in the Pacific Northwest, United States - 19_EM | ecosystem: Host-associated > Plants > Roots > Unclassified | place...
CCCTCGGTCCTCGGCACGCCGCTGCCCATCCCGGTGCCGTCCGAGGAATACGACGCTTGTCCCGTCACCGACGTAATGCGCCGCGTCGGCGACAGATGGACCCTGCTGATCGTGGTCTTGCTGGGCCAGAAACCGCACCGCTTCAACGAACTGCACCGTGCGGTCGAAGGCATCAGCCAGCGAATGCTCACCCGCACGCTGCGCGCGCTGGAACGCGACGGGCTGGCCGCTCGCACGATCTATCCGACCAACCCGCCGAGCGTCGAGTACGACCTGACGCCACTCGGCCGTACCCTCCTGAACCCGTTGTCGGCACTCGCCGACTGGGCGGTAGACCACGGCGCGGAATTAGCAACCGCCCGCACCCACCACGACACTCAGTCGCTCCGGGTCAAGCCAGGAACAAACCTGTCACAGCCATCGGGCGGGCAACAGGAGGTTGGTCGCCTCGATCGGTGGTAAGCCGTCGTCGAGACCACATCCCCGTTGGTAGATGTCGAGCATCGTGGCCTTGTCCGGGACGTCCTTACCGCCTGTCCAGCTCCAGGAAGTGCAGAAGTGCCTGCCGCATGCCTTCCATGCCGCAGGCGTTCGTGGCCGGGCCACGCATCGGACTCGGTCAGCTTTCGTCCCTGCACCGGTGAGCTGGGCACCAGCCTAGGCGGACCCGCGCCCCTGGACGGATTAACTCTAGCTATATAGAGTTAGGGCATGACTCGCCTCCGACGGCCCTCCGCGCAGACCGTTGCGGTTGTTTTCGCGCTGGCCGATACGCCGGCGGCCTGGCGGTATGGCTACCAGTTGTGCCAGCAGTTGGATATCAAGCCCGGCACGATGTATCCGATTCTGATGCGGCTGGCCGACCAGGGCCTGCTGGAGACCGACTGGGACAGCGAAGTCCCCGCCGGCCGGCCGCCCCGGCATCTGTACCGGCTGACCGGTTCCGGGCGGGCGCTGGCCACCGAGTTGGCCGCCGCCCGGTCCGCCGCGGCGGCCACCCCGCACATCGATCCGAAGGTGGGGTGGCAGGGCGCATGAGGTGGACCCAACGCGCGTTCCAGACCGTCACGACCTGGGTCGTGGTGACGGTGTGTGCGCTTCTCTTCGTCGTCGCTCTGGTGACCGCAGACCCGCTACCCGGGCCGGGCCAGGCTGTTGACGCCGCCGCCCGGCTGGCGATCCTGGCGGTGGTGTGGGCTTTCGCCGCCCGGACCGTGCTGCGGCATTGGTGGTCCGGGCCGGGCTCGCGGCTGTCCACGATGGATCCGCCGGCCCGGTTGCTCGCGGCCGCCGTGGCGGCGCTGCCCGAGCGCCGGCGCGAGTGGGGCATGGCGATGACCGCCGAGTTGGCCGAGGTGCCCGACCGCTCGACCCGGTGGCGGTTCGCCATCAGCGCTGTCCGGGCCACCATATGGTTGCCGCCGGCCGGCGGCTGGCCGCTGCTCACGCTGGTGGCCGCGGCGGTCGTGGCATCGGTTGTGGTTGCCGGGCCTGCCGTCGGCGCGGCTGTGCCCGGGCTGACGGTGTTCGCGGTGGCCTTCACCGCGCTCGTCGGCGCGATGGCGCTCCGGGCTGTCGTACGCCCGCGCCGGCTGCGGCTGCCCGCCCCCGCGCCGAGCGTCCTCGTGGTCCTCGGGGTGGCCGCGTCGATCGCGGTAACCGTGATCTTCCTGCGGCGCGAGCCGACCACGGTCAAGTACCTGCCGCCGGCCGACGCCGTGTTCCTCGCCGTCGTGCTGGCCGTCTGCCTGGGTGCCGCCGTGACAGCACAGCGGTGGCTGGGCACAAACCGGCGCGCGGCCCGCCTCGGCGCCGGCGCCGGTGTCGCGCTCGCTCTCTGCTTCCTGCTGGAAACCCGCATCGACACGACCGGCCTGACGGACACGGTCCAGGGCCTGCTCACCCTCCCGCTCGTGCCCACCGCGGTCGCCCTCTTCTTCCTGCCGGCACTGGTGGCGACGGTGGCCGACCGGTCGTTCCGGTCGGGCGTGCAGGCCGCCGTCTGGACCGTGATCACCACCGTCCCGCTCACCTACACCGTATGGCTGCCCGAAGGGCTACGCCGTCACGCGATCGACGGCACCCTGCTCGACGGCGCCTCCGGCCCGGTCGGCACGAACCTCGCCGACGCTCGCTGGGCCCTCGCCGCCATCCTCCTCGTCGGCCTCCCCCTCGCCGTGATCATCGCCGGCAGCGCCGCCGCAACCACCCGCCCGACTGCTACCCCGGCCAGCTGACCGAAATCCGGCCGCCGGACCGAAATCCGGCCGGCTAACCGGAACCCAGCCCGCTAACCGAAACCCAGCCGAGGTCCTCCCCCGAACCCGAACCCGAACCCCGAACCCCGAACCCGAACGCGAACCCCGAGCCCCGAGCCCCGAGCCCCGAAGGACCTCGGCCGGAATACCACTACGCCGCCCCCAAGGCCTCCGTCGGGGCCAGCCGCGCCGCGCGGATTGCCGGGTACAGCCCGGCTACCGCCCCGATCAGCACCGTCGCCGCCACCCCGCCCAGCAACGCCCATGCCGGCACCACCGTCGGCCAGGTCTGGGTCGTCGCATAGATCGCCGTGACCGCGAATCCGATCAGCACCCCCGACGCCCCGCCGATCAGGGACAGCAGTAGCGACTCCGCCACGAACTGCACCCGGATCTGCCCGCGCGTCGCGCCCAGCGATCTTCTCAGCCCGATCTCGGCCCGCCGCTCCAGCACCGAGATCACCATGGTGTTGGCGACCCCGATCCCGCCGACCAGCAGGGCCACGGCCCCCAGTCCCAGCAGCAGTTGGGTGAAGGTCCGGTCCGTGGCCTGCTGTGCGGCCAGCGCGTCCGACGGCCGGGAGACCTTGACCTCGTTGGGGTTCGCCGGGTTCGCCGTGGCCGCCAGCACGCCCCGGACCGCCGCGACCTGCTCGTCCTCGGATCGGGTGTAGACGGTCGTCGGGTGCCCGTCGAAGTCCAGGTAGGTCGCCGCGGCCGGCCAGCCGACGAGCGCGGCGGAGTCCAGTTCCGGTGCCAGCGGCGCCGGGTCCAGCACACCGATCACGGTGAACCAGCGCCCGCCCAGGTAGACCGCGGGCACGGCGCCGAGTCGCCGGGCCGTCGTGGCGCCGAGTACCACCGCCGGATATCGGGCGGTCGCCGCGTTGAGCCAGCTTCCGGTGGCGATCGTGGCGCCGACCGTGGACAGCAGATCCAGTTGCGCGGCCGCCACCGAGATGCCGCCGGTTTCCGCCTGTGGGATCCGGTCTGTGCGGTAGACCGAGGTGTCCGAGACCGTGCCGGTGGCCGCCGCCGCGTACACCGGGCCGATCCGCGAGATCATCGACACCGACTCGTCCGGCAGGGTGGCATCGTCGCCGAACATCGTGTTGCCCGGGGCCACCGTGAGCAGGTTGGTGCCCAGCGCCGCCAGGGCGCGGTCCAGATCGGCTCGGCTCGACGACGAGATGCCGACGACCGCCGTCATCGCCGCGATGCCGATCGCGATACCCAGCGAGGAAAGCACCGCACGCAGCGGCCTGGCGCTCAGCCCGGAGAGACCAACCCGCAGCAAATCCGACAAGGTCAGCCGGGCAGGTGAGAGGGACATCAGATCACCCGGCCGTCGCGCATGGCGATCTGCCGGGGCAGCCCGGCGGCCAGCTCCCGGTCGTGCGTGATCACCAGCACCGTCGTGCCGCCGGCGTGCAGTTCCCGCAGCAGTTCGATCACCCCCGCACCCGCGACCGAGTCCAGGTTTCCGGTCGGCTCGTCCGCCAGCAGCAACGCCGGATCGCCCGCGACCGCCCGGGCCATCGCGACCCGCTGCCGTTCGCCGCCGGACAGCTGGTGCGGCCGGTGCCCGAGCCGTCCGCCGAGACCCACCCGGTGCAGCGCGGCCTCCGCGCGCCGCTCCCGCTGTTTGCGGGGTACGCCCGCATACAGCAGTCCGTCCGCCACGTTGGCCATCGCGGAGCGCCCCGGGGCCAGGTGGAACTGTTGGAAGACGAAGCCGATCCGGCGGGCCCGCAGCGCCGACAGTTGCCGGTCGGACAGCTGGGCGACATCGTGCCCGTCGATCCGGACGGTGCCCGCGGACGGCCGGTCGAGCGTGCCGATGAGGTGCAGCATGGTGGACTTGCCGGAGCCGGACGGGCCGACGACCGCGGCCATCTCGCCGTACTCCACGCCGAGGTCCACAGAGTTCAGCGCCGTCACGCCGCCGGGGTAGGACTTCGTCGCGCCGGCCAGCTCGATCAGATTGCTCATGCGGGCATCCCCACCTTCATGCCCTCGGCGAGGCCGCCGCCGGAGACCTCGACGCGGGAGTCGGCGAACAGCCCGGTCTCGACCGCGACGATGCGGGTGGAGGTGCCGTCGACGATCTGCACGCCGTACCCGCCCTCGGCGAGCGCGAGCAGCGCCTGGACCGGCACGGTCAGCACGTCGGGGCGCTTCGACGCGGTGAACGCGACGCTGACCGAGGCCTGGTCCAGGCCCTTGGGCGCCTTGGCGAAGCCGACGGTGACGATGACGCTGGTCGATGCGTCCTCCTGGCCCTCGGCCGGCGTGACCACGGTCTCGACGTCCGTGATCTTGCCGGGCGCCTCGGTGCCGTCCGGCAGCGTCACCTGCACGGCCGCGCCCTTGCGGGCGAGCCGCTGGTCCGAGATGTCCAGCTCGACGGTGGCGACCCGGCCGGTGCCGGTCGTGTCGAGCAGCGCGGTGCCGGGCTGCACGACGTTGCCCGGCTCGGCCGAGCGGGAATCGACCCGGACCGGGCCGGGCGCGATGACGATCCGGGCCGGATCGACGGTCCCTGTCTCGGACACCCCAAGATCTTCCTGCCATTCCCGTACGGCGGAAGCGGTCGACGAGGTGTACGACTTGTCGACGGTGAAGCCTCGGTACCCCAGCGCCCAGAGGTTCTTTTCGAACTCCTTGACGTCCCGGCCGGTGTCGCCCGACGACAGCGTCCGGTAGGCGGGCAGCTTCCCGTACAGCAGCACCACCGGGTCGTCGTCGATCCGGTACAGGGCCTTGCCCCGGGTCACGGTCGATCCCGTGGCGGCGAGTCCGGTCACTGTGCCCGTGAGTCGGCTGGCTTGTGCCGTCGTGTCGCCGTACCCCAACTCGCCGTCCTGGGTCTGGGTGTCGACCAACGTCTCCCGCTGCACCGCCGCCGTGATCGGCGGCGCCGACGCCTCGGCCTGCTCCTGCGCGTCCGGCAGGCCGACCACGACGGCGGCCGCGGCACCGGCAGTGAGCGCGACAGCCGCGGCGGTGAATCCCATCCGCCGGCTCATGCTGTCGCCGGTCCGCGGGTCGTCATGCCGCCCTGGCGCTCCGGCATGTACTTGGCGCACAGCTGCTCGGCCTTGTCGAAGGTGGGATCTCCCGGGCCCATGCCCACCTTGTTGCCGTCGATATGCACGCTGCCGTCGGGTTGCGGATCGGGAAAGTCCTTCACCCCGTTCTCGCGCATGCACTTCGCCATCTGCCGGGCCTGTTCGAGCTGCTCCGGGTCCACCCGGCCGCGATCGCCGCCGTTGGGCGCGTATTTCTTGCACGCCTCCATCGCCGCGTCGAACTTCTCCTTGTTCTGGCTCTCCGGGATCCTGAGCGCCATACCCTCGCCGGGTTTCGGGTCGGGGAACCAGGTGATGCCCTGTTCGCGCATGCACTGCGCGTATTTCAGCGGCACGTCCTCGTCGCTGGTCGTCTCGGCACTGCTGCTCGCCGTGGGCGTCGCACCACCTGCCGAGGCCACCTGAGCGCCCGCGTCCGTACCCCCGCAGCCCGCCACCGCCGTAAGCAGCAGGCCGAGCGCGAGGATTCTCGTGGTCCGCATCGTCGTCTCCCTCGTCGGCGGCCGGGCGGCCGCCACGGGATGCAGTGAAGTCGCCGCCGCGTTTCGCGGCTGTCAGCGAAGACGGTGACGCCCACGTGACGTGACCATGGGTCACCATGGAGGCATGCGCATCCTGGTGGTCGAGGACGAGCCGCTGCTGGCCGACGCGGTCGCGGAGGGTTTGCGGCACGACGCCCACGCGGTGGACGTGGTGTACGACGGCGCGGCGGCCCTGGAGCGCGCCGGGGTGAACGACTACGACGTGGTGATCCTCGACCGGGACGTGCCGGTGGTGCACGGCGACGAGGTGTGCCGGGAGCTCACCGGTCGCGAGGCCACGCCGCGGATCATCATGCTGACGGCGGCCGCGGAGATCGACGACCGGGTCGCCGGGCTGGCGCTCGGCGCGGACGACTACCTGCCCAAGCCGTTCGCGTTCCGGGAGTTGGCCGCGCGGGTCGCCGCGCTCGGGCGCCGGTCGCGGCCGGCCGCGCCGCCCGTCCTGCGCCGGGCCGGGATCAGCCTGGACCCGCACCGGCGGGAGGTCTTCCGCGACGGCCGGTACGTGCCGCTGTCCCGCAAGGAGTTCGCGGTGCTGACCGAGCTGTTGCGCGCCGACGGCACCGCGGTCTCGGCCGAGCAGCTGTTGGAGAAGGCGTGGGACGAGAACGCCGATCCGTTCACGCACGCCGTCCGGATGACAATCCTGAAGTTGCGCCGCAAGCTCGGCAACCCGCCGGTGCTGCTCACCGAGCCGGGAGTGGGGTATCGGATCGGATGAGGCTCACCGTGCGCGGCCGGCTGACCCTGGTGTACGGCAGCCTGTTCATGGTCGCCGGCCTGGTCATGCTCGGCGTCACCTATGTCCTGGTGTCACACGAAGTACCGGGCAAAGCGGTCTTCCAGGGCGAGACGACGGTCGGCGCGGTGGCGGGCGCCGCGGCGATCCCGTCGCCGAGGTCCGATCTGTTCGTCCAGAAGATCGTCGACGACACCCGTGCCGACACCCTGTCCGCCCTGCTGACCCAGGGCGGCATCGCGCTGCTCGTGGTCGGGATCGCCGCGATCGCGCTGGGCTGGCTGCTTGCCGGGCGGATGCTGCAGCCGCTGCACCAGATCACCGACACCGCGCGGCGGATCGCCGAGGCCCCGGCGGCCGACCGCGGGCTGCACGAGCGGATCGCGCTGGCCGGGCCGGACGACGAGATCAAACAGCTGGCGGACACCTTCGATCTGATGCTGACCCGGCTGGACCGCTCGTTCGACGGGCAGCGGCGGTTCATCGCGAACGCGTCGCACGAGCTACGCACGCCGCTCACACTGAATCGAACCCTGTTGGAGGTCGCGCTGCAGCAGGTGTCGGCCTCGCCGGACGTACGGCAGCTCGGCACGACCCTGCTGGCGATCAACGACCGGCACGGCCGGCTGATCGACGGCCTGCTGGTGCTGGCCCGCTCGGAGCGGGAACTGACCGAGTGCTCCTACGTCGATCTCGCGGACATCGCCTCGCACGTGAGTTCGGCGGAGGTCCTGGTCGACCTGAGCGAGGCGGCCACGCTCGGCGACCCGATCCTGCTCGAACGGCTGGTGCAGAACCTCGTCGACAACGGCGTGCGGCACAACCTCCCGACGGGCGGCTGGGTGCGGGTGACCACGTTCAGCAAGGAGAACCTGGCGACGCTGGAGGTCAGCAACACCGGGCCGGCCGTGCCCCGCTACGAGGTGGAGAGCCTCTTCGAGCCGTTCCGCCGGCTCGGCACCGACCGGCTCGCCGGGCCCGGCGCCGGGCTGGGCCTGTCGATCGTGCGGGCGGTGGCCCGGGCACACGGCGGCGAGGTGCTCGCCGTGCCGCGGGAGGGCGGCGGGCTGGTCGTCACGGTCACCCTCCCGGCGGCCCACCTCTGGCCGGAGCCTGACTAGCTCTGGTTGTAGCTGACCAGCAACATGTCGCGGTGGGCCGGCTCGGTGCCGGCCGGCGAGATCGGCGACGTGTAGTGCAACAACGCCCGATCGTCCAGGTAGAGCGAGTCGAGCGGCGTCCGCAGCACACCCTTCATCAGGTGTACGCCGTCCTCGGTCCGCACCTCGGTCTCGCCGCCGACGACGTTCTCCCGCTTCATCAGGTGCATCGACACGTATGCGAACCCGTCACGGTGCACGCCCTCGGGCACCGGCTCGCCGACCACGTCCTGGGAGCCGACGATGCGTACCAGATGGACGTTGATGTCCCAGCCCGCCGCGGCCGGCAGTTGCGCGACGCTGAAGCGCAGCAGCCCGTGCAGGAACGGGTTGGCCCCGACCGCCGCGTCGACCGGGGCGAAGATCCGCTCCTCGCCGCCGAAAAGCTTGTTGTCCTGCCGCGACTGGAAGTAGGGCCCGTCGGGCTGGCGCACCAGCGCGTCGCCGGCATAGCGGTAACGGGCGTGCCGGCGGAACCGGTATCTGTGGGGCTCACGCATGTAGGGATCGGCCGGGAGGTCATTCCAGGCCTCGGCCAGCCGGGCAAGCATCGCCGCGTCCGCCGGGTCGAACACGAAGTCGGGGCCGCGCAGCAGGCAATATCCGCGCTCGGCCAGATCGGCGGTGACGGCATGCTGTGCCGAAATCACTATGTCGTTCCCCTCCACAGCTGATCTTTCCATCGTACGGCGACCCCGCCCAGGTCAAGCCTCCGGCGCCGGTGGGGTCGGCGCCTTCACCCGCCAGGAGATGTCGAACCCCTGGTGCGGGAGAATCGCGTGATTCATCGTCCAGATGGTCTGGGTCTTGTCGCTGTGGTCCTGCTTGCTGAAGGCACGCCAGGGCGCGGACTGGAACGCCGCTACCTCAAGTTCCTCGTCGTGTTCGATGTCCAACTCGACGTTCTCGGTGGCCTGTAGCGCCCGCCAGAAGTTCACATCGTTGGCCCGCTGAATCTTGGTCCGGCGCACCATGATCATGATCTCGTCGCCGGGATCCACCCTCGGCGTCGGAATGTGGTACTCGATCGCGCCGCCGAGCCGCTCCGCATACTCGGCGAGCTTCGCCTCGTCGAGCGTCCTGTCGTCGTCGGAGCCGACGCCATCCGGCCGCAGGCGGTCGCGCAGGCGGTTCGGCTGCAGGCGCACCTCGGTCAGCCGCCCGTACCCGGGAAACCGGTCCTCGTAGTTGAAGTCCGACATGCAATGCAGGTCCAGCTCGCGCGACTCGGGCGAGGTGTTGCAGAGCCGGTAGCGCTCGAAGATCTTGATGCTGACGAAGTCCGGATTCTCCGCGAGCCGATGGATCTTCAGGTTCAGCCGGTAGTCCCGATTCACCACCGGCACGTCGATGATCTGCCGCTGGATCGAGAGAAACACCGGCTCGGTGATCTTCTCCGCGAGCATGGCCCGCACGCTGCCCCGCTCAAGCACGCTCTCCAGCATCCGCTCGGAGATCTCGCGTTGCTCCTGGGAAAGCCGCCGCACGAACCGCTCCATGTCCTTGCGGGAGGACCGCTCCCAGGTCGCCAGCACGATGCCGGCCAGCAGGATCGTGGTGGTGATGTCGGACCAGATGCGATCCAGCACCGGCAGGGTCGACTGCAGCCTGGCGGTCTCCCGCAAGGTATAGAGCAAAAGGTATGAAACCACCGAGACGCTCAGCAGCAACCCGGGCACGACCCACTGGCTGCGCCCGTTCTGACTACGCCCGTTCGACCTGCCCGGCCCGGGCTCGGCAGCAGCCAACGCACTCCCCCATCCCACGTCCCGCATCCACAGTGGCATCGATCCGCCACCAGCCCGTCCACGGCCGGGCCAGTGTATGGGCTTCCGACGGTTGCTCACCCTATGTAGAGTGCGTACATGGGTGGCGGTCCGCGGATGACGACGTCGGTGCTGAAGATCGCGGCGGCGCTGCTCGCCGGCGCCACAGCCGAGCGGTACGGGCTGCAGCTCATGCAGGAGACCGGCCTGCCCAGCGGCACGCTGTATCCGATCCTGGTCCGCCTGGAACGGGCCGGTTGGGTGGAGTCACGCTGGGAAGAGGTCGACCCGGTGGCCGAGGGCCGACCGAGCCGCCGCTACTACCGGCTGACGGCGGACGGCGCGGCGCAGGCGAGACGCGAGGTGGCCACGATGCACCAGCAGATGGCCCGCGGCGCGCCCGGCGCGGCACCCGACGTTCGGACGCGGCCGGCATGAGGCGGAGCAGCATGATCGACCGACTGGCTCGGGTCCTCGTCGACCTCGCGGCCCGGCGCTGGCCGGCGGAGCTCGCCGACGAGATGGCCGAGGAGTGGCACGCCGAGTTGGCGGCGCTTCGAGCCGACCGGCGCCCGTGGCGATCCCTCGCCTTCGCGGGCAGCCTCGCCCTCTCCCCCGCGGTCGAGGCGGCGGACGAGGATCCGGTGACCTGGCCGCAGCGGCTCGCGGCCGGGGGCCGCGCGCTGTCGCTGCCGATCGCGCTGACCCTGGTCGCGGCGGCCCTGTTCAACGGGGTGCACGTCGCGCAGGAGCGGTTCGGCCCAGCGGCGGGAG
>Ga0307516_10010244_pt1 | contig 10330 bp, 7 predicted proteins | sample 19_EM_MG_FD_203310 | JGI IMG/M metagenome (GOLD analysis project Ga0307516, IMG submission 203310) | Populus trichocarpa ectomycorrhiza microbial communities from riparian zone in the Pacific Northwest, United States - 19_EM | ecosystem: Host-associated > Plants > Roots > Unclassified | place...
CCTCCGCTATCGTCAAGTCGGCTGATTGATAGGAGACAGTTGGGAGCATCGGGTATGTGGAGAACTTCGCGTAGTTGGTGTTGAATTATTTTCCCTTCCACAGAGAACTTTACCACCACCGTTCCTCGATCCTCGACCTCCGCTTGTCCCTTCCCTACCCCTTGCACGGTGACGTTCGACAGTTGGGTGTATTCACTGAATGCATCTCGTTCAGTGCAGATGTGCGATGTCGTCCCTGAATCCAAGATCCAATCTAATTTGGAAAATCGATCCGGATCTGCGTTTGCCATGTAGGATGCGTCGGATAAGAGTCGGTTCGTCGTTTCTGTTGCCTGATTTGATTGATGACCGCCCTTTCCAGATCCTTGCCCTTTCGGGCCTTTCCCTTCACTACCTCCACCTTTGGACCAGCAGTCTTTTGCCATGTGTCCCTTCTTGTGGCAATTGTAGCATTCCTTGTCCGAGTCCGACTTCCCGCGACCCTTGACAAAACCTTTCACCTGAAACGATGATCCTGCAGCCTCTGAGGTACGTCCCTTTCTTCGGCGATCCTCTTCATATAAAATCGCAATCAACTCGTGCGATCTTAATGTAGGCTTGTTGCTGCTCGATCCGAGATAAGCGGATGTGTATACATCCCAGCTTTCTGGTAACGAGGTGAGCAATATCATGACAAAATCTTCGTCGTTGACCTTGTTGTCCATCAGGTGCAACTCCTCCTGTAGCCTCCGTTATTTCGAAATGTGATCCACCAAGTCGAAATTATTTTCGTCTGCCTCCATGCGGTAAAGCGCGCGGCGTGTCGCCAAGACACCGATCCGTCCCTTCGCTTCTTTTACCATGCATAACTGATCCCACATCTCTTTCGCAGTGTCCGCCCCACTCAAGTGAACCATTTCCGTGTCCCCTACCACGAGCTCGATTCGAGTCCGGGCCTTGGCGTCGCCTTCGCGCCATTTCTTCGACGCGACTTCTTCGTCTTTCGTCGGAGTTTGGGGATCGTTGAATCCTGGAGGTGCTGCGTCTTTCGCGATGTACGACTCCAGTCCAAGGTCACGGAGTACTGCAAGCATTCGACGCTTCCACGGCATCCAATTCATGGCCTTCAACATTTCGATTCGGTACGACCCGCCTAAGGTCGTGTTCGAGGTTTCTTCAGACATAGTGGTGAGATAAGTTTCAGGTGAGATATGAGAGGTGTAAATCGAGGTTTAGAGATTAAGGCCGGGGCCCATAACCTATAGAGAATAACGCAGTGAAAGTTATAGAATTGGACCTCACGGAGGTCTTTTATACCTAGAAGACATTTGTATCCTACCTACGAAGGCTGTACCGAAAAGCTATGTAAGTATAGTATGTACTATGGTAATGGTCGAGTAGTCTACGTGTCCGTTTCACCAATTGAATGAACGCGTCGCCCAGCGACCGTTTGTATGCTCCGTTCCCAACACCATCCCACCTTCCTGCGCTCAAGTATATCTTGGGATATGTGTTAATAGCTCATGATTTCCTCGCCAGGAAACTGTTTCTTCCTTCCATAAAAGATATTCTCAATCCCGCGCCAGGGCAGATGATGCTAACCCTGCGAGGGCTAGGATCACTCGTATCATGCACCTTCGACTCGGAACTACCTAGTTTAATCCACGCATCATTCGGGGATTTCCTCCTTGATAAGGCCTGTTCGAAACATTTTCATATTGATTCTGAAGAATGGGGGTATTGTACGCTCCGCTTCGTTTTGGCTCTGGCCTGCAGGTCATTGGCCTCAGACCCTTACAAATGGACCTTGACAGGTCAGGCCCTCATTTTTTTCGATTGGTATCGTATGGGACCAATGTGCAGACTCCAGGTGGCCTTGAACCCGAGTGTGCATACAGCATGAAAATTTGGAATCTGGTGCAATATCTTCAACGTTCTTTCGAACTTAGTTCAAGTAAGGATCAGCTCGTAGGCCTTGTTCGTGAAAGTCTAGCGCGAGGCCTTTGGTCCTCATACTTCAATGAGCTGGACAGTTGGTCGGATGAGAGAAAGTTTCATGCACTTGAACTGTTAGTGGCAATAATCCCTCCAGATGATCAGGTATCGGTTGTGTTTTCCCAATTCGACCCAGCTGAGGCAGTGATTCCGCAGTATGAAACAATCAGCCCTGAAAACCAACAATTCCTCGTGCGGCTGAGGACACGTTGCGACTCTGTCTTATACGCCTACCTTTCGAAAATTGCAGGTACTCCTGAACAAAGAAATTACCTGCATGTTGTGTATACCATAGCCGCGGCCGACGACGTATTACAACCGGAGGACTCTGATGAACTTGAAGCAACCCTCAATAAAATAACCGAAATTCTCAAGCTTCATCCCCCTACTTTCCAACCATGCGGGAGTCCTTATGTTCTCCTCGACGCAACAAGTCACTGGAAGGTTCTGCACCGGACAAACTACCTCAGGGACTTTCTATCGAATCCGGAGCGAAGTAGACTGTTCCACTATGATTCAGGACTGTGGAGTGCGATTGTCGTGGTTCGCTACATCAAGTATTTGGGAACAACATATTCTTTAAAGTGAGATGCTCGATTCAAGGGAGGTCATTCCACGTTTTAACAATTGATCTAGGTCAACGACAGCATGTTCGCTATGGGGGACTATGCACGAACTCGTCGAAGGGCAAAGCCCGATGATGCAGACCTGCTGTCCCAGATCCAAAGCATTCACCCATGTACGCTAGTAGGTCATGGTCGAAACGCACGTTACTGTTCATTGCTTGCGTCAAAGGTGGTAGATTGGCTTCAGGTCAGTCCCGTCATCATGTCGACAAGACGCAATTAATTTAATCAAACTTGACGATGACCATATAACCTGTTCCCAGAAATGCCGCGATCCACCACAAGAAACAATATCACTGTGGAACGAATACGTTGATAAAAATGACTCCGACGAAGATGACTCGAACTCTCGATGATACTTATGATTCCTCACTAATGCGACAACGCAGTATTCAATGACATTACGGAGATGTAAGCCTTCGAGAGTCTCACTCCATCTTAGCGGTGTCGTATACCACCATATACATGTATCACTTGTTCGTGCCCTTCTATCGAGCATCCTACGTTTTGCGAGAAAAGATGAAGTCACGAATCCGACTCACAATAGCGGAGACTGCCAGGTACACGTCATTTTGGTGAATCTGACATACTGTTCAGTATCAATTTCCGCCGGGCCCCACAATGATCAGACTGACCTACACATGACTTTGGCGATCCCAAAAGTGAGTTCTCCAAGCCGTTGCAAAGTGGGTAAATGTCGCTCTCGAAACTCAAGCAAGCTTCACCGTGTGCGGCGTGAACATATGGGAGAGGCGTTGCACGAGAAGGTGGTCTTTGAAACCAGGAATTGACCATGTATTTCGATGGTTTGAGCGTAGATCATGCTGGGAAAAGAGCCTACATTTACTGCATTGGGAGTCACTGGCTGCCGATAACACAGACGTTGGTGAATCACGCACATCATCACACTTCACCCTGAGCGACAACAGTATATTGCAGTCTAGGCTTTCCAGGGGTACCACGTTCCTTTACCGGCATTCATCACGATCTCTACTGGGCGGGCGGTATAGGCCTTCTCGTCTAGACCAGACTGCAGCGGGACGAGCAGCCTTGTTGTGCGTGGCGGTGACGATCGGGTGGAAGGGTGGAGCCTGACGGATAGCGGCAGGGCATCGTCAGCAAACCAAGATGAGATTGAAGCATTTCCGGGAAACTTACCATTCGCAAAGGTATCCCCTGATCCTCGAGGGTCCAGATGTAGTGATAATTCTGGTCGCAAGAATAGGTCGAACCCGAACGGCTAGGCCTTAAACCATCAAAGCTTAGGCCTCAGAGCTGAAAAGCTATGGCGGAAGTCCTGCATAATTACCGCCCGTTCTTGATAGGGGTGCCATTGCGGAGGAGCTGATAACAACAAGGTCGACCTGGTGTGGACGCGGGCGGGAGCGTCATCTCCCAAGGCAGAGTGGGTGCCGGGCCAGAGGAGCGATAATTCAGTAGGTAGGGTTTGCACCGCTGTGGCGACGTGGCCTCGGGGCGAAGGTGTGGGTGGTGCAATGAATGGAGGTCTCAACGACGACAGAGGGCCGGGGTCATCGTGTTATTCGGTATTGGGTAGGAGCCGGTGGGCGATGGGGCAAATGGTACGAGAGCAAACGGGCAGAACGGGTGGGTTCACAAATCACAGGAGGGTATCTTCGGGTGTAGTGGATCAGAATGTGGTGGGAGATTAAGCTGGGGAACGGAGGCAGTGAGCGGGGTGTCTGTTTTATGGGGAGGGGCTTACATACTGGTCAAGCGCGTGGTTTGGCACCGAAACTGCGGGATGACAGAGGAAGTGGTGAGTGGACACTGTCGGTCATTAGAGGGGTGCGGCCCGAAGACTGCGATCGTCCGACGTGATGCGGAGTTGACATTTTGTGGGGCCGGTGATGCGGCAACGGGGATAGCCGGTAGGCTTGGCCATTTGAATGCCCGACACGACCCAAAGCAAAAATCGACGCACGGACGCCATTCCCAAACTTCGTAGTAGCCAAGGCCAGCAGGCATGGCGCGGTGGAGGATTTTCGCCCATTGTGAATCTTTTCCTTCGATACCCGACAGACTGACAGCTGGATGCGCCATCTGGGACAGATATTTGGGGTGACTCTAATTGCCGTTCTGAGGCAGATACAGAGGATGGCTGAATCCAGGGTCAGGATCATCTTTTCGCGTACGCTGTTCATGTCGCTAACGATAACTTACAGTGGCTACCCGGGCCGTTACCATACCGGCCGCAGCCAATCGGGGTCAATGAGCCCGGCATCTCCCAGGCTTCCTCATTATAGAACTTCCTATGGGACACGCCAACATGAAGTCTCATTAAATTAGGTCTCGACGCATCGGGACGACGGAGGTCTACAAACCCTGCGATCATGCATGACTGGGATATATCCTTGGTACGTCCGTCCTCTCTTTACTGGTCTATATAACTGAACATGCATTATGTAGTTTACTTCCCCGGGCGATTACAGCAAACATAGTCGGAATGCGTGGCACAGAAGATGACTTCGTTGAGGGGAGGCGCCTCCAACGCCTCTGATGATGACTTCAGTACTGTCCCCTTTAACCCTCCTGCCACCGAAAGTCAACATGACGACGATGACGGCGACCACCAAAACGCGGTGTCCAAGACGACATTCGCTCGTCCTCGGCCAGCGAACGCCTACCCATGACCATGCACCCAACTCCTCACTCCAATGCCCCCCTCAGAGGGCAAGAGCAGACAAAACACGAGTTTAGGGACACCGTTGCGGAGACGTGGGGCAGGAGAGCTCGCCGTGTCGTAGTACGCGATGGACTACGCTGCGCAGGGAGACTTGTAGCATCTCTCTCTCAAAGGACCAATGGTTGCCACGATGCACGTTTGACGTGCCGGGAGCCGACCGGACATATCGTCTTGTGGGGAGGAGTTTGACAAGGTCTTGAAGGGGTTGCTGGAGGAGGGCAGTGGCGTTATGTTTGTAAGTACATCCCCTCTTGCCTTTCACTCTTCCTTTCGTAGAATTGATTGGAGCATTGTCAATGCAGATGTGTCGGGTGTATTGGAAACGGAGAAAACAGCGACTATCGGGCTGACATCGCCACATTCTACTTATGTATCGATAATAACACAGCCTTCATTGCACACGTCCTTGGTACTAGTCGTCAGGAAGCCCTGAAGCATGTTGAACACCAGACATGCAGACGACGCCGTGGCACGGCATGGACCTCCAAGAATCAATACCAGTGGCTCGACAGTGAACATCAATGGCGGGTCCATCATCGACGTAGCTCGAGATTATCAATATCAAATCACGGAGTTGTCTTCAATAACCAGAGAATATCCATCAACCACTCATAGCCAGGTTGGTAGTTCGGACGAGACTGCACGGAAACCTCCAAATCTCACGAAACCTAGGTTTCCCTTGGCCAACACTCATACACCTCGTCTCCATGGGTGCCGCTTACGATTCGCAGGAACGCGGTCCTCCTCCTCGATGTCTTACTGGAACGAGGAAGGAAGTGTTAAAGAACATCGATGCATGGGTCGGGGCTGGTGCGGCGGGCGACAAGGTTCTTTGGCTTCATGGTCCTGCCGGCGCAGGGAAATCGGCCATCGCTCAGACCGTTGCAGAGACTTGTGCTGGGCGCAATCAGCTAGCGGCGAGTTTCTTCTTCGCTCGGACGGCTGCACATCGCAACGAAGTCAAGTATCTCTTTCCAACCATTGCCGTTCAGATTGCCTTCTCAGCCCCAGAAAAACGCCAGAGACTACACGAAATTATCAACAGTGACCCATTCATTGCTGAGCGGGCCTTGGGCCCCGTCGACCTATTGGCTGCTTTAATTGACGACGACCGCTCCGCACAGGTACCCCGAGCCTCTTCGCCATTCCTAGTCATTGTCGATGGTCTCGATGAGTGCCAGAGGAAAAATGACCAGTGTTGGATCCTCGCACAGGTTTCTCGCATGGTCAACACTCAGCATTTGGCGCTCCGCTTCTTGATCGTGAGCCGTCCTGAGTCCCATCTCTGCGAAGCATTTGAGGAACCAGTCCTGGCCAACGTTACAGAAACGTTGTCCCTTTATGGCGACTTCGGCGCTCCTGATGATATTTCCATGTATCTTCAGAGCGAGTTCTCGAGGATATACGACTCCAAGAGACACAGCGATGCCATGGGATTTATACCTAGACCTTGGCCATCCGAGGACATTATCGAGCAACTTGCAAGGAAGTCGGGAGGCTACTTTATCTACGCCTCCACAGTTGTCAAATTCGTCGACGAAGAGTACTTCTTGCCTACAGCTCGACTCGACCAAGTTCTCGGCATTTCGAATTCGTTTACCCTCGTTTCGGAATCGAACCCCTTTGCTGAGCTTGATCAGCTGTACATTCTAATCCTCTCGTCCTACCCGACATCCCAACTTCCTGTGCTCAAACATATCTTGGGATACCTGGTGGTCCCTTATGTCAGAAACACTATGTATTTCACCTCCATTGAAGACTTCCTCGGTCTCCCGCCCGGGCAGATGGGGGCTACGCTGCGCGGGCTACGATCACTTGTATCCCTTAATAGGTGGTCCGATCCTGTTCTAATCCATGCATCGTTCGGGGATTTCATTCTTGACAAGGCTCGCGCAGGAGATTATTATATTGATTCTGAAGAATGGGTCTTCACTGCATTCCGTCGTACTTTTTCCGTCTGCTGCATGGCACTGTGTCGGTCATTAAAACATCGCAACTGTGCCTCGAAGCTTATGAAAGGTCGGTGCCTCATTACGATCTGGGATCATAAGGGACCAATGTACTTACAGATTGTAGAATACCATGAAAGTGATTACAACATCGAGGAGCTGTTGGTATTTCTAAAGTCTTCTCTCAATTTTAGTTCAAGCAAGGATCAACTCGTAAATGTTCTCCATGAAATCCTCTCGTTCTCATGCTTGCGGGAACCGGAAAGTTGGTCAGATGAGGATATTATCCCGGCAATTGATGTGTTATTGGCCATATCCCATCTAAAGGATCAGGTATCAGTCGCGTTTTCTTCACTCGACCCAGCTGAGGCAGTTGTTCTACTACAGTGTAAACCATCCAGTCCTACATATCAAGATTTCTTCATGCCGCTGAGGACACTTTATGACTCAGTCTTACACCGTTACCTTCTGAAAATTGCGGATACTGCTGAGAAAAGAAATTATCTGCATGTTTTGTGCACCGCAGCTGACGCAGGACGACCCACTGGCATGCGCATTAATGAAGTGCTCATCAAAGATATAGCCCAAATCCTCGAGCTTTATCCCCCCATTTTCCAACCATGGAGAATCCCCGTTGACCTCCTTGATGTAAGCAAATTCTTGGAAATTCACCGGGGGTCGGACTACTTCACGGGCTTTCTATGGAATCCGGAACGAAGCAAATTGTTCCACCTTGATCCAGGACGGTGGAGTGCAATTGTCGTGGCTCGCTACATGAGGCATTTGAGAGGAGCCCCTCATTTCAGGTGAGATATCTGATATGCGATCCAAAGGAGGTCATCCCACATTTAACCATTGATCCAGCTCAGCAACACGGGGTTTTCTATGGACGAGTTTACCCAAACTCTTGGAAAGGGCAAAGCCCGATGATGCAGACCTGCTGTCCGAGATCCAAAGCAATGACCCAGCAATTCTTAATATAAAAGCTGGGGCTGGTAGCCCCGTATTCAAATCGCTCGTGCCCAAGGTGGTAGATTGGCTTCAGGTCAGTCCAGGCTTCATGTGGACTAAAAACATAAATAATGTTAGTTGACAACCTTATAACCTGTTCCCAGAAATGCCGCGATCCACCACACGGAACAATATTACTTTGGAACCGTTATGTTGAGAAACATGACTTGAATGAGGGTGACTTGGATGAAGGTGACTCAGTGGATGAAGACGACTTAGAAGGAGACGACTTGGGGGGCTCGAACTCTCGATGATACTTATTATTCCTCACTAATGCGACGTCGCATTATGGAGATATGAGCCTTCGAGAGTCCCACTGCGCCGTAGCGGCGTCTACCACAATATACATGTATACCTTGTCCACGCCCTTCAATCAAGCATTCAGCGTTTCGCGAGAAAAAATGTCATCTGAAGGTGAGATTTGATGAGGTTACGATAGCGGAGGTTGTCCCACCCCGCCAGACACACGTCGTCTTCGTGAATCTGACAAATCCCGTCGAGCTCCACAACGATCAGACTGACCTAAGTTACAAGTAGCATTGCATGACTTCGGCGACCCCAAAACACCATTCTCCAAGCCATTATTACAAAGAGGGTAGACGTTGCTTTCGCAACTCAAGCAAACTTCACTGTGTACGGCGTGAACATATGGGAGAGGCGTTGTTCGAGGGGGCTCTTGAAATCAGGAATTGACAATGTAGCCCGAGCGTAGATCATACTGGGCGAAGAGCCCACATTTACTGCATTGGAAGTCACTGACTGCCAGTAACACAAGCGTTGGTGAATCACGCACATGATGATGTGCATCATCATCATTCCAGTCTTTAGCATGAGACACTAGGAAACTTGTGGTCTATACTTTCCAGACGCTCCTTCTCCGGTATCCATCGCGATCTCTACTGGTGGGTGGCACACGCCTTCTCGTCTAGACCAGACTGCAGTGGGACGAGCAGCCTTGTTGTGCGTGGCGGGGACGATCCCGGTGGAAGGCTGGAGCCCGACGGATAGCGGCAGGGTAACGTCAGCAAATCAAGATGAGATTGAAGCAGATCCGGGAAACTTACCATTCGCGAAGGTATCCCCTGATCCTCGAGGGTCCGAATGTAGTGATAATTTACCAAGAAAACTGGTCTAGACGAAGTCTTGGTCTGTTTACAGTCCTGCGAAGTAAAAGGCTCTTTCTGGGCACTGCGAGAATAGCCCGTACCCGAACAGCTAGGCCCTAAACCGTCAGAGCCTTGAGCCGATTCCAAGCCCAGGGCTCAGCGCTGAAAAGTGATGTCGGAAGTCCTGCATAATTGCCGCCTGTTCCTGCCGTTGGCGATGCGCTGATAAAAGGTCGGCCTAGTGTGGACGCGGGTGGGAGCGTCGTCTCCCAAACCAGAGTGGATGCCGGACCGGGCCAGTATGACAGCGTTACGTGGATGGGCAGGGCTTGCACCGCTGTGGCGACGGGGCCTCGGGTGAAGGTGTGTGTCGTGCGATGGATGTAGGTCTTAACCACGACAGAGGACCAGGGGTCCTCAGGCGCCGATGAGATGAGGGTCTTGGCAGGTAGGGGCCGATGGACGATGTGACGAGTGGTGCGGCACCAAACGAGCAGCGCGGGTAAGGTCATAAATTACAGGAGGGTATCGTTCGGCGAGGATGGCATCACGGAGTTGACATTTTGTGGAGGCCGGTGGCGCGGCAATGGGGATAGCCGCCAGACCTTGTGAGCCGTTTTGGCGGCTCCGGCTTGGCCACTCCAAGTTTGAATGCCCGACACGACCCGGGCCGCAATCTTTCCCATGGCAAAAATCGACGCGTGGACACCATTCCCAAACTTCGTAGCAGGCATGGTGTGATGGGGGCACGGCGCAGCTGGTGACTCTAATTGTGCTGTTCTGAGGTAGATACAGAGGATGGCTGAGTCCAGGGTCAGGATCATCTTTTCGCGTACGCTGTTCGTGTCGCTAACATTGACAATAATTTACAGTTGCCATACAGGCCGCAGCCAGTCGGGGTCAACGAGCCCGGCACTCCGCAGGCTTCCGAATGATAGAACTTCCTGTGGGACACGC
>Ga0307516_10010245_pt1 | contig 10329 bp, 13 predicted proteins | sample 19_EM_MG_FD_203310 | JGI IMG/M metagenome (GOLD analysis project Ga0307516, IMG submission 203310) | Populus trichocarpa ectomycorrhiza microbial communities from riparian zone in the Pacific Northwest, United States - 19_EM | ecosystem: Host-associated > Plants > Roots > Unclassified | place...
ATCTCATTTTGGGGTTCAATGATAAGATTCATGGATGGAGATTGAGTGGAAAACTATTTGTGATTCTCACCAGGTGCACTGTCTGCAGGAGCAAGGTATAGTTTATATGAAAGCAGAATGTTGAATTCTCGTTATTTGTCTCAAGATGATACAAAGTATGACACGCTACCACTATATTGAGATCGATTCGGGGAAATATCGGTATGCATTATTACTTCCCCCCGCTCTTCGCGCCCGCACTGGCACCCCCGGCAGAAGCCTTGGCTCCTGCTCCACTTGCGGCCTTGTTAGTGTTCGTGGCGGCAGCTGACTGGGCGCGCGCAGGGAACGAGCTCTTGCTTGTGGAGTGACTGGCTTTTGCCTATGAACATGTCCAAGTCATCAGCCTTGGCTCGGGAGCCATTGGGAGGGGATGAACTTGAGTAGATTGAATCCTTGAAGCGGCCGAGGGTGTCATCGGAGTTTTGGCCATGCTGAATTCGGGTTAGTCAGAGTTCTAAGGTCGAGGTGAGTCCAGTGTGACTCCCGATGCCGGGGGGAAATGCACGGGCCTTTTCGTAGGGGTACTTGAGTTTTAGTCAAGTTGGTGATGGTCCCAGCCAAGAAGGTGATGAGATTGGTTAGGGGAGATCATGAGTTCTTATACCTCCCTCCTTCTATCAGCGCTGGCAGAAGAACCTACGCGCGTGTGACTTAAGTTGTGGGCATAAGCATGAAGCACGGCGCCTACCTGTTCTATTTGTGAAGGAAGGTGTCAACCGATTTCAGCTAAAATTAATTCCCCGGTCTGAGTCCGCAAAGTTTGTATGAAGGCGAGTGCGAGCCGTGGTGCCCGTGCGTGTTATCTGCACACCTAGACTCTCTGCTGTGGGGATTGCCGGGAACGTTTTCACATTTAATCTGTGTCAGGCGCGTTCTTGAACGTTCTTTGATTCCTGGCGGTTATCATAGTCTGGGTTGTCAAGATTGATATGGTACTCACTCAGAAGCCGTGCTTGGTGACGCGGCTTGCCATTTCTTGGTATTATGGGATCGGTCATCTATCACACGTTCCAAAATCGACCATCCTAGCGCGACGATTCCAACGGTGACTGAACAAGTTAAGATGGTGATGATCGTTTGAAATGACACGAAATATCATCACATGACTTTTTTCATCCCAACTTGCAACCATGATTCTCATTCGACCCTCGTACAGTAGCTTATGAAGCTTGCAATACGGTATTACGTTTCCGACGATATACGAGTTAACCAGCTTGATCCCTGAACCTGAGGTCAACGCCGGTCAAATTTTTTGCTCACGCTCACTTCTCAGTGGGCGCCAGATTGCATGATAGTTATCATTGATATGGGCCGTCACACAACAGATTGTCTTCGTCGCATGTTCGTTTGTAATGGAACGAAAGGCTGTGCCCATCCGTTCTAGTAGGTTGCGCCGCCATGCCAGTGGACTTCACGCATACCTGTAGATCTTATGCTATCTATGATAAGACCTGAGATCAAGTTTGCAACAGGGTCTGGGTAGAATTATATCGGAGTACATCCTAGCTTGGGGTTCGCGGTATCAGGAAGTCTGGACCTGCCAAGGGGTCACTCACAGTAGATCCAAAGCCGGTCCAGTATTCACTTTGACTTAATAGGTTCGCATATTTCTTGTCAACGCCCGGTGCGCAACGAATTTCCGTAACAATTTACACCCGCACTTATTTTTCAGGCTTCTGCCTGTTCATCACAGCCCGCTGCGTTTGCTAGCGTGGCTTTCTCGAGTAAAAGCACGGAAGCTCCAGTACTCACAAAAGGACTTGTGAGGTAGCGCGTTTATTCACCGCAAGGTCAAGCTCGGGGTCATTGACGAAGAGAGTCTGATAATGGTACGTCATCAGCTGACTCTCAGTGGCTTTGTTCCGGGACTAAAGCAAGCCAAGGCGTGCAAGCAACCGAGGCGCAGGGATAACATTGAAACCAGCCAATGAAATTCGCGTTGAACAGACCCCATGATGCTGGATCCGGAAAGATTTCCCCCGCAGAATGACATGGTATGTCACAGTCTGATTTAACCCCCAAAACCCCCGCAATCCTAAAGGGATATTATTATTTTCCCGTCCCGACAAAGTCCACGATAGTATGGCCGATCTGGCCGAAAATTCCTTCTTTGTTCCTTGTCTGTCCATTAGTGCCGATGACGTTCTTTATGCGCTCATTTAGCTATGATAGGATAGGATAGATGGCGACCATATTTTCAGAGACTGCCGTAGTACACGGAAGCTCCTCCCAGAGGGCCCGGAGGTCGGAACCTGGTCGGGACCTTTTGAAAACTGGTAAGCTCCAAGGTTCTACTTAAATGCGAAGGAGCGTATAATCGCGTCGATTTCTTAACGCTAACGTTAACCTTTTTCGAGCCAAAGTCTTATATGGTCCGCCGGTGAGTGTGTATATAGACTCTGCTGTAGTGATTTACGGCGCCGGGAGGACGGTGAGATTCGTTTGTTGTCGGTCCTCATCTAATCCCCTCGATTAGGAGTGTGCTGAGTCGGATATCGATATGACGTACCGATCCGAGTCATTACCGACTTTGAAGTATACCCCTCCTGCTCATTAGGCCTGAACGCTGAGCCCCAACATGACTATTTCTGCATTTACATGCAAGCTCGCGGATCCCCATGTTGGAACGGGAGCCTATGTGAGCCCATAAATTAATTTGTCATTGTCGCTCCCACCGCTCACTTTTGAACATTGGGACAGAGCCTCGTGCACAAGGCCACTGAAGAACCGTCTGGACGAGAGGTGGCCGTCAAGCAAGTGCGTGGATCTAGGACATTGAAGCGACCCACTCTCCGCCACGAGACTCGTATTCTGCAATTTCTGAACGGCCAAGCCGCCATTCCCGCTGTATATGGATATGGTCACCTCGAGCATTTCGAGTATATGTCCGTGGAACTTCTGGGACCAAGCAGAGCAGAGCAGCAGAAGAAGGGGGGTGCTGGTGTGATGCCGGAGACCGTCCTTCGGGTCCTGGATCAGACGCTGGTGTGTAGATTTCTCCTAATCTAGTTTCATCCCGTACTACACACACATAGCTCGCAGGATTAAAGCACATCCACTCTCTCGGCATTGTGCATCGCGACATTCAACCCGACAACCTTATCTGCGCATTCGATGAATCGACAATCAAAATCATTGACTTTGGGATCTCCAAAACCTTTTCCCGTGGCCAACCGAGCAAGTACGACCCACTGAAGGAGCGTCGACATATACTTGGAACTCTATACTGGGCAAGCCTGAATTCTCACAACGGCATAGGTCAGTGCATGCCATGTCTCCTAGCTTCCTTCGAATTCCTTTTTACCCAAGCACGTAGATCTTGGCCCTCGCGATGACATCGAGTCCTTGGCCCTCACTGCCTTATTCCTTCTCCGTGGTCACCTGCCTTGGAAACCTCGCCCACATCTGGAGGATCAGCTCCGTTCGCAAGAGATTGTCCGACTCATGAAATCGGTTTACCCAGGGCCTCGTTTGTCTGTCGGTCTTCCCGATGAATTCGGCGATCTGCTCACTTACAGCCGCTCCCTGGACTTTGGTCAGCTTCCAGACTATGGGGCCATCATGCGTTCATTTAATAGTCTGGCTGAGAGGATGGGGTATCTCTCTGACAGCGATAGCGGACCACTCGACTGGACACCGTGCTACCCCGAAATCAGCAACCCTATTGTCGATGAGCCCGAAGTCTCGATACCTGACAAGGACGAGGGCGATGTTGACCCCCGAAGGAAAAACAGCTACGAGGGGTGGGATCTTGATGGATGGGAGCACCCGGGGGCTGAGCGAGACAAGGACATCACCTTGCCCGCAAAGCTGGAGGCACAGTTGGATGGTATCATCCCGGTGATTACAGAGGTATACACCCCTCACTGGGAACAGGGCGTGTGACTGGTATAATCGTCGACAAGTGCTTTTTGGTAGCTGTAGACAAACCGATATGGGCGCGTCATGTATTTACGCCGAAAACTTTCCAGTCATAGGTGACCAAAATCCTGACCCACGTCAAGGACATCACGTCAGGTATGGGCTATCCCCTCAAGCTGCAGTATGACTTGCTGGAGACGGAGCAGTGGCTTTTTGGAGTTTCAAATTGAACAACCCATCGGCGTCTTCAGATTGCATGATTGCGTCGACCGTCCGCTCGACTTCACGCCAGCCCTCAAAAGGGGGAAGTGGTCTGCGGCTTCCATACGGAGGGCGGGGACGGTTCCGGGGGAGGGGAAGTTGAAGCTGGTGCGGCCCAGTGTGGAAGAATACTTTGCGATTCGTTGAACTTTCATGGTCACGGTCCATGATGGACGATCTGGCCGGAAATTCCTTCTTTATGAGTCCTTGCCTGAATATTATTATTAGTGCGCCGACGTTCCTTTAAATTTATGCGCTCATTGAGAGCAGATGAAAAACATTGAACTTCTAGCCCGACACGCGCTCTTCGCATATCTTTGATACCGAACGTGGTTGGCGCATCCTCAACGCCGTCAATTTCTCATCAACTTCTTTAGATCGTTGTAATACTCAACTATCACTGTATCGATATTGTTACATTTGGAATTCTAACAAACAAGACCGCACCCTCAAAACAGAAGGAACCAAACTCTCTAATCGCTTCCCAACCCCAGCCTGTTCGAACTTCGCTCCTCGAACTATTTCTTCTTGGGAGCCTTTGCGGCAGGTGCTTCGGTAGGGGCTTGTGCTGATCCTGCAGTAGACTTCGGGCTGACCGGGGCCTTGGCCGTCGCCGGTACTTTGCCACTTCCTGCCTTTGCCTAGGACTATTGTTTAGTGGGATACAGATTGGTTATTGGACGACATACCTGACCAGCCTGGACTTTCGACGCGGCGCCGCTCGAGGGTTTCTTTGCCATTATAATATCTGCGTTGGCTGAGAAACAAAAGAGACTCGTATAGCGAAGGATGAGTACCTGGTGAAGAGATGCGATTGGGGCAGATCAAGGTGATGAATGGGTTGAGAGCCGACAAGGACAAAGTCTGCCCTCCTTTTATACATTCTTTTTCAGGTGGCGCTGGCCAGTGCGCACGGAATGACTCAATCGCGCGATTTGTGCCACTCGTAAGGATAAAGTTGCGCGACGGAAAACCATCGGAGCTGGGCGTCCATTAAATGTCCTGTGTGGGAAGGCTTTCGAAGGAATCAATGCTGCTAAGCCAACTGGAGTTCGGTCGGCGTGAGTGCGATAATGCGGCAGTCGAAATGGCTGATGGGCAGACGGCAGTTTGCGATTGCTGTGTCACTCAAAAGATCCACCAATACGATGACGCATGCGGTCCTCCTTGATCTGGTTTTAACTTCTGGATGAAAAACGCGGTGTTTGGGTTGTATCAAAAGATAATAGGAGTCATCTACATGAAAATGTCCAAGAAACGTGCTAAGGAGTGACATTATGGTGTTACGAGAAAACTCATCGTAAGAAGGGCAGGTAATGAATATGCTTGAAGGGCACCGTCAAGGCGTCTACGTTGGTACTGTTTTATGGGAATATCATGTTAACTCGGTGCTGGGAGGTTCCCGTGGAATGAGGCCTACATTGTCGTAAATAGCAATAGCTCCCGTGCAGCCGTCATGGGTGAATCCGACGTCTGATACGATGCCGCCGAAGATACGATGCCGCAGTCGTACCACGGGGTGTAAGGTCGCCTCTGGCTCCGGACAATCTCGAGAAGAATGACCAAGCCCAGTGTGCAGGAATGTCGTGCGTCGACCGGGAAGGTAAATGTGAGGCGACGGCATCCGATCTTCTTTGAGGAGATGTAGCTCCGGTGCCTAGAGATAGCAAGGCGCCCGCAATAGTGAGATAGCACGAGAATCGCATGATGAGAGTTCTTCGAGCAAGGCTGACGTTCTGGGAAGTATTCCATATCTTTAGATATCGTATCACGAGATCGAGGAGCCCTAACCTTGTGATGATTGAAGGAGATCCCAATGCGGTTTCGAAATGACCCAAGGAGTAGGGGAGAGAGAAGTGACGAGGGAAAAGGGGGGATCCAGAAGAGCTACCCCTGTACCGGTTGTTTAAGAGTCGATCGAAGCCGGCCTCAAGGTCCCACGCCTCGTTTTTTTGCCTCATTTTGGGCACGTCTTTTTTCACCCCTGCCCGTACCGAGGTAAGCCCTGGCCCGGGAATTTGAGCTGGGGGGAACAGCCCGAGTAGGTCCGAGCGCCGAGCAGCTGGTATGATGATTGATCGACACGATGCCCGTCTGTACGTAATTATGTAATGCCCTCCGAACCAAATAAACATCAATACTCTGGACACCGTTGAGCTGGCCTTTCACCTCGATGACGAAACACAGCAAGAATAACACCGCCTCGTCCATTTTCAGCTATGCAGAGTACAAGAAACTGGACTATGGTACCAAACGTGTATGTGATACCGTGGATTAGATTCGGCAGCATGTTGACTACCTATATGCACCCCAGCAACGCCTCGGCAATGAGTCGATGCGTCGCTTTGATGCCTGCGCTCTATGTCTGAACAGTGCTAGGGAACCGGTTGCATGCAATAAAGGACACCTGTTCTGCAAGGAGTGTGTGTTCACGGACCTCCGTGAGCCCTCAGTTCATCCAATCAGGCAATTCTGTTTCTCATTTATTCAGTCACACAGAAAAAGGATGCAAAAAGACAGCAGGCCAAGTTGGAGGTTCTTAAACAAGAAGCTGAAGAGGAGAAGGCAAGAGCAAGAGAGGCTGCCCGAGAACGTGTATTACTAGAGTTTGAGAAGGGTCAATTGGGGCTTGCTGGTAAACCCACTGTTAGTGGTGTAAATTCCAGTGGCGACACGGACGAAGGTAAGTAATCGAAATCGATTGGTTGTGTCCAACTTGACGGGAGCTTTTGAAGCAAGGGGAACGAAACGCAAGTTTGACTTTGACTCTTCGACTGTTGAGACCCTTGCTCGTGAGGCGGAAGAGGCGGCTCTTCGGCAGATAGAGCGAGAGCAAGCAGAAGCCCTCCGCAGCAAGCTCCCCGATTTCTGGCTCCCTTCTCTGACTCCCACGTATTCCTCGACCAGTGCACCCCAATCCCTGAAAGATGTCAAGGTGCAAACAACCTGTCGTGGGGGAGACCCACCTCACCCGATAATGTGAGCTGTATATATTCCTTTTTTACGCGGATTATTTTCTGACGTATGTCCAGACTAAAGAACCTCTTCCCCGTGAAGTTCACGTACTTTGATTCTACGGCCAAATCTTCACGTTCCTCGGAATCTACTCCGGTAGGGGACGAAAGAGCCGAGAAAGGCAAGGAAGATCGAGAGCCAATATGCCCGTCTTGTAAAAAACAATTGTCGAACAATCTTCTTATGTTTGGTATGTCTTGACTCATTCAAGCCCTTCATACTCTTACTCTTCTTTTGTTCTGGTTTCAGTCATGAAGCCCTGTGCACACGTTACGTGTAAAACATGTACTGATTCTCTCGTTCGACCGGCTAAACAGTGTATCGTGTGCGACAAACAACTGAATGAGAAAGACATCATCGAACTCAAACGAGAAGGTAATGTTTTCTTTCCATGGCCTGTATATCGTCTTATACAAGAGGGATACTTCTATAGGAACTGGATTTGCCGGCGGTGGTATGGCAGAGACATCGAAGGCGGGAGTCGCGTTCCAGGGTTAATATCCTCAAGTAGGGATTCTTTGCGTATGAATCACGCAATCATTTCCGGTCTAACAATTTTCTCCGCTGATCTTGGCACTCGACACGATTGCAAACTTTATTCCGAAAATCTCGATGTTTCTGAGCATTTCTAGATGATCCTCGTCTACAGGCACCCACATTCCGAATAACGTTGCGAGATATGATGCATGTAGGACGAGATACACGGTCATGACTCCAATGCTGCTCTAACCCCCATTCTTACGAGATATTGAGCCACGGTTCTCGTACTTGCCTCCAATGCCACAATGATTTGGTTTATAGAGCTCGCGTGTCCTTTGGGTTTGCCTGTCTGCGATTAGGAGCACCTGCCTTGGCTCTGAGGGCTGATTCCGACGCCCACGACTTTTCCAGGCATCAGCGCACGAAGAAACTACGATGAACAAAGAGACATACGCGCAAGGACAGTTGAGTGGGCTTTTTAAGCTTCGAGATGTTGCTGGCCTGCTTCTTTCAGTTCTTGATCAGACGGGGGTCAGGCTCCTGGAGTTGGGAGGAACTTACTCTGAGTTTCTTCTCTTTCTTCTTCCTTGCTTCCCAAAAGCCTACCATCTCGTTTGTCAGTGCCCACATTTCCGTCTCATAATCCGACGTTTTGTGGTATGGCGGGGGTAAACTGATATCAAGCAACATTTCGGAATACGCGAATGTGTTGATCATGGTTTCCAGGATCTCGATCCCGTCCTCGTCAGCAGGCTCGGATTCTGGATTGATCGAGACAAGATTGCCTTGAGGCTTCCTTTGAAGAGTCTTGGACGTGTCGTAAAACGACGCCCGCTGACGAAGAGGTCGTACGCGAATTTCAAGAGGGGAGGATCGTTGGTGACGAAGTGGCCGGTATTCGGGAGGAGACGGTATGTCAGGAGGAGTTCTGGTGATCCCAGAGACACGGTTGTTTACCTCGCTCTTAGGTTGTACGGTTAGGGTCATCTCCGGGTCAACAAGAAAGATGGGCTTGTGGGAGAGGATTGGCGAGGGCGGCGAGAGGGTGAACAATATGTTCTTCTCTGGGTCGATGGTGGCTGGGATGGGGATCAAGACAACGGCTTCATCCACGTCATCCGAGGTGTACCCCTGAGTGCATGCCTGGCGAGAATACGCCAGATGGCCTTCCTTGTTCTCCTGCCCACCGATAGACATCGTGGATGGATCCGGGGAGACTGCATATGCGGGTGGGGGAGCGCGCTGTGCATCTGAATTAAGAGCTCGAGTATCCCCTCCACCATACCCCTCTTCCTTAAAGTTCCTCGTCGGCGGATTTCCCTTGATTGGGATGGGGACATCCACCGATGCAGCTGGGCTGAACCCACGGTGGTAGCACACGATAGATAACGCAACCAATGGCAGGACAACGCTGGTCGTAAGGAAATCGGTGACGTTGAGTATCATGGTACGGTGAGATTGTGAGGTTCTTTGAGAATGAGTGAAGAGCCATGAAGAGGGGATATCATAATGTCGTAAAGGAGTGACTCGCGGCTGAAGGACGTGACGATCATCGCTGCTCGATATGATCAGGAGCAACTCACGATCATGGAGAGGTGGATCCCACGATCCGCATTGCCTTCACGTTCTCTGCGGTGACCACGCCACCATTCACCTCGCTCTAATACTATATGGGATCGTCGGTCGACTTGTCAAGTGATGCAGCGGTGCCAGAGACCACGATGGCCTTACCCGAGTCCCGCCGCTCAATCAATAATACAGGGTTAAATTTCCACGAACTAATCACTCTAAGTTGAGGTGGTTTTCCTTTTAGTTCCTGCCACAACATACAGGGGTTCTGGTCGAAAACGCGGAATTCATCACTGGCATAAACATATTCGGTAGCCAAAGGCCACAGGAGGTTGTGTTGGAAGATGGTGTTGAGAAACGCCAGTGAAGGAAAAATTGAGCCCACCGCGCCATTTCGCGGTAAATCGAGCGATATAAGTACTCTGGTTGTACCTGTAGGCGTAATTACACTGTCGAAGTCCATTCCTCCGACTCCCGAGTCCTAACTACTGAAGCCGAAAAGCGACCTGACTCTCCCAGTCATGTACGTGGTGCCCTGCGTGCGGTGTGTACCCCTACAATGGGCGCGATGGTGCTATCCTACTCCTGCTGCTGCCTTATGGGCAAAGTCACATCTTTGTCTCGCTCTCCTTGACACTCTCATGCGTCAACGTCCCTCTCGTAATAGCTGTCCACCCCAAGGTAGTCAAGGTAGCAACAATACGGCCTTTACGCTCGTCCTCACCCTCGTCAGGAATCGAAACAGGGGCTCGTTGACGATAACTTTTCTGAATTCGTGATTGCACGGCCTCGAGTGGAGTGGTCCGCTGTCGTGGACGTAGTACCCCATCCTCTCGGCCAGACTTTTGAATGAACGTATGAGGACGCCGTAGTCTGGAAGCTGGCCAAAGTCCAGCGAGTGACCGCCGACTATAAGTGAGCAGATCGCTGAATTATCTGGAAGGCCAGTAGACAAAACCGGGCCTAAGCAAACCGATTTCATGAGTCGGAAAATCTCTTGCGAACGGAGCTCATCCTCCAGATGTCGGCGGGGTTTCCAAGGCAGGTGACCACGGAGAAGGAATAGGGAAGTGAGAACCAAGGACTCGATGTCATCACGGC
>Ga0307516_10010246_pt1 | contig 10329 bp, 9 predicted proteins | sample 19_EM_MG_FD_203310 | JGI IMG/M metagenome (GOLD analysis project Ga0307516, IMG submission 203310) | Populus trichocarpa ectomycorrhiza microbial communities from riparian zone in the Pacific Northwest, United States - 19_EM | ecosystem: Host-associated > Plants > Roots > Unclassified | place...
GCGCAGCCGAGTCGCCGGATCCGGATTGAAGTACTCGTGCTTGGCCGCCGAGACTTCGAGGTGCCCGGCGGCTCGCAACTGCGGGACGAACGGCGCCTCCTCAGTCGTTTCCGCACGCTGCTGTGATTTACTATGCGACCCCGAAGAGCACTGCCGGATGTCCACTACCGACAGTGTGCGGCACGGCCCGTGGACATGATCCGGGAGGGGCACGATGCGGATCGCCACCTTCAACGTGGAGAACCTGTTCAACCGGGCGCGGGCACTCGACCAGCGGACCTGGGCGACCGGGCGGCCGGTGCTCGAGGCGTACCAGCGGATCTGCACGCTGCTGGAGGAGCCCACGTACACCGATGAAGTGAAGCACGACATCCTCCGCGAGCTGGCCCGGCTCGGGCTGCGCGGCGGCGACACCGCCCGGTTCGCCCGGCTGCGGCAGAACCGGGGACGGCTGGTCCGGCGCTCCCGCGACGGCCGGGTGCAGGTGGTCGCGGGCGGTCGGGCCGACTGGATCGGCTGGGCGGAGCTGACCACCGACCGCGTCGACGAACTGGCGCTGGCCAACACCGCCCGGGTCCTGCAGGACGTGGCGGCGGACATCGTCGGCGTGATCGAGACGGAGAGCCGCCTGGCGTTGAAGCGGTTCGCCGACGCCGGTCTGGTGATCGACGGCCGGCCGCGGTATCCACACGTCATGGTGGTCGACGGCAACGACGAACGCGGCATCGACGTCGGCGTGCTGGCCACCGCCGGCTATTCGCTGGTGGCCCAGGTCAGCCACGTCGACGACGTCGACGACACCGGTCGCGTGTTCAGCCGCGACTGCGCCGAATACCACTTCCGCACGCCGGGCGGCCGGCGACTGGCGGTCCTGGTCAACCACTTCAAGAGCAAGGGGTACGGCGGGAAGCTCGCCTCCGACGCCACCCGGCGCCGGCAAGCCGTTCGCGTCGCCGAGATCTACCGGGACCTGGTGGCCTCGGGCGTTGACTACGTCGCCGTGGTCGGCGATCTGAACGACACCCCGGACAGCGAGCCGCTGCGCCCGCTGCTGCTCGGGACCGACCTGCGCGACATCTCCACCCATCCCGCCTTCGACGACGACGGCCGTCCCGGCACGTACGGCTACTGCACCGCCCGCAACAAGCTCGACTATGTCCTGCTCTCCCCGCCGATGTTCGCGGCCACCACCGGCGGCGGCATCCACCGTCGCGGCGTGTGGGGCGGGCGGCGCGGCCGGCTGTGGCCGATCTACGAGACGATGACCAGCGCCGTGCACGCAGGCTCCGACCACGCCGCCATCTATGCGGACATCGACCTGGACTGACCCGCCGGGCCGACCAGCGTGGCAGGCTAGTCGGATGACCGCGCCGCACCGCCCCGTGTCGCACCGACCCGAACCGCACCGACCGGGGACCGGTGCCGTCCCGATCGAGCCGGCGCCCCGGTGGGTGGCGCCGGTGTTCGCCGCGCTGGGTGCGGCCGCCGTACCGTGGACGGTCTATCTCTCGGTCACGCTTCCGGAGCAGGCGCGCACCCACAACTACCGGGTGGCCTGGGTGGGCTTCGATCTGATGCTCATCGTGGCGCTGCTGGCCACCGCGTACCTCGCCGAGCGGGGCAAAGGTCTGGTCGGCCCCCTGGCCGCGGTCACCGCGACCATGCTGGTGCTGGACGCGTGGTTCGACGTGACCACCTCGCGCCGCGCCGAGATGTCCACGGCGATCCTGTCCGCCGTCCTGGTCGAGTTGCCGCTCGCCCTCGTCTGCGGGTGGATCGCGCTGCACGCCGATCAGGTCATCGAACGCCGCCTGCGCCAACTCGCCCGGCGCGAAGCCCGGCTCCACCCGGACCCGACGGCGCCGACCGCCGCGCCCGGATCGCATACCATCATCGATTGACCGACCGCACCGTCCGGGAAGGAATCACCCCGTGCCCCTGAGTTCCGACGACTCGAATTCGGCGATCGACAGCAGCATCCCGCACACGGCGCGGATCTGGAACTACTGGCTGGGCGGCAAGGACAACTTCGGCGCCGACCGAGCGATCGGCGACCAGGTGCAACAGTTCCTGCCGGACATCGTGACGTCGGCCCGCGCCGACCGGGCGTTCCTGCAACGGGCCGTACGCCTGCTGGTCACCGACGCCGGCATCCGCCAGTTCCTCGACATCGGCACCGGCCTGCCCACCGCGCAGAACACCCACGAGGTCGCCCAGTCGATCGCGGCGGACAGCCGGATCGTCTACGCGGACAACGACCCGATGGTGCTCGCCCACGCCCGAGCGCTGCTGACCAGCACGCCGGAGGGCGCCACCGACTATCTCGACGCGGACGCCCGGGACACCGGCACGATCCTGCACGCCGCAGCGAACACGTTGGACTTCACCCAGCCGGTCGCCGTCATGCTGCTCGGTGTCCTCAACTTCATCGGCGACGACGACGAAGCCCGCGAGATCGTCCGGGGACTGATGGCCGCCGTACCGCCGGGCAGCTATCTGGCCATCGCGCACCCGACCACGGAGATCAACCCGGAGGAGTCGGCGGCCGCGGCGAAGCAGTGGAACGAGACCGCCACCCCGCCGATCACGCTGCGCAGCAAGGCCGACCTGCTCCGCTATTTCGACGGGCTCGAGCTGCTCGATCCGGGCGTCGTCACCTGCACCAGATGGCGGCCGACGCCGGGCGACCCGACCGCCGACACCGACGTGTACCAGTTTTGCGGGCTGGCCCGGAAACCGTAGGACCGTAGTCGGACCGTCACGTTACTGAAGCCAGCGCACCGCCTCGGTGCGCACGATCGATGACATGGACGGTTCTCTTGAGCGGATGCTGAGCGGCGTTCGCGACGGTGTCGGCGGCGTGATCGTGGTGCGGGGCGCGCCGGGCAGCGGCAAGACGACTCTGCTGCGGCGCGCGATCGAGCAGGCGCCGCAGGCCCGTGCGGTGCTGGCGGCGGGTGTCGAGTCGGAGCGCGAGTTCAGCTTCGCCGCGCTGCACCAGTTGATGTCTCCGTTCGTTGCCGGCCTGGACCGCGTCCCCGGTCCGCAGCGGGAGGCGCTCGGCGTCGCGTTCGGTCTGCTGTCCGCGGCCGCCCCGCCGGACCGGTTCCTGATCGGTCTGGGCGTCCTGAGTCTGCTGGCCGATGCGGCCGCCGACCGGCCGCTGCTGCTGGCCGTCGACGACGCGCAGTGGCTCGACGAGGCGACGGCCGACGTGCTCGCGTTCGTCGCCCGGCGGGTCCGGCCGATCCCGGTCGCGGTCCTGCTCGCCGCGACGGAACCGGCCCCCGGGTTGCGGGCCCTGGACGGCCTACCCGGGCTGCGGCTCGGCGCCGAACCGCCGGCGCCGGCCCGGCCGATCGAGATCCCCCGCGCCGACGACCTACTCGCGCTCGCCTGGCGGGGCCGGGAGGCCGACGTACGGTCCGCGGCGGCGAGATCCGGACCGGACCCGACCGGCGCCGCGCACCACGCGCTCACCATCCTCGAGCTGGGGCTGGGCCACTACCAGGCGGCGCTCGGGCAGGCGCTGGCGGTCTTTCGGGACGGTTCGCCGGACCTTGCCGTACGCGTCATCCCCGACCTGATCGAGGCGGCCACCCGGTGCGGGCGCCCGAACGCGGCCGATCCGGCGGTCCGGCGGCTGGCCGCCGGCCACCTCCCGCTCGGAGCCGGCCTGATCGCGCGGTCCCGGGCACTGGTGGCCGGCGACGACGCGGAGGATCTCTACCGGGCGGCGATCGAGCACCTGCGGAACGCGGACGCCGACCTGGCCCGCACCCGTCTGGTGTACGGCGAGTGGCTTCGCCGCCGGTGGCGCCGCCGCGACGCCCGGGAACAACTGCGCGCCGCGCAGGAGATGTTCGCGGCCAACGGCTTCGCCAGCTTCGCCGCCCGCGCAGAGGTCGAGTTGCGCGCCACCGGCGAGCGGGTCGGCAAGCGCGGCGCCGGGGCACCCGACCGGCTGACCGCGCAGGAGGCGCAGGTGGCCCATCTGGTGGCGGACGGCCACTCCAACCGGCAGGTGGCCGGGATGTTGTTCATCAGCGAGAACACCGTCCAGTACCACCTGCGAAAGGTCTTCCGGAAGGTCGGCGTGAGTTCCCGGACGCAGCTCACCCGGGTGGTGCTCGACCACGACCGGGCGGTCCAGCCGGATCTCGCTGTCGAACTCGTCCGGCCGGCCTGACGCCCGCGATCACGCGAACGGGCTTTGCCCAGGCGGCGGCCGGAGAAACACCCGCTCTCGACCTGCACACCTGTCTGGGTGTGGTCCACATCCAGACAGGTGTGGATGTCAACAACTGGTGTTTCTCTGGCGGCTGCGCCGCGGCATGGCGTCCTCCGGCCACCGCGCGCGACCCGGCCAACAGTACGAAGAATCGGGTCAGTAGAAAATGCTGAGGCGGTCGTCGACCGCGGTCACCCCGGGCGCCGCCCAGGCCGCCGCCACCGCCGCGTCGTGCTCCGCCCAGGAGCGGACGTTGCCGGTCAGCACCGCCGTGCGGTCGACGGACCGGACCGCGATGCCGTCGGAGTCGAGCTTCGCGTCGCGCTCCAGTGCCTTCTCGATCGAATCCTTCACGTCACCGGCGTACGGCTCCGGGTTGTCCAGATAGACGTCGTTCTGTACGCCGAGCACGCCGAGCACGTTGCCGGCGATGAACGCGGCCTCCTCGCGCTGGTACTGCCACGGCGCGCTACCGGTGAGCGTGACGAACCCGTCCTTGACGTCCGCGTCGACGGTGTCCGGCACGCTGGCGTCGAGCATCAGCGCCTGAAGCACGTCGCCGCGGACCTCGGCGTCCGCGCGCCGGCGGTCGTTGAGGATGCGTACGTCCAGCAGATTCTGCACCGTGACCACGCCGAAGACCCGCTCGGCGGCCTTCTGCGCCTCCCGCTTCTGCCGGAAGCTGCCGACCGTGCCGCGCAGCGTGATCGTGCCGTCGTCGGCGGCGACGGCGACCTCTTCGCTGTCGACTTTGGGATCCCAGAGCAGTTCGTCGGTGACGTTCTGCTCCAGCGTCTGGTTGCTCATCAACGGCTCCTTCGTCCGGCGACCCGCACTGTGCGAATGTCGTTGCAGCCCAACGTAGAAGCCGGGTCCGGCCGGTCGAATCACCGAATTCCGCAGCCCCGCGAAACTGCATGCCACCTGGGCATTTCGGTGATTCCAGAGGCTATGGCGATTCGGCCGGCGGAAGCGCCGCCAAGGCCGCGGCGAGCGCGGACCGCGAGGCGATACCCAGTTTCGGGTAGATCCGATACAGGTGTGAGCTGACCGTACGGTGGGACAGGTAGAGCCGCTCGCCGATCTCCTTGTTGGTGAGACCGGCCGCGGCCAGCTCGGCGATCTGCCGTTCCTGGGGGGTCATCGCGGGCCCGGGACTGCCGGCGCGGATCGTGGTCAGGCCGGTGGCGCGCAGTTCCCCGCGAGCCCGCTGCGCCATCGTGACGGCGCCGATCCGCTCGAAGGTCTCCTGCGCGGCGCGCAGCTGCGAGCGGGCGCGACCGGTCTCCCGGGCCCGCCGCAACCACTGTCCGTAGGCGAGCTGGATCCGGGCGTGTTCCCAGGGCCATCGGGCGGCGTCCGGCATCGACAGCGCCGCCTCGAACAGCGAGCCCGCGTCGGCGTCCGTCGCGGCCAGGGCCGCGGCGCCGGCGGTGATCAGCGCGGTACGCGGGCTGATCCGGTCGATGCCGGCCCGCCAGGCGGCCGCGACGTGCGCGCGGGCCTCCGCCAGGCGACCGGTCCGGACGGCGGCCTCGACCAGGTCCAGCACCACCCATCGGCCGGGCACGCCGGGACTGGGCGCACCGGGCGGGTCGATTCGGGAGACCTGCACGTGGGCCTCCTCGAAGTCGCCCTCGCCGATCGCCGCCAGGTTGCGGGCCGACCGGGCGTACGCCTCCGCCACCCCGAGGCCGCGCGGCGCCGCCCAGATCGTCGTCTCCTCGCTTCGGGCGCGGGCGAGGTCCGCGTCGCCACGCAACGCGGCACCGCCGGCGAGCAGCGTCCGCAGTTGTTCCGCCCAGAAGTGGTAGCCGTACGCGGTGGCCAGGTCCAGCCCTTCCTGGGCCAGGTGTTCCGCTTCGTCGAACCGCCCGTGCACGTACGAGTCGTGGCCGAGCAGCATCAGCCCGGGAATGACCATGGCGATGGCGCCGCCGTCACGTTCCCGCTCGATCATCCGATGGACTTGGTACCGGTAGTCGGCGAGGAAGTCCATCGCGACGGCCGCGAACGCCAGCGGCACGATCTGCCAGGGCGCCGCGTCGTCGGGCAGGGCCGCGAAGGCGGTGGACAGCCCGTCGCGTACGGCGGCGGAATTGCGCGTCGGATCGACGTACGCGTCGTAGCACAACCGGAACGGGATCACCTCGGTCGGCTCGCATCGGGCCATCGCGGTCTTGAGCAGTTCCCACGGCTCCGGCCGCAGGGCGTACAGGCCGACCAGCAGCAGCGCGTACAGGATCCCGTAGTGGTCCCAGTGGCCGTCGTCCTCGGCGACGTCGTCCAGCGCCCGGACCAGCAGCCGGTACGCCGCATCGACGTCGCCGTCATCGTTGGTGAGCAGGTGGGCGGTGGCCGCGAAGACCAGCCCGGCCGGGGTGTCCGGCGACTGCCCGGCGTCCGCCAGCAGCCGCGGCACCTCGTCGAGCCGACCGGTGATGGTGGCCAGGTACGCCGCTTCGACCAGCCGCCGCGACCGGTCGGCCGGGTGCGGGCTGAGTTCGCCGGCCCGGACCAGCGACGCCACCGCGACCGAGGCCCCGATCCGCCGCCGGTCGGCCTCGTCCGGACTTCGGTGCGGCTGGGTACCGCGTCGCCAGGCGGACAGCGCGGCCTCGTCCAGTGCCCGGGCCACCGCCTCGTCCGGTCCGGTGGCGGCCTCGGCCAGATGCCAGGCCCGCCGTTCCGGATCCGCGGCCAGCGCGGCGGCCAGGGCCAGGTGTGCGCCGCGCAGGTCGCTCGCGGTGACCTGGCCCGCGATCGCCGACCGGATCATCGGGTGGCGGAACGTGACCCGGTCGGCCGACAGTTCGGCCCGGGCCAGGTACGCGCGCCGAGCCGGGGCGAGATCGTCGATGTCGGCGGCGCCCTGTGCGGCCGCCCGCAAGGTGGCCAGGCGAGCGTCCGGCTCCAACGCCGCGAGCAGCAACATCCGCCGGGTCGGCTCGGGCAGACCGGCGACGCCGTCGGCGAAGGCGGCCTCCAGCCGGCCGGACAGTGGCAACAGCGCGGGCAGCGGATCCCGTCCGGAGCGCTGCCGGTCGGACAACGACCGGGGAAGTTCGCGCAGCGCGAGCGGGTTGCCGACGGCCTCGCTGAGCAGCCGGCGCCGGACCGCCGGCGCCAGGCGCGGCCACCGGCTGTCGAACAGCTTCACCGACGACTTCATCGGCAGCGGCTGGAGGTCGCGTTCCGGCAGCCGCAGTTGGTCGACGAAGCGGTCGGCGCCGGAGCGGGCCGCGGCGAACACCAGGATCGGCAGGCCGGCGGCGCGCCGGGCGACGAACGCCAGCGCCACCGCGCTGGCCCGGTCCATCCACTGTGTGTCGTCGGCGATCATCAGCAGTGGGTGTTCGGCGGCGACCTCGCCGAGCATGGCGAGCACGGCGGTCGACGCGGCCATGTCGTCGGGCAGCGATTCCGGATCGAGATCGAACAACCGGTGCAGGGTCGCGCGCTGGTGGCCGCCGAGCCGGTCGGCGTGCGCGCGCAGCGGGTAGAGCATCTGGTGCAGCGCGGAGAACGGCATCTCGGCCTCGAACTCCACGCCGGACACGCGCAGCACCCGCAGCCCGACGATCCCGGCCCGAGCCGCCGCGGCGTCCAGCAACGCGGTCTTGCCGACTCCCGGGTCGCCGCGCAACAGCAGGCCGCGGGCGTCCAGGTACGGCCCGGCGAGCAAGCCGTCGATCAGGTCCAGTTCGGTCGAGCGGCCGACGAGGTCGGTCATCGGCCTGGCGTAGTTCTCGGTAACTCCTCGGTCCTCCGGGAGTGAAACGGTCATGAGCTGCCCCATCCAGCCGGGCTTGGTCAAGCATCCAAGCGGGGCGCGCCAATGTCGACGTGTGCGGACACAACGCCGGAGGTGCCAAACGGTGGCCGGCCACACCGGCGCACGGTCACGGCTCGCCGGTGACCGTCATGTCCTGGGTGCCGAGCACCGAGAGGAGTTGGAGTGCGTCGGCCGACCGGCTGCCCCGCTCGGCCGTGAAGCAGACGAGGTATTGGTCGAGCGTCGGCACGGCGAGCGTGTCGCAGTTGAGCTGGAGCGCGCCGACCACCGGATGCTGCATCTTCTTGCGGTGGTGGAAGCCGGTCTCGACCAGGTGGCGGTTCCACAGCGCCTCGAACTCGGGGCTGCGCCGGCGAAGCATGGCGACCAGCGTGCGGATGCCCGGGTCGTCGGGGTAACGCGTGACGGCGCCGCGCAGCCGGCCGACGGCGAGCTCGCCGAACTCCTCGGCGCCGGTCATCCCGTAATGCCGTTCGGCCGGATCGGGGTGCAGGAAATGCCGATGGACCAGGTTGCGGCGGATCGGTGGGACGGCGGAGAAGTCCTCGAGCAGCGCGGCGGCCAGCGAGTTCCAGGCGATCACGTCATAACGGGCGTTGACCACGAACGCCGCGATGCCGGTCATGTGCTCCAGCAGATTGAGCACCGTGGCCGGCACTTCCGACGGCGGCCCCTGCGGTGGTTGGGGAGCGACCCCGGCGAGCTCGAACAGATGGGTACGCTCGTCGGCGCTCAGCCGCAACGCCCGGGCCAGCTCGCTGAGCACGCGCCGGGACGGGCTGGATCCGCGGGCCTGCTCCAGCCGGGCGTAGTACTCGACCGAGATGTGCGCCAGCCGGGCCACCTCTTCGCGCCGCAGCCCGGGAGTGCGGCGCGCGGTGCCGGCCGGCAGCCCGACGTCGGATGGCCGCAACCGCTCCCGCAGGCTCCGCAGGAACGCGGCCAGGTCCTTGCGATCCATGCCCACCAGTATCAGCCCGGTCGTGGAATTCAGCCCTGCCCAGTCTGTGCCTGGTTGTGCACGCTGCGCACCGATAAGGCGTCAGCCAGCCGCGACCGGTGCGGCCGGCCGCGGCTGCTCGGTAGGCGGTCAGGCGGCCGGGTTGACCAGCCGGTGCACCGTCGCGGCGGCCCGGCGGGACTGGATCGAGAGCACCACCGCCGACGTGCCGTACACGATGCTGAACAGACCGAACACGGTGGCCAGCGACACCGCACCGATGTCCGGGCGGATGAACAGCACGATCGCGAACGCGATCGAGACCAGGCCACTGAGGATCCAGACGGCCCGCTCGCCGGCCGTCTGTCCCTGCCGGAAGGTCAGCGCCACCTCGACGATGCCGGTGGCCATCGCCCACGCGCCCACCCAGACGGTCAGTGCCAGCGCGGTGATTCCCGGCCAGGCCAGGGCGACGACTCCGGCGGCGACGGACAGCACGGCGAGCAGCAGCCAGCCGACCACCGGCCCGACCCGGTCACTGCTGAAGGCCCGCATCGCGTCGGTCACGGCGGCGATGAAGGCGTAGACCGCGAACAGGATGACGATCGCACCCACGGTGACGCCGGGCCAGGCCACCGATACGATGCCGACGGCGACCGCGAAGATGCCGCGCCAGAGCAGAGAGGTGGAGAGAGACATCGGAACTCCTTCGTTGGCAGGAATACGGCAAACGTAGGAAGCGTGGCTCCGGGCTCGAATCACCGAACTTCGTAGTATTGGCCGAGGCCACTGCGACACAGTCATCTGACGTAAGAGACGCCACCGCATACCCCGGCATCATGCCGGAGTATCAGGTACATCGAAAAAGATCCGGGGGAGCTGCCATGTTCCAACCGCCGGGCAAACCTCGGCAGCATCCGGTCGTCCTGGCGATGGAGGCGCAACGCGCCGCCAACCTTCAGGTGCGGATCGCGGACGCGATCACCGCGTTCGCCGGATCGATGTGGTTCGTCTATCTGCACGCGGTGTTGTTCACGGTCTGGATGCTGTTCTTCGAATCCAGTCCGTGGCCGACGCTGACCCTCGCCGTCTCCCTCGAGGCGATCTTTCTGTCCACCTTCGTCATGATCGGCCAGAACCGGCAGGCCGCGTTCCAGCAGGCCAAGGCGGATCATGACTTCACCGAGCAGGAACTGGAACTCAAGACCAACACCCAGCTGACCCGGGAGATCCACCAGCTCACCTCCGAGTTGCACCGCCGGCTGATCGACGAATCGGGCACGCCCGGGTCCCGCCATGCCTAGCGAACCTGCGGCCGCCGGCCGGGTGACCTCCAGCACGATCTTCCGGTGGGCCGCGGTG
>Ga0307516_10010247_pt1 | contig 10328 bp, 10 predicted proteins | sample 19_EM_MG_FD_203310 | JGI IMG/M metagenome (GOLD analysis project Ga0307516, IMG submission 203310) | Populus trichocarpa ectomycorrhiza microbial communities from riparian zone in the Pacific Northwest, United States - 19_EM | ecosystem: Host-associated > Plants > Roots > Unclassified | place...
GGTTCTTCTTGAAGATGTCGGCAACCATGCCGGCGACATGCGCGCTGCAATTCACCGAGGTGAGGATGCCGATATAGTTGCGGGTCGCCACCCGCCCGTCGGCGCGACGAATGCCCTCGAAGGTCGCGGGCAAATCGAAATTCGGTGTCGGCGTGACGTCGACCCCGTAGGCGTAATCCTTGGCGAAATCGCCCATGCCGCAGTTCTGGGTGTGGACGTGCTGGCCCGGCGCAATCGGAATTGTCGCAAAGCCGATGATCTGGCCATAACGCCGCACCGGCTCGCCGACAGCAATCGGTCGGATCGCCACTTTGTGGCCAGCCGGAATCCGTTCGACCGTGGTGACACCGTCGGCCACCACCAGGCCCGCCGGCAGGCTCGAGCGCGCAATCAGCACGCCATCATCGGGGTGCAGGCGAATGACGGGTGCTGGGGACATGGGAAGTCTCCTGAAGTTGGCGAGTAGCGAATGGCGAATAGCGAATGGTGTTACCCTACGCGCTACTCCCCCATTCGCCACCCCCTATTCGCTAATCGCTTTCTATTACGCCTTGCCGCCCGCATCCTTGCGGGTCTGGTTCACCTGCATCTTGGCGTAGGTCATCATCAGGCCGCTCTCGTTCGACAGCGTCACAAGCTTGAAGCCCATGTTGATCGCGCGCACCGCGCCTTCCGCGCCCGAGCAGTGGATGCCGGCATACAGGCCGCGCTTGCCGCATTCCTTGACGATCTTCTCGTAGATCTGGAGGATTTCCGGCTCGTCGCGATCGAGTTTCGGCACCAGGCCGTAGGAGAAGCCGAGGTCGGAGGGACCGACATAGACGCCGTTGATGCCCTCGACGTCGAGGATCGCTTCCATGTTCTCGACAGCGGTCTTGGTCTCCATCATCGGCAGCAACACGATCTCGTCATTCGCTGTCTTTTGATAGGTGCCGGCCCCGCCATACATGCCGGAGCGGATCGGGCCGTTCGAACGCACGCCCATCGGCGGATATTTGGAATAGGAAACCAGGTTCTTGGCTTCCTCCGGCGTATTGATCATCGGGCAGATCACGCCATAGGCGCCGCCGTCGAGCACCTTGCCGACGATGCCGGGCTCGTTCCAGGGAACGCGGACCATCGGCGTCACCGGATGGCCGTTCATGGCCTGGAAGCATTGCACCATCGACAGATAGTCCTGCACGCCGTGCTGCATGTCCACGGTGACGCTGTCGAAGCCGCATTGCGCGATCACTTCAGCCGAAAACCCTGACGGGATGGCAAGCCAGCCGTTCACCACAGCCTTGCCGGCAGCCCAGACTTTCTTGACGTTATTTGTAGTCATTGATCGCGTTTCCTTTTGTGATCGTTACAACGGTTTTCAATTGCACTCTCGTCTTCTAGCTCATGGCCCTCTGGATGCTGGCCTCGCTGACGCCGACCTCGCGGGCGGTATTGACGATCGCAGCCCAGGTATCGTCGGGCAGCGGAACACCATTTTTGGTGCGCTCAGCACGCGTCTTCTTCTCGGGATCGCCGGGGATCAGCACGGCCTCAACGCCTGCGACCGGCCTGGTCGCCCTGATGAAGTCGACATAGCGCGAGATTTCGCCGTCGAAGAAATTGCTGGTGTCGATCACCTTGGGATCGACATAGATCGCCAACATGCCGTTGGCGAAGCGCCGGTCCCCCGACGTCGCACCGGTCCCCGTCAACGCGCCACCGAGCAATTCGCAGATAAACGCCAGGCCTGAGCCCTTGTGCTCGCCGAACGCGCGGATCGCGCCGGTGCCTTTGGTGTGGTCGCGCGGACCATCCTTGCTGTGCGGTCCGTACAGCACCGCAGGATCTTCGCTCAGCGTACCATCGGCATCGACCAGCGCACCTGTCGGCAATTTCTTGCCGCCGCGGCTTGCCACCAGGACCTTGCCTTCGGCGACGATCGAGGTTGCGAAATCGAGCACGATCGGATCCTGCCCCTGGCGCGGAATGCCGACGCAATAAGGCGCTGTCGACAACCGCTTCTCGACGCCACCATAGGGCGCGACCAAAAGTGAACCGGCGGCGTTGACGAAATGCACCGACACGAGGCCTTCGGCGGCGGCCATCTCCGCCCAATCACCGACGCGGCCGATATGGCCGGCGTTGCGCAACGCGATCGCGGCCAGGCCCGCCTTCTTGCATTTGTCGATGCCGATCCGCACGGCTTGCGGAGTCACCGTCTGGCCGTAGCCGAACTTGCCGTCGATGACCGCGAGCGAGGGCGTGTCGACTACGATCTCGGCGATCTGGTCTGGAACGATGGAGCCCATTTTCCTCCAGCGGATATAGACCGGCACCCGGATCACGCCGTGGCTATCATGGCCGGTGAGGTTGGCGGTCGTGAGATACGTCGCGACGCGGCGGGCTTCTTCAAGCGAGGATTCCGAATGGGCAAATACCTCGGCAACGAAATCGATCAAATTGTTGGCTTGGATGGTGACCATGTCCGGAATTCAGCCTTAAGCTCCCGCGCCGGATTTCATGACCGGCTTGGCCGGCACTTTGAGCGAAAAATCACGTGCGTGTCTATGGCCTTAGTCGCCTTCGAGCGGCGATTGCGATGATTTACCTACCCGCTATGCATGGCGCCGGTAGCATCATGCAAATTTGTGCTCACTCGTCCGCCTCGTCGCTTTCCTCGCCTGCCACTTCCATGCCGTTAAGGCTGCGTTCCAGCACGCCCAGCATGTCCTGCAATTCGGCGAGCTTGCGGGCGCCGTAGCGGCTGGTGATCTCGGCGTAGATCGCCTCCGACGTTGGCGCGACCGCTTCGATCAGTTTCAGTCCCTTGGCGGAGATCGACACCATGGCGCGGCGTAGGTCCGCTTTCGCCGTGCGGCGTTCGATCAAATCACGCGCCTCGAGGTCGCGCAGGATCCGCGACAGGCTCGGCCCCAACAGAAAGGCGACGCGCGCCAGTTCCGTGACCTCGATCGCTTCAACCGCCGTTAGCGCGCGCAGTATCCGCCATTGCTGTTCGGTCAAGCCGTGGTTGCGCAGCGACGGGCGGAACTGCCGCATCACCGCCTCGCGTGCACGCAGCAATGACATCGGCAGCGATCGCGAAAATTCGCGCATCGGCGCGCGCCGCGCGATCTCGGCCGCCTCAGCGCCAGATTCCTTCTGCGATTTCTTCCGTGCCATCGCTAAATCGTCCGTCAGAAATGGTGATTGATAGGCATAAAATTTTGCAGTGCAGCAGGCGCTAATTCGGTTTGATCGATTTAACTTAACATGTTAATTATCTCCCGGCACCTCTTTTTTGTTGAGCGCTTATGGCCCTTTTCAACGACGAAATCCGCGGCTGCGCCGAGCGGCTGGACCATGCGGAGAAAACCCGCACGCCGATCCCGCCGAGCTCGCTCGAGCATCCCGGCATCACCATTGCGGACAACAAGATCGCGCCGAACGGGCTCGCACTTGAAGCCGGCCAGGTGGTACTGGCGGCATCGTTCATTCGCCCGATCGAGACCCGCAAAAGGCGACACGATCCAGGCCGACTATGGTCCCAGCTCGGTGAGCTGTTACTTCGCTTGATTCTGCAACGCGAAACGCTGGAGTACAGAGATGCCGCATTTCACCATTGAATATTCCGCCGATCTCGATGCGCGCGTCGATATGGGCGAAGTCGTGGAACTGGTGCGCAAGGCAGCCGTTGAAACCGCCATCTTCCCGCTCGGCGGCATCCGCGTCCGCGCAATCAAATGCGAGCACTACGCAATCGCCGACGGCCGACAAGACTACGGCTTTCTCGACATGGTGCTAAGGCTCGGCGAAGGGCGCGACCTCTTCACCCGCAAGCAGGCCGGCGAACACATCTTCAGGACGCTCTCCGCTTACCTCGATCCGGTGTTCAAGGCGACGAAGTTCGCGCTGTCGTTCGATATGCAGATCAACGACAAAGACACGAGTTGGAAACGCAACAACATCCACGAAGCCTTGAAAGTGGAGACGGTCCATGGATAAAGTTAGCCCGAAAGATGTGTTCGCGGCCAATCGCGACCGCGCAGCCCCCCTGCTCGCCAAACTCAAGGCGGAAGGCATCGGGCACATGATCGATGGCAAGACCGTGCCCTCGATTATCGGCCAGACGTTTGAAACCAAATCTCCGGTCGATGGCACAGTGCTGGCGTCGGTGGCGCGCGGCAATGTCGAGGACATCGACCGCGCAGCGACCGCAGCGTCGCTGGCCTTCAAATCCTGGCGTGACATGCCGGCCGCGATGCGCAAGAAACTGCTGCATCGGGTGGCCGACGCGATCGAGGATCGCGCCGACGACATTGCCGTGCTCGAATGCATCGATACCGGCCAAGCGCACCGCTTCATGGCCAAGGCTGCAATCCGGGCGGCGGAGAATTTCCGCTTCTTCGCCGACAAATGCGCGGAGGCGCGCGACGGCCTCAACACGCCGAGCGACGAGCATTGGAATATCTCGACCCGGGTGCCGATCGGCCCGGTCGGCGTGATCACGCCGTGGAACACGCCGTTCATGCTATCGACCTGGAAGATCGCACCCGCACTTGCCGCCGGTTGCACCGTCGTTCACAAGCCCGCGGAATGGTCGCCAGTGACGGCTGATCTTCTGGCGAAACTGGTGAAGCACGCCGGCGTGCCAGACGGCGTGCTCAACACCGTGCACGGCATCGGCGAGGAAGCCGGCAAGGCGCTGACCGAACATCCCGCGATCAAGGCGATCGGCTTCGTCGGCGAGAGTTCAACGGGTTCGGCGATCATGGCGCAGGGCGCGCCAACCTTGAAGCGAGTGCACTTCGAACTCGGCGGCAAAAATCCGGTGATCGTGTTCGACGACGCCGATCTCGACCGCGCGCTCGATGCGGTGGTGTTCATGATCTACTCGCTCAATGGCGAGCGCTGCACCTCGTCGAGCCGGCTCCTGGTCCAGCACGGCATCGCCGACAGGTTCATCGAAAAGCTCACGGCGCGGGTCAAGGCCTTGAAGGTCGGCCATCCGCTCGACCCCGTGACCGAGATCGGGCCGCTGATCCACGAGCGGCACCTCGCCAAGGTTTGCAGCTATTTCGAAGTGGCGCAGCAGGACGGCGCGACCATTGCGGTCGGCGGCAAGCCGCATGGCGGCCCCGGCGGCGGGCATTACGTGCAGCCGACGCTGGTCACCGGCGCCCATTCCAAAATGCGCGTCGCGCAGGAAGAAGTGTTCGGCCCGTTCCTGACGGTTATTCCCTTCGAGGACGAGACTGAGGCCGTCGCCATTGCCAATGGCGTGCAGTACGGGCTCACCGGTTATGTCTGGACCGGCGACATGGGCCGCGCGCTCCGCGTCGCGGATGCGCTGGAAGCCGGCATGATCTGGCTCAACTCCGAAAACGTCCGCCATCTGCCGACGCCATTCGGTGGCATGAAATCGTCCGGCATCGGCCGCGACGGCGGCGACTATTCGTTCGACTTCTACATGGAAACCAAGCACGTCTCGCTGGCGCGCGGGACGCACAAGATTCAGAGACTGGGAATCTAGATTGAAATCGTCATTCCGGGGCGACGCGCAGCGTCGAGCCGGAATCCATAACCACGATCGAGAGTATGGATTTCCCGGTGCGCAATTGCGCACCTGAGGCCTGCGCCAAGTGGCGCATCCCGGAATGACAGCTAACCAGGGACGCAACATGCCAGTACCAACACACATCTTCGATCCGCCGTTCAACATCATCCGTTCCAGCCACGCCGTGCTCGACGTGACGGATCTGGACACAAGCCGCCAATTCTACGAAACCACCGTCGGCCTCCATGTCGAGGACAGCGACGACAAAGCAGTGTATCTGCGCGGCGCCGAGGAGCATCAGCACCACTCGCTGGTGCTGCGCAAGGCGCCAATCGCGGCCTGCAACCGCCTCGGCTTCAAGGTCGGCAATGACGGCGACCTCGACAAGGCGGCGAGCTTCTTTTCCGAGAACGGCGTCAGCTACGCTTTCACCGAACAGCCGTACCAGGGCCGCACGCTACAGTTCACCGATCCGTTTGGCTTCCAGATCGAACTCTATGCGTCCATGGACAAGCGCCCACATTTGTTGCGGCGCTATGATCTCTACAAGGGCTGCCATCCACAGCGGCTCGATCATTTCAATGTCTTCGCCGCCGAGGTTCAAGGCACCGTCGATTTCTACGCAATGCTCGGTTTCCGTTTGACCGAATATGGCGAGGAAGACGGGCCGAACGGGCGCATGGCCGCAGCCTGGTTGCACCGCAAAGGCAATGTCCATGACTTCGCCATCACCAACGGCAAGGGCCCTCGCCTGCATCACTTCGCCTATTGGGTGCCGACGGCGATGAACATCCTGCATCTCTGCGACGTGATGGCCTCCAGCGGATTCCTCAAGAACATCGAGCGCGGTCCCGGCCGTCACGGCATTTCGAATGCGTTCTTCCTCTATATCCGCGACCCCGACGGTCATCGCCTCGAGCTCTACACCAGCGATTATTTCACCGGCGATCCTGATCATGAACCGCTGCGCTGGTCGTTGAAGGACCCGCGTCGGCAAACGCTGTGGGGCGCTCCCGCGCCGCGCTCCTGGTTCGAGCAGGGCTCGCCATTCACGGGCCAAGCGGTCCGCGATCCGGCCTTTGTCGCCGACGTCACGATTGCGGATTAGGACGCCCCGATGACCTCACCTCGTCTCGCGACCTATTCAATCGGCGGCGCCACAAAATACGGCGCAGTAACCGAAGCCGGCATCGTCGACCTCTCCGCGCATTTCGGGAAGGAATACCCGACGCTGCGCGAAGCCATCGCCGCCGGCGCGCTGACCAAACTCGCCGAGGACGCCGCAAAGCGTTCGCCGGACCATGCGCTCGATGCAATCACATTGCAGCCGCCGATTCCGGCGCCGGAAAAGATCATCTGCATCGGCGTGAACTATCCGGACCGCAACGCCGAATACAAGGACGGCCAGGACGCGCCGAAATATCCGAGCATGTTCATGCGCACGCCGCGCTCCTTTGTCGGCCACAACGTGCCGTTGGTGCGCCCGCGCGTGTCGACGCAGCTCGACTACGAAGGTGAACTGGTACTCGTGATCGGCAAGGCCGGCCGCCACATCAAGGAGAGCGCAGCACTCGATCACATCGCCGCCGTCACGCTCTGCAACGAAGGCACCATCCGCGACTGGGTGCGGCATGCTAAGTTCAACGTGACGCAAGGCAAGAATTTCGACTCGACCGGCAGCCTCGGCCCGTGGCTAGTTCCCTACACCCATGAATCGCAGATCGCGGATGTTCATCTGACGACACGCGTCAATGGCGAGACGCGGCAGGACGACCGCACGGGAAGGCTGATCTTCGGCGTCCGCTATCTCATCAACTACGTCTCGACCTTCACCACGCTGGTGCCTGGCGACGTCATCGTGACGGGAACGCCGACCGGCGCCGGTGCGCGGTTCGACCCGCCGCGCTATCTCAAGCCCGGCGACATCATCGAGGTCGAAGCCGAAGGTATCGGTATCTTGCGCAACGGCGTGGTCGACGAAGCCTGATTAAATCTCTGGCGTGAATGGATGGTAACATGACTTCAACTTCCGGCGGCGAAGCAATCGTCAATGGCCTCGTCGCGCACGGCGTCGATACCGTGTTCGGCCTGCCCGGCGCGCAGATCTACGGCCTGTTCGACGCCTTTCATCAGGCGCAGCTGAAAGTGATCGGCGCGCGGCACGAGCAGGCCTGCGGCTACATGGCCTATGGCTATGCGCGATCGACCGGCAAACCCGGCGTATTCAGCGTAGTGCCCGGCCCCGGCGTGCTCAACGCCGGTGCGGCGCTGCTGACGGCGTTCGGAGGCAACGAGCCGGTGCTGTGCCTGACTGGACAGGTGCCGACCGCGTTCCTCGGCAAGGGCCGTGGCCATCTGCACGAGATGCCCGATCAGCTCGCGACACTGCGCACCTTCGTCAAATGGGCCGACCGAATCGAATATCCTGATGATGCGCCGGCAAAAGTCTCGCGCGCGTTCCAGGAGATGCTGTCGGGACGCCGCGGCCCGGTCTCGCTGGAAATGCCGTGGGACGTGTTCACGCAGCGCGCGCAGATCGCGGGCTCAAAGCCGTTCGATCCCTTCCCCGCCCCGCAGCCGGATCCCGATCGGATCAAGGCGGCCGCCGATCTCATCAAGGGCAGCAAGCGGCCGATGATCTTTGTCGGCAGCGGCGCGATCCATGCCCGCGAGGAAATCCTCGAGCTCGCCGAAATGATCGACGCGCCCGTGGTGGCGTTCCGCAGCGGCCGTGGCATCGTCTCCAACGCCCATGAGCTCGGGCTGACGATGGCGGCGGCCTACAAATTATGGCCGGCCACCGATCTGATGATCGGCATCGGCACACGGCTGGAACTGCCGACGATGTCACGCTGGCCCTATCGTCCCGACGGACTGAAATCGATCCGGATCGATATCGATCCGACCGAGATGCGGCGCTACACGCCGGATACCGCCGTGATCGCCGACGCCAAAGCCGGCACCGCCGACCTGGCCTCTGCCGTGAAGAAGGCCGGCTACAGCAGGACCAACGGAAGGCGCGCGGCGATCCGCGAAGCTACCGCCGCGGCGCATCAGGAGATCCAGAAAATCCAGCCGCAGATGGCGTACCTGAACATCCTGCGCGAGGTGCTGCCGCCGAATGCCATCGTCACCGACGAACTGTCGCAGGTCGGCTTCGCCTCCTGGTACGGTTTTCCGATCTATGAGCCGCGCACCTTCATCACCTCGGGCTATCAGGGCACGCTCGGCTCCGGATTCCCGACCGCGCTCGGCGCCAAGGTGGCGCATCCGGACCGGCCGGTGGTCGCAATCACCGGCGACGGCGGTTTCATGTTCGGCGTGCAGGAATTGTCGACTGCCGTGCAGTTCAAGATCGGCGTGGTGACGCTGATCTTCAACAACAACGCCTATGGCAATGTCCGCCGCGACCAGCGCGAACATTTTGACGGCCGCGTGGTGGCGTCGGATCTCGTCAATCCGGATTTCGTCAAACTTGCGGAATCTTTCGGCGTCGGCGCGGCGCGCGTCACCTCGCCCGATCAGTTCCGTCCCGCGCTTGAAAAGGCGCTGGCCGATGGCGGGCCTTATGTGATCGTGATCGAAGTGCCGACGGATTCGGAAGTCAGCCCGTGGGCGTTCATTCATCCAGCGAAGCCGTAGTCATCCCCATGGTGATGAAGCGCTTCTTTAGCGCGCTTTACGGAAGGTCAGATTGATGCGCTGGCGGCCCAGCAGCGCGTGTTCGCCGTCGGCGAGCGGGGTGACGCCGTGAAAGAACAACCGCGACGGTCCGCCCCATACGACAACATCGCCATGGGTCAGCCGAAATTTTTGCGGCTTGTCGCCGCGCTTCAATCCGCCGAACAGGAATATCGCGGGCAGCCCCAGCGACACCGACACGATCGGCGCGCCGAAATCCTGCTCGTCTTTGTCCTGATGCAGCGACATGCGAGCGCCCGGTTCGTAGCGATTGATCAGGCAGGCATCCGGCGAAAACCCGCCGAAACCGGCTTCGGTCGCCGCTTCGCCCGCCAGTTCGCGAAACGTGTCCGGCATCGCCGGCCACTTCTCGCCGGAATCAGGATCAGTGCCATCATAACGATAACCGGTGCGGTCGGTGACCCAGCCGGCATCGCCGCAATTGGTCATCGCCACCGACATCTGATGGCCGCCGGGTGTGGACATATGACGGAACGGCGCCTGCTTGATGATCTCGCGTAGCGCCGCGATCAGATCGTCCTCAAATCGCCCGGCGAAACCGCGCAGCAGCACAGCGCCGTCAGCCATCGCTTCCCGCGACGGGCGCGCATCAGTAACCGTGTCGAACAAATCTGCAGTCAATTTACTTCGCACTCATTTCGCATCGTGAAAGATCACGCCGACGGTATGACGGTGGCCGGACCGGATCTGGCTGACGCCATGGCGCAGATTAACGCGATAGAACCCGCGCGTCCCCTGTACGGGGCGATGATGCACAGCAAATGCCACTGCATCGCCCTGCATGAGCGGCACCACTTCGGGCCGCGACTGCACCCGTGGACGCTGCTCCGTCAGCACAAACTCGCCACCGGTAAAATCGCGGCCGGGTTCCGAAAGGAGAATCGCGACCTGCAACGGGAACACATGCTCGCCATAGAGGTCCTGATGCAGGCAATTATAGTCGCCGGCGCCATATTGCAGCAGCAGCGGCGTCGGCCGCGTTTGGCCGGCGTCATGACATCGCTTCAGGAACGCCGCATGTGCCGGCGGATATTGGATATCGATACCCATGGTCTGGTTCCAGCGATTGGCTATGCCGCATAGCCGC
>Ga0307516_10010248_pt1 | contig 10328 bp, 6 predicted proteins | sample 19_EM_MG_FD_203310 | JGI IMG/M metagenome (GOLD analysis project Ga0307516, IMG submission 203310) | Populus trichocarpa ectomycorrhiza microbial communities from riparian zone in the Pacific Northwest, United States - 19_EM | ecosystem: Host-associated > Plants > Roots > Unclassified | place...
CAACAGCTACACCGGGGCGGTCTCCGGCACCACCTTCAGCATCAGCGTGGCCGGCAGCGATCTCGCGGCCGATCCCGACCATACGGTCGACGCAAGCGTCAGTACGACCAACGGGGCGGGCAACACGGCCACCGCAACGGCGAGCCACCTCTATAGTGTCGACGCCACCATCGCCACCCCGACGGTGGCGCTGAGCAGCGATACCGGCAGTTCGAGCAGCGACCACATCACCAAGAACGGTGCATTGAACTTCAGCGCGGCGGCGGCCGACGTCAGCCGCAGCTTCGCAGTTGACGGCGGACCGTCATCGGCGAGCTACACCGCCCCGACGGCCGATGGCGCCCACACCGTGGTGGTGACCGACACCGACACCGCCGGCAACACCGCCAACGCCAGCATCAGCTTCACGCTGGACAACACCATCGCCACCCCGACGGTGGCGCTGAGCAGCGACACCGGCAGTTCGAACAGCGACCACATCACCAGGAACGGTGCATTGAACTTCAGCGCGACGGCGGCCGACGTCAGCCGCAGCTTCACAGTTGATGGCGGGCCATCATCGGCGAGCTACACCGCTCCGACGGCGGATGGCGCCCACACCGTGGTGGTGACCGACACCGATACTGCCGGCAACACTGCCAACGCCAGCATCAGCTTCACGCTGGACAATACGGTGTCCGCGGCGGCGGTGGCGATCACCGCGGTGTCCACCGACACCGGGGTCTCGACAGACTTCATCACCAGTGACACCACGCTGACGGTATCCGGCAGCAATGGTCCGCTCGGCAGCGGCGAGAAGGTGCAGGTCAGTACCAACGGCACCACCTGGGTCGACGCCACGCCGACCGACGCCACGCACTGGAGCTACACCGACCCGGTCGTCCACGGCGCCAGCTTTACCTACCAGGCACGAGTGATGGACACCGCCGGCAATATCGGCAGCAGCACCAGCAAGGCCATCACGATCGACACCACGGCGGATTCCGGGCCGACGGCAACGGTTGACATCACGCCGTCTGCAATCGACTCAGCCAGTGAAAGTTCTGTCGCTTATACGATTTCCGGCGTCGATTCCGATGCGACCGCGAAAGTCACATTTACAAGCAGCGGTGGAGGCTCCGTGACGGCGACCGGACTGGCCAATGGCGCGCACACAGTCGATCTGACCCCGCTGCATGATGGTACGGTAACTGCGTCGATCACGCTGACGGATATTGCTGGCAACAGCGCTACCGGAATTGGCGACACTGCAACCCTAAACACCTCGGGCATCACCATCACCGGTACGTCAGGCCCCGACCTGCTCTTAGGTACGCCCTTCAGCGACAAACTGATGGGTCTCGGTGGCAATGACATCCTGATCGGCTATGGCGGCGACGACATTCTTCAGGGTGGTGCGGGCAACGATACCTTCCTGTATACGGTCGGCGACGGGGCCGACATCGTCGAAGGTGGCGCGGGAACCGACAGTCTCTACATTACGGGGACTGCGAGTAACGACACGATCCATGTCGTGGCATCGGGAAGCGCACTCACGGGGCTCGAGGGAGGTACGATCGCGAGCGTTGAGCAAGTTCACCTGAACCTCGGCGCAGGCAACGGAGACACGCTGAGCTACTCCGGTACGCTCACGAACGTAACGGTCAATCTGTCAACCGCCAGTGCGACCGGGTTTAGCTCGATCGCTGGCGTCGAGAACGTTACAGGAGGATCTGGCAACGACACGCTCACCGGAGACAATGGCGACAACGTCCTTGACGGTGGAGCAGGTAATGACGTCATTACGGCTCTTGCCGGCAATGACACGCTGATTGGAGGATCCGGAAATGACACTCTCATCGCCGGCTCTGGCAATGATGTAATTCTCGGCGGCAACGGAGCCGACACGATTCAGTACGTGGTCGGCGGTGGAGCGGATACGATCGACGGCGGGGCGGGCACGGATACGCTGGTGGTCATGGGAACCTCAGGCAACGACACGATCAATGTCGTGCTTTCAGGCGAAACAGTGATCGGCCTCGCCGGAGGCACGGTTACCAACGTTGAGGACGTAATAGTCGATCTTATCGGTGGTTCCAGCGATACGCTTAGCTATGCCGGAACGACGTCGGACGTGACGGTCAACCTATCGACCCCGTGGGCGATGGGCTTGAGTTCGATTTCCGGTGTCGAAAACGTCACGGGAGGTAGCGGCAACGATACGCTCATAGGAAGTTCGGCGGCCAACATTCTCGTCGGCGGCGCCGGCAACGATACGATCAACGGAGGCGCCGGAGCCGACACGCTGACTGGCGGCCTGGGAAACGACACGTTCGTCTACACGTCCGCGACAAATTCGCGGGCTGCGGCGTTCGATACCGTCACCGATTTTGCGACCGGCGTAGATAAACTCCAGATCGGACATGCCCTCAACGGCCTGACCACCGGACTGACAAAAACCACGGGCATCACCGGTAACCTCGCCACGGATCTCGCGAGTGTTCTCAACAGCATCAACCTAAAGGCGAATGGCGCCGCGGAGGTTACCATCAGCAGTGGTGCCGATGCCGGGACCTACGCCGTCATCAACGATGGCACAGCCGGCTATAATTCCAGCAACGACAGTGTCGTCAAGCTGATCGGCTCGCCACTGCTGCACGCGACTGATTTCATTGCCTGAGCAAGCGGAGACACGATGCACGTAGTTTGGTGACGGAGAAGCCCGGCAGGATTGCAGTTCGAGGGAGTTGTGTAATGAAGTCTGTGTTTCGAGGCATGAGGTCAGGCGCAGACCACACCAAACGCCGGAAGGGCGCAGGGACCCATCGGCACAAGGACGAACTTCGAGCGCTACTGCTTTCGTGCAAGAGCTATTTCGTCACCGTCATGATCTTCAGCTTCGCGGTCAACCTGCTGTACCTCGCCGGTCCGCTTTACATGCTTCAGGTCTACGATCGTGTGGTCTCCAGCGCGAGTATTGTCACGCTCGTGATGTTGACGCTCTTGCTGTTGCTTGCCTTCGCAGCCCTCGCCGGTCTCGATATGGTCCGGGCACGGATACTGGCGCGTGCATCAATTCGCCTTGACCGGCAGATGGCGGGCCGCGTGATCACGGCGATCGTCGACGCTTCGCTCAAAACCGGAGCCGCAAAGAGCCATTATCTTCGTGATTTCGACAATTTTCGCCAGTGCGTAACGGGTGCCGGAATCCATGCCATTTTCGATCTGCCGTGGGCGCCGATCTACATTGCCGTGATCTTCATCCTCCATCCGCTATTGGGAGCTTTCGCACTTGCCTCCGCCATCGTGCTCGTGTGTTTGGCGCTCCTGAACGAACGGTGGGTGCGCACGCCACTCGCCGAAGCCAACGAAGCCAGCGTCAGGAGTTACAACTTCACGGACATGAGCCTCCGCAATTCGGAGGCGATACAGGCGATGGGCATGCTTGACGGCCTGCTTGGCAGGTGGAGCCGCGATCGCGATCTTGCGATCGACCGGCAAGTGACCGCAAGCGATCGCGCCGCAGCGATGTCGAGCCTGATCCGTTTCCTGCGCCTCTCGGTTCAATCCATAATTCTCGGGCTCGGGGCCTATTTGGTCATCGAACGCGTCGCTACCGTCGGATCGATGTTCGCTGCATCGATCCTTCTTGGCCGCGCCATGCAGCCGATTGAACAGGTCGTGGCGTCATGGCGGCCTGTTGTGTCGGCGCTGAGCGCCTACAGACGTGTCGGCGTGCTCCTTAAGGCGATACCGATACCCGAACCACGACTTTCGCTTCCCAGACCGGCAGGGGACCTGTCGGTCGAGAATATGAGCTATATGATTCAGGGAAGCTCGCGGCCGATCTTGCGCGCGATAAATTTTGAGATAGCTGCCGGCCAATTACTCGGTGTGGTGGGGCCGTCGGGCGCCGGAAAATCGACGCTTGCGCGCCACATTGTGGGCGTCCTGGCCCCATCCGCCGGTTCGGTACGCCTCGACGGCGCTGATGTGTCGAGCTGGCCACGAGCCTCCTTCGGTTGTTACGTCGGTTATCTTCCGCAGGACATCGAACTCTTTGCCGATACCGTGGCGGCCAATATCAGTCGTTTCAATAGCGACGACGACAGCAACGATGTAAAGGTCGTCGCGGCCGCAAAGCTTGCCGGCGTGCACGACATGATTGTTCGTCTTCCCGACGGGTATGAAACGCAGGTCGGGGAGGGGGGCGCGACCCTGTCAGGCGGTTACCGGCAGCGGATCGGGTTGGCCCGCGCCGTTTATGGAAATCCGTGTCTCGTTGTGCTCGACGAGCCTGGCTCCAACCTTGACGCCGACGGCGACGCCGCGTTGGCAGATTGCCTGGTGCAGCTGAAAAAAGCAGGAACCACCATCGTCGTCATATCCCATCGGCCCAGCACACTCAACGTGGTCGATATGATCCTGATGATCCGGAATGGCGCCGTCGAATTGTTCGGACCGCGGGCGGAAGTGATGGCACGCTTGACGCGCCCTGTCGCTGTTCCGGCGGTTTCATCGAAAAGCGCAGCATTGCAGACTGCAACGAATTGATGGCCGCATGCAGGAGTGACCATGAGTCAGGCAACGATTTCAGCGATGCAACCGCCGGCCGTTACCGATGCAATGGGCGCCAGCGATTCCTTTCGAGGTTCGGCTGCCGCCGGATGGTTTATTATCCTGGCATTTTTTGGCGGGTTCGGGGGCTGGTCCTTGACGGCGCCCCTGAATGGAGCCGTCGTAGCGACGGGCATTGTGAAGGTCGACGGAAATCGAAAGAGTGTCCAGCACCTCGATGGCGGCATCGTCAAGCAATTGCGGGTGAGAGAAGGAGACAAGGTTCAAGTCGGTGATATCCTCATCGACCTCGACGATACCCAGGCGCGTGCCGAATTCGATGTTCTTTCTGAGCAATTCCTCGTGCTACGGGTGACGGAGGAGAGGTTGCGGGCAGAGTTTGCCGGCAGCTCTACTCTGGTCGTGCCCGTCGATCTCAAAGTCAGCAAAGACGATCAGCATGTCGCGAGTATCTGGGATAGTCAGGTTCGCCAGTTTGAGAGCCGACGTGCTGCGCTGGATGGCCAGCGCAGCATCATCAAGGAGAAAATTGCGCAGCTCGAATACCAGATTATCGGTGGCGCGGCGCAGGTAAAAGCTTACAAGGCGCAATTCGATTCCGTTCGCGACGAAATGAAGAGCATAACGCCGTTAGTGGAACAGGGGCTTATCTCGCGGCCGCGCTATTTGCAGCTCGAACGATCCGCCGCAGGGTTGGACGGACAGTCTGCCGATGCGATGGCGAATATTGCCAAGGCACGGCAGGCGATTGCCGAGCAGCAGCAACAGATGGCGCAACTCGACAATGATCGCATGGCAGAAGTCACCAAGGACTTGAGAGACGTCCAGGCAAAACTGCTGGAGGTCATTCCGCGTCTGATGAATGCGCGGGTGGTTTTGACCAGAATGGAGATTCGATCGCCGTATAGCGGCCGTGTCGTTGGCCTCAACATGTTTTCCGTTGGCGGAGTGATCCAGCGCGGCGAAAAGATCATGGACGTCGTGCCTGAAAAGGACGCCCTCGTTGTGGAAGCGCAGGTTGCGGTCGATGATATCAGTGAGGTGCGGCCTGAGATGCGCGCGGAAGTGCATCTGACTGCCTACAAGCAGCGAATCACCCCAATCGTTCATGGTACCGTGCTGCAAATTTCCGCCGATCGTTTCACCGAAAACAGAACGGGCGCGCCTTATTACACGGCGCTGCTGAAGATCGACGAAACCGAACTTGCGGAAATGCCCAATATCCAGCTCTATCCCGGCATGCCTGCGACGGTCATGATTCCCACGACGGATCGAACAGCGTTTGAGTATCTTGTCGGCCCACTCCTCATGTCGCTCAAACATGGGTTTCGGCAGAAATAGCTGGGGCGATCTTTGAAACCACCGTAGCCGAATGGGGTATGGTGGCGTTGGTTGCTTTCTGCGTGCCGCATCGCCGGTCGGCAATCCCGCGACTCAGTCTATGACGTCTCGTCGCACGAAAAATGCGGGTTCACATAGATGCCGAATTCGAATGATGTCGCCAGCAACGAGATGCTTTGGGAGCGGGTCCTGCCCCTGCTCGTCGTGGGTACCAGCGTGTTGTGCGGAAGCGCCGTGTCGCCGATACAGGCGCTACCACCACTACTTCACGGATTTCCATAGCGGCGCAAAACGCGTTTTGACTGCGACCATGGAGCTCGCAACCGCCATTCTACAACGAGAAATTCCATAACGATCTCATTGGGCCGAAAACGCCGAAAATGTCGGAACGGCCTTTGAAAACACTGATAGATTTCCCGGCTTCCAAGCTGAATACGAAGGGTCGATTCCTTATCACCCGCTTCAACGTTGGCTGGCGCAGTCGTCACCGATTATGTGCACGCCGACGATTCGCGCCGCGAATGGCGGGATTGATGCGAACTGGATGGTCCGCCACGGCATTCCGACCCGCGACTTTTGGTGCAGGGCTGAACGAGCCGCATACGATCGACGCGTAGATCAATCGCGGCGAGTACGACCGGGCGTGTGCACTCGCTACGATGCGGTGAGCCGCGGTCGACGTTGTTGCGCAGGGTCGGATGGCACCAACAGACACGGGTGGCCCGACTGCCGTTGATGGCGGACCTCGGTGAATTCGTGCACAAAATGAGAAGGGATCACGGAGTATCTTTGCCGCATTGACCGAATGGTGTCATGCATGCTGCGTATTGACTGAGCAGCAGCCCGCGACATGCAGAAAATGATGTGCCAGCCGTCATTTTCCACGCCGGGGATCAGGGAAATCCGATGGCATTGACGGCGGATGATATTCTTGGGAATCCCGCGGTTGAATCCTGCGTGCGCAGGCTTGCCCAGGCGCTTTTGCTGATCCACGATGTCTCGCCGCGGCTCGCTTCGTTGTTCGGAACCCGGCAGCGCTGGCTGATGGCTCACGCGGCGGTCGCACAATATTTCCGCGATGGTGCCGGGGCCGGATTGTCGATGGCCCGCTTGCTCGATCTTGTCGAGCGCTATGAGGTCGCAAGCCGGAACACCGCGGCGGCCTTTCTCAAGGAGATGCTGAAATACGACATCGTGCGCCACGTCGCGGCGAGCGAGGGCAAGCGCCACCGCACGTTCGAGCCGGCACCCACGACCCTCGCGGCGCTGTTTCAGTGGCATCTGTTGCATCTGGGCACGCTGGACGGCCTCGACGGCGGCGCCAGGTCGGCGACATTGAACGCCGCACCGGAAGCACCGCAACGTTTGCAGCCTTTGATTGCCGACGGCATTCTGGGGAACAACACGGTTCGCAAGCCGGAACCAACCTTTGCGCTGTTCGCCTGGGTCGATGAAGGGGGGATCGTGATGGATCGCCTGATCGTCGGCTGCGAGGAGGGGGCCGCCGACCGCGATCGTGTCACGACAGACGCAACGTCCGTTTCCGGTCTGGCGCAGCGGCTCAGGCTTTCGCGGACTCAGCTCGGTCGCAAGCTGGCCGTGGCCGAGGCCATGGGAAGCCTCGGCTGGGTCGGCGCGCGCGGCAAGTCGCGGATCTGGGTCAGCCAAGGCTTTCGTCACGAATACCACAAGGCGCAGGCCGTCAAGCTTGCGATCATCGACGCGGCGGCGGCGTATGAGGCCTGCTTCATGTCGCAGCGTTGAGGGCATGATACGGCCGATGCCGGGACAAAGGCCAACCGCATTTGCCGTTCCCCGGCCCCTTCGCGCCCCAAAGGGATGGCCGCATGCCGTCAATGCAGTGCTCGTAGCCCCAAAAATAGTGTATCGGCTGGGTTCGAAAGCGCCGGGCCATGCCCCGCGCCACCAAATCAAACGTCTCGGAGGAAGTTTCAATGTCGGCTCTGCCACTGCAAGGCATCAAGATTCTCGACCTGACGCGGGTGCTGGCAGGCCCCTTGTCGGCGCAGATGCTGGGCGATCTCGGCGCCGAGGTGATCAAGATCGAGCGTCCCGGCGGCGGCGACGACGCGCGCGCCTTCGGCCCGCCCTACCTGAAAGACCCCGAGGGCAAGGCGAACGACAACAACTCGTTCTACCTATGCGCCAACCGCAACAAGAAGTCGGTCACCGTCAACATCGCCTCGCCGGAGGGCCAGGACATCATCCGCGAACTGGCAAAGTCCTGCGACGTCATGATGGAGAACTACAAGGTCGGCGACCTCAAGCGCTACCGGCTCGATTATGAATCGATCAAGGCGATCAATCCCGGCATCGTCTATTGCTCGGTGACCGGTTTTGGCCAGACCGGACCTTACGCGCCGCGCGCCGGTTACGACGCGATCCTGCAGGCGATGGGCGGGTTGATGAGCGTCACCGGCCATATCGACGGCGAGCCGGGCGCTGGCCCGATGAAGGTCGGCCCCTCGATCGTCGACTACATGACCGGCATGAACACGTCGATCGGCATTCTCTCGGCGCTCTACCATCGCAAGGCCAATGGCGGGGAGGGGCAGCATGTCGACGTCTGCCTGTTCGACACCGTGATCGCCTCGCTGTCGCATTGGGCGCAGATCTACCTCATCAACGGCCAGACCCCGCCGCGGCGCGGCACCTGGGGCAATGGCGGCATGCCGGCCGGCGTGTTCCGCTGCACCGACGGCGAGTTGATGCTGGTGGTCGGCAATGACGGGCAGTTTGCGCGCACCTGTACGGTGCTTGGGGCACCGGAGTTGGCGACCGATTCGAGATTCATCAAGAACAACGACCGCGTCGTCCACGGCAAGGAGATCATGGCGATCTTCGCCGGGCTGTTTTTGAAGAAGCCGGTGGCCTACTGGCTCGACGAACTGGAAAAGGCCGGCGTCCCCTCCGGGCCGATCAACGACTTCGAGCAGGTGTTCGCCGATCCGCACGTCCGCGCGCGCGGCATGCAGGTCAAGGTCGACCATCCCTTCGAGCACGCGCTGTCGCTGATCCGCAACCCCATCACCTTCTCCGGTACGCCGGTAACGGACTATCGCGCGCCGCCGCTGCTCGGTGCCGACACCGCGGAAGTGCTGGCGACGATCGGCTATGACGAGGCCAAGGTCGAGGCGCTGAAGGCGCAGAAGATCGTCTAGGCAATCGATCTCACGTTCGCACCACGTCAATCTGCCGGTTCGCGCCATGTTAGCTTTGCCGCCTCGCGGAAGTCGGAAGGCGTAGCGCCGAAGTGACGGCGGAAGGCGCGGTTGAAATAGGAGACATCGCCGAATCCGCTCTCATGGGCGACCTGAGCGATGTTGAGGTGGGCATGGCAGCGGTCGATCAGCATGCGGTGGGCACGCACGACGCGCTCGGAGAGGACGAAGGCGGAAAACGACGAGCCGTCCTCCTCGAACAGGTTTCGCACGTAACGCAGCGAGATGCCGTGGCGCGCCGCGATCAGCTCGGTCGAGAGGTCGCTGCGGCCGAGCGTGCGCAGAATGTCGGACCAGATGGCGGCAAGCCGCGCCGCCTTGGCGCCGCGCTGCCGCGCCAGTTCGGCGTGGTCGCCGCGCGCGCCCAGCGTCAGCGCGGCTAGGCCGATGATGTGGTCGGCGACGCTTTGTCCGATGATCGGGTTGGTCAATTCATCGCCGGCCCGCACCACGTCGAGATAGCGGACCAGGAGGCCCAGCGCCGCGCTGCCGACCCGCCGAGCGCTACGCCGGCGACCGCTTCGCCATGATGAGCGATGCATCCGATACGCTCGACGCCTGGACCGCGCGCCACCGGCCGATCGGCAATCGCGACATCGTCGCCTGTACACGGTCGGCTTCCACCACGTCACGCGGATGGAGGACTGGCCCGTGATGCCGACCCACTGGTTCGGCTTCACGCTGATGCCGCATAATTTCTTCAGCTCGAATCCGGCGATGACGATCAGGGACACAAAATAGGAAGCCGGCGAGACTTGCGGCGAGCGCCTTCCCAAGCAACCAGGGTTCTCCGAAAGGCGCCGCAAGACTTCAGGAGATCTTGGGGAGCACCGGCATATAAGGCGCATAACCGCCGCTAAGGATACGAGCCACAACGCTCATGATGCCGAGGTAGGAGAGGCCACCCGACGCGGAATCAAGCTGATCGATCGTCAGTTCGCGGGCTTCACTGTCCAGGTCAGTCGTTTCAGTGTTCAGGTTTGTCATCTCAAATCTCTCATGTCATCGGCGGAGGGATCGTTCCCGCCACCAGCGTGGCGGCAGGTGTAGAGCGCGACGTTCCAGGCCGATGTGTCGGTCGTCACATGTCAAATGAGGCCACCGGCGATCAAAACAACTGCTCGGGCTCACAGATCCTGCCGCGTCAGCCGGCCATACGGCGGCGTTATCGACCGCGCGGATGCTTTC
>Ga0307516_10010249_pt1 | contig 10325 bp, 6 predicted proteins | sample 19_EM_MG_FD_203310 | JGI IMG/M metagenome (GOLD analysis project Ga0307516, IMG submission 203310) | Populus trichocarpa ectomycorrhiza microbial communities from riparian zone in the Pacific Northwest, United States - 19_EM | ecosystem: Host-associated > Plants > Roots > Unclassified | place...
TAACAAATGTATAAACATGTGGCGGAGTATTATTATATTATATTATATTATATTGTTTGTTGTTTATTTTTTATTACTGGAAATTATTGAGGCTGAGGACCAACAACTTAAAATACATCAGATCATCTGTATTTAATGGTCAAATTTGGATTGAGACAAGAGTTTTTTACATTGAAGGGGTGTTTAAGATTGCAGTGCAGTGTATTTTTTAAAATATTTTTTAATTTTAAAACACATAAAAACCATTGAAAAATACTAAAAAAAATATCAATTTAATATTTTATAAATTAAAAATATATTCAAAAATCACATGAAAGCAAAATCCAATACATCTCATTCTATCTAGAGTAATCTCATATATATATATATATGATCTTCAGTTTTTCTAATTAAGGTAAAATTAGGAATGAATTTATAATTCGATGGTTTCTTGAGAAAAAGAAAAATAAAGAAAGAAACATAAAACTTCAACTTCCAATCTCATATTTATAATTCACAGCTAATCTCAAATAAGCATGAATGTTCTTTTTTCTCATCCTTGCAAATCATTATCATATATCCTTGAACAATAAAATTGATTATATAATTATCAGAAATCTATAAATGCAAAATCTTCAAATCAATTATAAATTATCAATTATCGTAAGGAAAAAAAGAGCTGATATTCATTAATAACTAAGTAAAACATGCATTTGTTTATTTATTAAATGATTATTGTGTTTTTTTTTGTCTCTTCCTGTCTGAATATTATATTAGACAAATATTTTATACTCAAACCAACACATTCTTGAGATAAAAATATTTAATTATTTAGATTTCAATAAAAAAACAATAACGTGAAGAAAAATTCACTTAGAAAGATACACGTGTCTGGGAAAATTCAAAACCATCTAACTAATGTATACTATAATGTAGAAAGTATTCTTCAAGGAAGAAAAATTAAGGGCTGTTTTCAATAGATGTGGCACTCAGTGCTTCAGTCCAGGAAGCTTAACCTCAGGCCCAAGTATTTAAACATAAACACGTGGCAGAACCATAACACCCCAGTAACCTGGGACCACTCTCGATGGCTTCTCACATAGGCACGCGCCTACCAAAATTCCCTGCCGCCATACCTCTCTCTCTGCACTGTTTTTTATCACGTTTACAGGCTTCCCTTTTATTCCACTTGCACGTGCCAACTCTCCTTCTTATTTATCACAAACTTGAATTGCTGTTCTGGGGGTAAATTTGTCATGTCAAGAAACCATCATCTTTGCCATGTTGCCCTTTTCAATTAAAAATAAAATAGACTTTTGCTTCAATATACAATGAACAATCAATGCCGCTGGATCAGTGGTTCCTATTAAAGAGTCTTTCCGAAGCTTACTAATTTAATTTGATGGTTGATATTTTTTCATAAATTAATCTTGATGGTGATATTGGTAAGAAATATTAATAATGCCCAAGTGTTCGGATATTTTTTAACAGTATTAATCTAGTAAATAGGGTTTTTTTTTTTTTTAGTTCATAGTGCTAAAAAATCAAACCAGGTTGCAGAAAGTAAGATTTTTAAAATTCTTATTTTAATATGAATAACTTTTTTTTTAATTAACGTGGGTGTCCGAGCTAGCTTGCGTGCACCTTTACTAATCTCACGAGCCCTAAAGTTAACAACCATGTAAGTTTCCAGTGATTATCATATTAGCAATTATAGGGTTCGAACCTGAAACTATAGGGAAAATAAATCTCTTAGTCTCAAACTCCTACTAGATGGTTTGAATAACTTATCTTAACTACATAGAAGATAAAACTGCTCTCAAGCATGAAAAATCACATGAGAATTCCATCTTGCTGTGAAGGCAAGAGAGAAAAAAAATTAGCATATATCTAGAGTTGTAGCTAATTCTGCTCTTCCTACCTACCAAAAGAACGGAAAACGGAACAGGATTAAGGAATCCCGTGTTCGCTGAGTGGGTTCATATACATAGATTACTACATGGAATCAAATCACCATTAGATTATGTCCGGTTAAATGGGTTCTAAGCACTTTGTCCGTACAATGACAACCAAACAAGAAACGGGGTTATGGAATTGTATTTACATCTGATCATTAAAAAATGCAAGGTCTCTTTATTTATTTTATTAATAATAATTATGGAAGTACTACTTCCTAATGGCCATCTTAATTTAACCCACAAGCAAATGAATCCAATAACGCCACGTCTCAAAAAATTATTGCAACTTCACTTTTTGTAATCTAGAAACTTAGGAATTTAATCTCGGTTCAGGCCCCATGGCCAGGGTTTCAAAAGTTGCATCACTAATCCAATAATATATTCGATAACTGTTAAAATAATGAAATCTAAGGAAAGATGGTGGAACCAATTATGCACCGCTTTATATTATACAATTGTCGAAAAACATGCTTCTGTAAGCAATCAATGGCGTTTGTAATGGCTGTTTAGAGAATTAACAGTGAAGTAGCAGATCTCGATTATGAACTCTTTTTTCTTACCATCTTAAGAACCCAGAAATGGTGAAAAAAGAGAGAGTTAAGTTAATGTTAAAGAATGAGATTAAAAAAACCTCAAATTACAAATTCCCCATGCACCAACTAAAATAATAATAAGAAAGAAACACAAAGCGAATAATCCACAATCATACCCTCTTTCTATCACAAATTCTACAAGAATCCTTGATTATTCTATAGCTAGCGATAATAGCCCCCATGATATTGTATTTTCTCTACATTTTAACCTTCACTCTCACCCATCTTACATCTATTTTCACATGTTGTAATTCATCTGCTGCTGTAAGAACCAAATATCCTCAGGATTCCACAAGTTGTCCGATGTGTCTCCACTTTCCATTAGCCATTGATTGCTGTTGTGCTCCATAGCTTGGAAATCTAATCCTTGGTTAAAATAACCAGCAGGACTGATCATGGACTCTGAGTAACCACCTTGGTCAGCTTGGAAATAATCCGGATTAGGGTTATGATTAACCGGGATATAGTAATAATCAGTAGTCAAGTCCGAAACAGGCGAAACTTGAGCAGCAAACGAGTCCGACGAGGCAGCAGTGCTGGAATTCTCCGGGGTGTAACTTGGTGTAACATGTGAGACACCAAAGTCATTGCCGATGACTCCATGTGGCATGACCAAGTTACCAGTGCCAACGTCATTATTATTGATCAAGTGGTGATTAGTGGAAGCAGCCGGGGAAGCAGATGTGGCAGTGCTGCTGCTGGTGGCAGCAGCCGCAGCTTGAATTCTTTCAATTAACCTAGGCATCCATAGGTATCTCATGGTGTCCTTGAATTGCTTGCTATTCACGTCACATTTAAGTTGTTTTGCGTGCTTTTGTACTCGGGTTCTCCAATAATTCTTGATTTCATTGTCGGTTCTCCCTGGCAAGTGTTGTGCAATTTTAGACCATCTGCAAATTGTTCAAAATTAAATAGCATGTTATTCGTGCTTGTTAGCGCTAAGAATTAAAACTCATCAATAAAAACAGAAATATTTTCGTAATCTCATTTGCTAATTAATACCTAATATTAGAGCTAGTGTGATTAATAAAGTAATACATACCGATTGCCCCATCGAGAATGAAGTTCAAGGATCATGAGTTGTTCTTCGAGAGTAATGTTTCCACGTCGAACATCAGGCCTTAGATAGTTGAGCCATCTTAATCTGCAACTCTTTCCAGTTCGTTTGAGGCCTGTTTCATTGAATTGAGTTTTGGTAAAGTTAATAAGAGAACAGATAATTAATTGCAAGAGAAAAGGGAGAATTTCCGATCTATACTACTATACTGCTTTTTATAGTTGTTGTGCTTTTTCTCAAACTTTTTTATTGAGTTGTTCTGATAAATATAAAGCTGTACGGCTAAAGAAAAATCATCTATGGCAATATTATTATCTCATTCTTGTAAAAATAATTCACATCATCAAAATCCCACATAAGAACTTGCAAAGTTCTCATTATCAACAAGAAGTATAATCTGAAAGGAAAGTTTAAGACTTTGCACCTCTTTTTAAAAAGAATATGGACACGGAAGGACCATTGAAGATCATGAAGATAGAAACATGACGAAAACAAATTAAGACATGCTGGCCAAGTTGTACTTTGGCTCTTTGCCATGTATTGGGTTTATAGATATTTTGATTGGAATAAGCGTTCGAGACAGAGAGAGACTATAGTTTACCTGCACAGCGAGCCAGAGAATTCCAGCGTCCCTCACCATGAGTAGCAATGTAATCGATAAGCTTGAAGTCTTCTTCAACAGTCCATGGACCTCTTCTTAAGTCAACCATCATCTCTTCATCACTTTGTGTGGTGGAGGAGGAGCTGTTGCTGTTGCCTTCAACATCCATCATCAATATGTATTTCCCTTAATCGGAGAACCACTTGATTAGAAGAAAAAAGGGTTTTTAGAGAGAGAGAGAGAGAGAGAGAGAGAGAGAGTTGGATTAATCAGGAAGATGGAGAAGGTGGGGGTTTTTATAGATGCGTAGATAGGTTTGAAATTAGAGAAAAAGTTAGGATGTGTGAGAGAGAAGAGGGCAAGCCGCTATAGGAGCTTATGGGTTAGGAGGTTTAATTAACTCATGATATATTTAATTGACACTTGAGCTTGCTAGTTTAATTATGGCAGTAAGTGCCCAAGAGGCTGTGAAGTTTGACCCTTTGACTTTCTTGCCATCTTTTGTTTGTGCGCCTGAATTTTATTTTTCCGAGTACTCTTCATTTTCAATGAATTGTTTAAATAATATATCACTAGATGGCTGGTGTCTTGTGAAATCTACGGTTATGTATTGGTGTAGAGAATCTTTTCAAAATATTGGATATGCCGAAATAAAAATATCAATAATTTTAGTTAATTTACAAATTAATTTAAAGATATTTTTACTGTTGAATAAAAAATATATACGATCTACGGTACTGTTCTTCTTTCTGGAAACGCCGTTTCTTCTTAAAGCAAGAATCAACTTGTCCTTTTCTTCTTCTTTTTTACACTTTGTATTTTCTTTTTTCTCTTTTTTTTTTTGCTGGTTAAAAAATAAGGCAATCCTATACCCTCTATACGTGGATGTGACGCCATTGGTCGGTTGTTGTAATTGGCTACAAATTCTACATTTTACTGCCTTCGTATAAACAAAAATGCTATCAGGCTCGTCAATGAAAAGTATCAAAACTGGCTTGTTCATCTATCTCACAAAGTTGACTATTTTTATCTTCTCGACAAACAAAAGGGTAGGTGCTCTCTTGCAGTGAAAATCTCACTCGGTTTTCAAAGTGAACATACAGGTGATGGTAGACTTTTGAGAATCACTTCCAGAATACATATAATTTATAATTTTATTATGTTACTGTTAATTTAGCATATGGCTAGCTATTTGACTTTTCTTTTTCACGGCTTGGAATTTTTTTATTAATTAAAAAATTCAATACATAGATTTTTTAATGTTTTTTTATATCAAAATATTTTTTAATAATAAAAAAAAATTATGCATGCATCTAATTAAATAAATCAATAATCATTTATATAAATAAAAAAATATTAAGGACTAATAGAATTAAAATTGAAAAGATTGTGAGACATATACAGATCAAAATATTTAGTCTCGCAACAAAGATCATTTAACCAATTTTTTTTAATGAATTTGTTTGTTTAAATTATTTTTTTATTAAATTAAATGATAATAAAAATCATCACATGTATAAAATTGATTGGGTAAAATAAAAGGAAAACAATAATATTATGTAAGGTTACATATATTAGAAATATTATCCAAAAATATATTTTATATTAAAAATAAATTTAATCTATATAAAATGTAAAACAAAAAAAGTATATATGAATCATATTAACCTCTTGAAAACTTAAATATACACAATATAATTTTTAAAAAATCACTAATTAAAAAAGATTGAATGAAAAAAAGTCACAGAGAATAGGTATTAATTAAAATATAAATTAAAAAATATTTTAAAAAAACATGTATAAAAAGTATTAATTATAAACAAAAAATTAAAATAAAATAAAAGGGTCGGTCACCTGGTCCATAAGGAAAGGGCCCACGTGTGCAAGCTTTTAATTTTTTTAAAACATTTATTTAAATAAAAAAGAGGATGCGTCGTCTGAAATTACCAAGGTTCTAGCCGCAATGGTGATTGAAAAATCAAAAGTCTTGTTTTTTGTTTTGTTTAGAAATCTAATTTTCAACCTATTTTTACATGAAATATTTAGAAAACACCCCAAACACTTTCATAAACCCATAAATATCTATACCAAACGTTTAAAAAAAAACGAAGTCAATCAAAAACAAAAACTCTTCCCAAGCTTAGATCTAGTCATCTGCAAGCCAAGACTTCAATCACCACTGTGGTGCCTGAAAAATTAGAGCAATATTGTTTTTTCTTAAAACCCTAATTTTTTTTTGTCATTTCAACAAAAAAAATACCTCACCAACAAATGAATCCTTTAGCCCAAAATACCTAAAAAAAAGTTAATAAACCTGAAATCAAACAGGGTTAGTTTTGGTTTTCCTGGCTTAGATCTATTTTTTCAGGCAACACTGAAATTTTAAAAAACTACCATCAAGTCCCTCTCATTGTATGAAACAGACGCTAAGAAAAACCGTTTTAATGGCGTGAGTATAATTTTCTCTTTTATCACCGGAATCGAGTGTCTGATCTCTTTCTCATATATCTAATTAGAGACTGAAAAATAATTCAGAAAAACTTGCATACCAAAAATGAATTTTAAAAATTTAAAGGGATCTAAATTATATAAATTATGTTATTTTTTAAAATTGAGGATTCATGTGTATTACGTTGCTTAATATTTTCATCCACTAGTTTTCTTTATTAACTTAGGTGTTTAGCCAGCTTGCATGTATCTTGATTAATTTCATAAATTTTAAAATTAACAATCATATAAATCTCTCGTAACCGTAAAATTTACAAAACTAGAACCGGTTACCTCTGTTCATCTACTAGTTTTGTTTTTACTTATATGTGGTCTCGATCAGGTTATCTTTGTCCTATACGAGATTACGCCTTATGTTTACAAGAATACGCTTACAGGAACGTTATTTATTAACACCCACAGCGAAGTGCCTTGAAATTGTCTACATCACCATTATTGAACATTTAATGTTTATTTTGTTTCTCCACTCTCGTTTTGCTTTTAATTAGGATAACCGCAGCCTAGCTAGTACCTTCTCGCATCATACACTCTGAGTTGAGATTTTTATTTTTATCTTTTGTATCTTTATTAATTCGAGGAGACTAGAAGTGTGCAATACTGCAATGGACATTGAAGTGCCATCATGAATTAAGTGGATACGCCCAATCAGAGTACATTTGCTTGTCACAAGTCAACAATCTTGATGGTAACTGTTACATAAATGAGCAAAAATGGACACACTGAAGTTACAATTCAATTCGTTTTCTAGAAAGTGAATTTTGGTAAATTACTTTTCAATTTTTTTTATATTTGTTTGTCAAAAAAAAAGTTGGTTAATAAAAAATATTTTCTGATAAAAAAAAATTTGGTTTGGTTACCAGGAAAGTATTTTTCTTTTATTTTGGACGGAAAACACTTTCCGGAAGTTGTGAAAAATTTAGAAATATCATACTATTTCTTTTGTTTTGAATATTTATTTTTCAATTTCATCCCTTATAATTTAATTTTTATATTAATTTTGGTCCTCATTTTTATAATTGTTATTTGTTTTTTTCTTATCATTTTTTAATTGAAATTTTTGATCTATCAAATTTGATTCTCATTCTTTTGATTGTTATTTATTTTATTTGAAATAATTTATGAAATATTAATTATTATTATTTTAATTTCTTCATCTTTCAATTTTTTTTATTTTTTAGATTTGATCTCTATTATTTTGATTATTATTTATTTTATTTGAGATAATTTATGAAATTATGTTTTTTTTCAATTTCATTCTAATTCAACTTTTTAATTTGTAAGATTTGTTCCTCGTTATTTTAATAAACTTGAAAAAAAATAAAATATTAATAAGTTATTTTTCAGCTCATTTTCCATGACATAACCAAATACTGAAAAGTATTTTCCAACTTATTTTTCATTATACTATCAAATATCAAAAAGTAATTCACCTTTCTAAAATTTAATTTTTTTAAAAAACTACTTTATAGTAAATAAACAGATATTAGCCCTCTAGCAAATAAACGGGATCTATGCTCGGCAATATTTCCATTACTGAAGAAGGTTACAAAAGAGGGGCCACTTCATTGTTACTGGGCTCTCCCCCCACAGATAGCATAGTTATTAACTTTCTAGCTTGGTAATTTATTTATTTTATTATTATTATAGAGGAGAGGCTTGAACATGAAGTTTTTCAGAGGAGAAAGAACTCACTGTCAGTCGAGCCTGTTGATTTAACTTTTAAGCAGTAATGTTTCTGTTTTCCCAGGGGAAAACGAATCATGTCCTTTTCTCTCCCTTTCCTCCAAATTGGACTGTTGCTTGTTAGTGTATTGTTCCTTACCTCTAGAAATTGGTTTCGATAGGAAATGAGAAATAGTTTTTTTCCCATGAATATACCATGTTTTGCTGTGGATGAATTATCTAAATTGGGATTTGAGAAACTCTTTATATATATTTTTGAAAAGATCTATGATTAATCATTCATCAAAATTACAAAAGTAGTTTCATATACTTTACTGGATTTTTCAAGTAGTTCTCTTCCCAGACATTATGTAGTGCAGAGAGCGTCATTTTAATTAGCCGGATTAATTGAATGCTTCGATTTGCCTAGAAGGCGGGGTACAGCCTTATTAAATTGTTGCATTCAATTAAATCGCCACAAAAATTAACCCTCTCAAGAAGTTGTAACCGGCAAAATAGATATAGGATTGTAGATGCTGGGCAATTAGTTAATTGTTTTTCCCCTGTTTTAGACTCACCAGCTTCATTAATTCATTGAACTATAGTTAAGAGTAATTAACTTGAGGTTTATGCATTTCATGTACCGTGTCGAAGAACGATTAGACCTACAAGTTAAAGCTAAGGTTTATAATTTAATAATCTAACATTTATCACTTTATCTTCTTTCTTGCTGTTTTTTCTGACTTTTATTTAGTTCTCTCTCAATTAAGTTCTGTGTGAGGAAACAAAGAGTATTAATATTGAAAAGTCTTGGGATCATTCATGATTTAAAAGGTCAGTTGGGAGGCCATGGATCGAATGCAGCTCCGTCCTGTAAGAAGTATTAATATATACCATTTCGTTTTTAATTAAATACCCTAGTAGGGATGCCTACGTGCTACTCCTTGGTCCACCATATGCTTTCGTATTTTTTGAGACGAAATCGAAACGATAATTAGAAGCAGCTAATATATGGACAAAACGTTACCAAAAAAAAAGTTGAAAATGGAAATTAAGTGATATTTTTCGAAAGTAAGTTAATAAGGTTAGCTAAATCGGAAAGACTGGAATAAATTAATTATATAAAGTTGTATTCGATTCGAAGTTAAAAATCGAAGGTTAACTGTTAAGAAATTATAATATTAAGGCATAAAAAAGAGTTAAAAATGATGCGTGGAATATATTTTTGTAAGTGTAAAAAACAAAACAGTGGAATGGTGGATTTTAATAAAAAAAAATCATCAAAATTTATATTAAATATAATAAATAAATTAGTAAATAAAGTATATTAATGGTGATAATACCCCCTCCCCCCGGCGGTGACTCTAGTAGGTTTGATGATACTAAGTGGCCGTTTGGGAGTGTGGCTGCGGGTGAGGTTCACCCGCAGCCACACGCAATATCGTTTGGTAAGGGAAAAAAATTCCTTTTCACTGGTAGGACCCACTACAAATTAAAATGAAACCGCAAGTTTTGGAGAAGCAGCATTTGGCTGCTTCTCCTGAGGCAGGAAGTTGTAACAGTGGAGCATGGCTCCACTGTACAGTGCGAGTGAATTAATTCACTCGCTCTGTACACTTAAACTTAAATCAGTTTTTTTTTTAAAAAAAAAAACCAGGAAAAGTTTAGGTTTTTTTTTTTAATTATTATTTCGAAAAACCAGGAAAAGTTTAGTTTTTTTTTAATTATTATTTGGACAAACCAGGAAAAGTTTAGTTTTTTTTTTAATTATTATTTGGACAAACCAGGAAAAGTTTAGTTTTTTTTTTAATTATTAATTCGAAAAACCAGGAAAAGTTTAGGTTTTTTTTTTAATTATTATTTCGAAAAACCAGGAAAAGTTTAGTTTTTTTTTTAATTATTATTTGGACAAACCAGGAAAAGTTTCGTTTTTTTTTAATTATTATTTTGACAAAACAGGAAAAGTA
>Ga0307516_10010250_pt1 | contig 10325 bp, 3 predicted proteins | sample 19_EM_MG_FD_203310 | JGI IMG/M metagenome (GOLD analysis project Ga0307516, IMG submission 203310) | Populus trichocarpa ectomycorrhiza microbial communities from riparian zone in the Pacific Northwest, United States - 19_EM | ecosystem: Host-associated > Plants > Roots > Unclassified | place...
AATAAATTAACAACAAACAATTAGTGCATTAATCCATAAATCACTGCAATTAATGATAATTAAATAGTAGATCAATTTCAAGCACACAAATTTGAAAAATAAACAATAAGTTTGATGGATAAAGTTTGACAACAGATAAACAAAATAACATATAATAACAATCATGTCCTTTAAATCTCTATTTTTCAAGTTTCCAACTCTTCTCTAATTTTTTAATTCAAGTTTTAAGTAACAGATAAACTATAACAAACTTACACATAAAATATATGTTCAGAACTACCATATTTTAATATATGAACTATATCAGACATAATAAATAAAGACATAGTTTATACATATACTATATAGATAATATTTTACTATTAAAAGAAATTAACATTAACAAAAGGAATTGACATTTGTTTAATTTGGATTTTTGAAATTTTCATTTGTTTTCTCATTATCTCTTGGTTACCAAATAGAAAATATTAAAATTGTAAATTACACTGTCATTTTATCATATAAAATTAAGTTTGTCGTTTTATGATCATTAAAATCTCACCATACACGAGCAACTAGTAAATGAAAGGAGAAATCGAGCAATCAACATACTAAATAAAAAAAATAGTGAATTAACATAGTAACAAAAGTTTTGGTGAAATAACATATTTTTAGATGTCGCAGTTTTGAATCATGACATTTAATTAAATGTCGTGGTTATATGACAAAACTTTAATTGATATCTCACAATTACAACGTCAATTAAATTCAGGATTAATTGGTCGACCGATTCGTAATGGTTAGTTAAATCGACCACTAGCTGACTGATGCAGGCGAAAGCTAAAGACAACAACAAATAAAGAACATAAACTTTTATAAGCGAAAGGGGTTGCAGATGTAAATCCCAAATTCATAGGTTTATTCTCTCTAAAATAATAATAATGGAGTTTGTCTCTTTAGGAGGTTTACAAAACCTTAAATAGGCCAAAAACCCTACCTCAAGTAGGAAACAAAAATCCAAAAAATAACAAGGAAACAACCATAGAATCCAAAACAATGGAAGAAATCCAAAAATAATAAGGAAAAACATAAAACTGCCAAAATCAGGGCATTAGAGCGAGATTTTTTAAATCTAAAGATTCGACAGTCGGATAAAAAATTACAGCCCTTTTTATTAACCATTTTGGTCTAGTGTGATCATACCTCTTCTTGGACCTAGGCCTATCTCACTGGTTCATAAATACATAAGTTAGGCCATCCACGTAATCTGTTTAGGGAAAATCTTCATCTAGTTATGACAAACCCACATTTAACTACTCAGAATCACCCGTTATTGCAAGCTCGACTACATCATTGACACTAAAAAACAAAGAACAACTACTATGTGAACAATAACTTTTTAAGATTTAAATTGGAGTTTGTTTTTAAGTTTACAAGTTAGAGAAATATGTATAATCTAACTCAAAACATATTTGGAAGCAAAAGTTCATAAAAAATATGATTTTTGTGTGAAACGGTTGTCTGGTTCATATAACTGGATCAACCAACCGATCGGTTGATCTAGAAGATTGGTAATGAGGCTACATGTTAAGTTGTTGCACTTCAGAAACACGATATTTAGCGCGAATTGTTTAAATGTCGCTATTCTGAAGCGCGATAACTATCTTGTCGCGCTTAAGAATAACAACATTTAGTAAATGTCTCTCTTTAGAAGTGTGACAAGGTGAAAATATGCTATTTTACTAAATGTTTTTCAAATAATGTTATTTTACTAAAACTTTTAATTTACTGTGCTATTTTTTTTAAAAAAAAATCTAAATGAAAGCAATTGACAAGTCTTTTTGGCCGACTTGTCTTTGGCTTATGCAAGTGGCTGATTTCCATTATTGTTGGTGATCTCAATATGTTTGAATTCAACTTATTGAGATTATTTTTTTATTAATACAAGACTATTCTTTTCAAGGTTCATGTATTCAAAGTTTAAGTTTTTTGGTTCTTGTTTTTTCTTTCCTTTCTTATCTTTAAAATTTTTATAAGCTTATTTTAACTATTTATTTCAACTATGACAGTCTTACCTTTGACGTTTTAAAAAGTTAGAGTTTTCATATGTGATTTTTACCTAATTATATTATTTTTTAATATTTTTCTCAATAGTAGTTTGTTAAACTTTCTTTAAAGAAATTGAGGACAAAAGAAAGAAATCATGTATGAGAGAGAAACTTTTGTTATAAATATCATGCAATCTTTTAGAACAATTATTTTCCTAGTGAAAATGACAAGGAATTGACCACTTGCCATAAAATCGTGTCTCTTTCCAAAAAATGTGCTTCTTCTTATTAGGCACGAGATAGACTTTAGATGCATAGAGTTAAAAGACATGACCTCAGCTGTCCCAAGCTCTTCTTCCTCCTCCGTCCCTCTTTTCAAAAAATTCTCTCATTCTTCTTAGCACGAGATATGGAGTTAAAAAAACTTTATCTTATTTCAGCGGTCCTGACGAAAGAAGAAAATGATGGTCGACGAGAGGTCAATTCTCTATTATTTCCCCGAGGACAATAATGTTTTAAAAAGTTTGTGTATGATATTAATAACAATTATCCCATACCTTTGTGTTAAGGAGCTGAAAACGTAGAGATGGTACAATTTTAATGGTTTGATTATTTATATATTATAATCAATTATCTAATAATTGAATTATATTATTAAGATTTTATTTATACTATATGTAAACAAAAATAGTATCATATATCATATTTATGAAGAAATGTCAACCTAAAGTTTGTTATAAATCAGTGTATATTTTTTTTAATTGAGTGAAACTAAATTGAAAAGATATATCTTAAAGTTGAGTTAAAATATAATATTTATTTTCTTAAAAAAATATTTAATATATTTTAATATTTCGATGCATGTTGAATTAAAATCTTTAATTACTTTTTATTTCTTAAAGAAAAGCTACTACATATACTATGTTGTCATACGCTTTTAAACAATTTAAAGTGACTTAATTAATGTAGCTTGATTTAGTATTTTAACTAGTTTTCTTGATAATTTTTTTATATATGTTTTATATAAAATATTCAATAGGCATCTTGTTGATCACTCAAATAATCGATTAATAAATATATTGTCACTTAATCATTTTTGTCTTCTAAAATTGAGAAACTACTCCATAAAAATTTAATCTTAAGAGAAAACAAGTAGCAACCACATAAAATAGAATATGTGGATCAAAGACCTTGAACCCTATGAAAAGATAATCTACTTTAAGTTAAAACCACAAAAGAAAAAAAAAGACAAGTCTTTTTAGGAAGAAAAGAGAGGAATAAGAGGAATTAAAGTGAAGGAAAACAAGTAAATAAATTGCAAAAAGTTAGTAAATAAAAAAAAGGATAAATTGAAGAATTGAAATTGCATATAAGAGGTTGATCATATTTCATAATAACTATGTAACCTTTTATATATTGGTACATAATTTGAATTCTATCTAAATATATAAATCAAATATATATACAAATGTTGGTATAAAGTAATAAGACTTTTTTGAGTCATAATACAAACTAAACTCATTCTCTATTGATATTGTCTAAATCTTGAGCTAATATTATGACTTATAAGTAGTTTATATGTTGAGGACTTCCACTCTAAATAAAATTAAGTTTTCTGATTCTCCGTGCATGTTCAAATACTTATGGTTGATCATTTTTCATTAGGCGATCATGGCTTCTAGTCACTTGATTGAGTTGTTAATTGATTTCTCAAATCTCTTGGCCAATTAGGACTCTTTCAATATGGTTGATTTCACTACACTTGATCAATTTCAGCTCTCTTCCTCTCTTTCTTGCAAATAGTCACCGTTCTTCATTTAACATTTAACAAGTAATAAGTACTTTTTTATTTGCCAAATAAATGATTTTTTTTACATATATATACTTAATTGATTTATCTAATCAACCAAATATGAAATGAAAAGTGACACTATTCAATTAAAACCATCGACCAAGTTTTAAAAGGACTTTAGCTTTTAAGTTTGATGTTTAGAGTTTTTTTTTTTTTTTTTGCATTTCAAATATAATAATTACCTCAACCCCATAATCAATTTCCAACTAGTCTCTTTCTTTATAAAATCTCTAACTTTTTTAGTGTAGAAATCATAAATTACATGTCATGACACAAACCTAAACCTTCCTTTCAATTCATTAGAGTAATGACTTCACCAATCTCCCTTCTCTGCCATACTAAACTCATCCTTGCCTCAAACAATGCACCATCGTTCATGGTTGGAGAACCTTATATTTACTAAAGGATGTAGTAAATAAATAAAGCTTCATTAAGACAAGTCCATGAACTTGAATATTTAGAAGGAAAGTCCACTTATGTGTTCTTGTATCATGAATGCTTACCACATTTAGTAACCATTTGGTGAAGAATGGAAGTTCTAGAAGATTTTTAATGAGATTCATATATCCAATATTCTTATTAAGTTAGATAAACTATGACTATTAACACCTTGTTTCGTGTCCATGTGTAGAAAGTTGATATTTATCAGTTTTTCTTTAAAAACATATACAAGAAGGTTCACAGAAATTCAAACACTTTAGAAGAACTGCTCAACTTTCATGTTGTAGTGACAAATAATAACACCTATGTGAAAATATTTTTTTAATTGGGATTTCATGTTTTCTATGGTCTTATCATTCTTACACTCTAATGATCGAATAAAAAGAGGCTATTTTGGACTACGAGAATCATAGCCTTTGTAAACCATATAGAGATAAGAAGATAAATAGAGAGATTTAGGATTATAAATATTTTATATGCTTTTTTACTAATGTAATGGAGAATATATCCTTTTTGACTATGTAATGGAGAATATATCCTTTTTAACTTGTAATAATTTATAAGTGCAATTTGTATTTAACATATCCTTTTATTGAAAGCTAGCCTAGTTTATTATTCATGTGTTATTTTTAAAAAACTTTTTTCTCAAATTCTTTCATGTTATATTTGAACATAAAGGTTCATTTAACTTAAATAATAGTTGTATTTTACCAAACTTAATTTCTTGTTCTAAAGGAAGAATCTTGAACTTAAGCTAAAACATGAAATAAAGCTTAACTAAAAAGATCAAAGTGCAATCAATATAAACTTTGGAGTAATTATATGATAATTTCCTTTAGATTGATCTTCTAATTTTTTAGGGGTACCATCTTCTAGTATTTCCTTCATGTAATGATAATACTTCTTTATATATCGATCATTAATTGATCGATAATGCATTTCCCCAACTTGACTTGTTTTATGATATAAACCTTAATTAATAACTTTAGGAATAACAAATGGACCCTCCTAGTTAGGGAACTACTAGCCATATTTTGGATTCTTATAACTAATTGAAAGTATGGCTTTCCATATTGGATTACCTACTGAGAAATATTTTAATCGAACATGTTTTGTTATATGCCCTTTCGACCTTTCTTTTATGCGCAAGTAAATGATCCAAGTCCTCTAACTTAGTTAACATGGGTGATTAATATTCAGAACTATCAATGTTATATTATGCATCCCTTCTAAGTGATTGTAATTTAAGCTGCATAGGTAACATGACATCATAGCCATATATTAAAGTAAACGATGAGGTTCCTACGTAGTCTTCTATGACGTCTTATATACCCATATTACTTATAATAAAGCATCATACTAAGCTTTAAAATTGTTTTTAACCAATTTCTAAATATTGAGGATTAAAGTTTTATTGGTCAATAATGTCATACATTGACTTAGGCATAATGAGTGAAGTGGAATATTTTGGGTCCATATTCCTATGCAAATTGCTTCTCACCTTTCCTAATAAATACTAATCCTTGGTCTATAGTAATAGTTTCTACAAGTCCAAACCTGTAAATAATTATTCCTTAATGAATTTTATCTTTGTTTCTTGATTTTGTTGATCGATAAGAACTAACTTTAACCCATTTGGTGAAGTAATACATGGCAATAAGGATATAATTATATTTCATTGATAAAGGTTGGTGTATTTTACTAATAATATCCATTTCTCATCCTCTAAATGATAATGATTTGACCAGTATATTAAGATAATTTAATAATACATGTTGAATTAGGTCGAATTATTGGCATTATTAATACCTTTTTGTAGAAGAAATTAAAGTTTAGAGACTGGAATTAGACTTTCAAAAGTTTAATTAGTCAAATCAGGGGTTTAATTATGAAAAAAATAAAGTTTGGTAGCCAATTAGGGTTTGATTGAAGGAATTCAAAACTAAGGACCAAATCGTTAAAGACACAAGACTTCAAGGGCTAAAATTAACCAAATCAGGGGCCAAATTAAAGAAAATTAAAAGTTTGATAGTCAATTAAGGGTCCAAATACATAAATCAGAATTTAAAGACCAAGATGAAAATGACGCTAAACTTTAGGGTTGATGATTGAGTTTGGCAGGGGTGAAATTGTATAAGATTAAGAGTTTGAAAGACAATTACAGGTGTAATTAAAAGTAATCAGAAGAATAGAGACTAAACTATAATCTATTACATCTCAAATTAAAAACCCTAATTTATAGGATTTAACCTAAATGATCCGTTGTTCACTAACTGTTCATCTCCTTTCTTGGCAGTTTTGGATGATCGGAATGACACCTTCTAAGAGCTCGTCGTGGAGTTCTAGACCTTCAAATGACATTATGTTTTTTGCAAATAGAGGAATAACATCCCGTTTACAACCCCATATCCATGAAATTAGATGTTTATATCCCAATTCTTCCATAGAAGTCTCCAACATCTTATCTCTGATAAACCATCACTGTGTTTTCAGATTCTGGGCTAATCGAGTTGGCACAATCAAGCGAATGAATATGGAGCTACAAACCTTCAAATGGAGCAAGGATGGATCCAAATAAAAGGTGTGCATCTTCCATACCAAGTTCAGGTGGTCTTCGATGTCGTTTACATCGGAGTTTCTCTAGCGAAGCCTTAAAAGTGACCAATTCAGTCAGTCTTAACTAAGAAACCCATTTGTTCAAAACCACCTAATCTTTTTATGTGTTCACACTTAGAAACTCAAAGAGGATTCTTATCAAGGGCCATAAATATTTCATTCGATACCAGAAGGTGAGAAATGCATGCCTTTGTCTCTAAGAAAGAGAAAACAACTTAAGAAAAACTACCATCCTAAAAAACCATTGAAGGACAAAGGTTTCAACAGTTAAAATTTGTTTAAAGCTCTTTTATTTTGATCATAGGATTGAGCTTTGATCAGTCTTTGAGGGAATCCACAAAAAAAAAATAGAAAACCCTATAAATACCTTTAAAACAAAAGAAGGGAGAAGAGAGAAAAACATGAGGATATACTTTGTAAGGAGACCCTAGTGTGAAGGTTCAAAGACTTAATATAGAAGGTCTAACAAGCTTTGGAAAGAATATAAAGTGTAGGGGAAAAAAGGAATAAAAGAAGAAGGGAAGTAGCAACCTATAGCCAAGAAGTTTAAAAAAGGTATAACCATATGAAAACCCAAGGGTGGAGTACATATGGCCTGCCCATTCATACTTTTTCAATGTTTAATGATGTTTTTGAATCTTTTTGGCATTATTTTGTGTTTTATTATTTATGTGGATTGATGAATTAAAATTTCATTTTGATTTATTAATCATGTTTTAAAGTTGTTGTTAATGTTTTTAGGATGTTTAAAAGGTGGTTTGCGTGCTTGGTTTTGACAAAGTATAGTAGTTTTTGAATCTGTCAAATGTAACAATAGTTTTTTGATGGCTTTTTCTAGGTTGCTAATGGATGTTTTTGGTTCCTGAGTTTATGGGTCTCAAAGTGTTTAAAAAATCAATTTTAGATTGACTTTTGATGTTTTTGTTAGCTAATAATAGGGCTACAGTTTTGGAAGTTGAAATCTTATACATGTTTTTTTTATGACTCAAGTTTATTTGTTAGTGTTTTTTATTCAAACCTGTTTATTTATGATAATGTGGTTTGTTGGGGCTAAGAGAGCTCGGTTTGAAGGCTTAAAATGTATTTTCTGGGTTTGGCAATATATGCTGGGTTTTTTGGGCAACCTAAGTTCATGTTCTTCATGTTCATCTGAAGAACATTGTCTTAAGTGCTAGTTCTAGGTTTTATTTTGATTTGATTTTGTTTTTTGCAAGTTTATATATCATCAATAGTAAATAATCTAAGGTTTTCATGTATCAATAACATGTTTTGTGGGTTTTAATCTTAGAATTTTGGTTTTGAACTGACAAAAATCGTGATGTTTGAGTAATAATTGAAACATATAGATACTTGATTTTTTATCTATGCTTGACTGCAAGCAAAACTTTGCCTTTTATTACTTGAAATCTAGTCTAGTTTGATGTTTAAGTTGCTTGCTTTGAGTTTGAATATTCTTCATTGGTCTTCGTGTTCTTCATTTTCCTTGGTGTTTCATATGTTTTTGTTAGAAACTTTTATGGTTTTTTGTGTGTTTTTTTTGTTTTGATTTTGTTTTCGTTTAAATCTCAGTTCTGGTTTAGTTTTGGGTTAAACTTTATTTCTTGGTTCGGTTCATGGTTGAACCAGTGTTTTCAGGTCAATTCGGTCGGGTCAAAACTAGGTCAAATACTTAAGGTTTTGTTTAGTTTGCCACTGTTTCAATAAAAATCAATTTTGGTTTAAGGTCGTGTTTGGCAAACACGTTCTTAGGCCTTTTTTTAATAGTTTTGTTTTGAACAAAAATATGTTTTTGCCAAACATGGCCTTAAAGAAATTAAAAAAAATAATTTTTGCTTGTTGTATGCGGCTGAATTCTTATAAAAAATATATTTTTATTTATAGAAAAGGAGAAATGTTTTTTAGCATGGTTTTAGAAAAATACTTGTGTTGATTTTTCTTTGTATCTTTTGGAATTTACACCAAGTTTGTAAATTTTTTTAAGGATTTAACCAATAGTTCAATAAATCTAAAATCTTAATTCATAAAAATTAATTTTCAATATCCTAGTATAAATGTTGGATCTATAAATAGGCTAGTATTTATATACTAGGAGTTGACTAGAAAATTTTTAGGATTATTTTAGATATTTACTAATTTTAATTGGGAATATTTTTTACTACATTATACGAGTTATGAAGAATCCTTTTACCTTTCAGAATAGGTGAACCCTATTAGGGCACCTATATAAACCATTCTCATAAAATTTATCTCTGTATATGAGCGTATATTAAATTCAAAATGCTTGGTTTATTCATGAGAGAAAATCTTTATTCTGAGCCATAGAGAGACCATCGATTATGAACCCATCAAAACTTTTAAACCATATCTAGACTACATAATATAACTTACATCATGTAAGGTGCACTAGGAGTGCTAGTTCCTTTTCTAGCCATAACAAGTCCTTTATCCTTGGAATTTTAGATATGACCAGCATACCCGGTTCTCTTAGTGATCCGGAATCTTACAACTAGGTGACTACTCCTCAATCCTGACATTCCGCTACGCCACGCTTCCACGTATGGTAATAATATTGATGCACGGGTGATCATTTAAGAAAGAAGCCAAAACTAGGTTTTAAAATGCTTTTCTTGGCATTTATGTGATTTACATCTAGGCTTGATTGAGAAAGTGATATTTTACAGTGGGTTGGGAATCCAATACCGACCCAATTGTGAAATGATCTGACTATAGTTAGTAGTGATTACATAAAGTAATAATCAACTATCAAGACCTAAAATCCCAATACACCAAAATATCACCTTTCATCTTATATGGAAAAAAACATAGACATAGACAGTAGTATATCCGTTGCTCGCACTTCATCGCAGGACTTTATCTTACCTATTCAATTGTTTAGACTTGCATAGAAAAGACTATACTTTTGTTTTTTTTTTATGCATTTTTGTGCATTTAACGAGGCTGCGATATGTAATGTTTAGTCAACAAAAAATTTCTCTAAGCATCAATACTACACAAATACCCTTATGTAGAGTGCATTGGCTTAATTGTCGAACGCTAAACCTGATTTATCTTTAAATAGCTAGCAACATAATTAGCCTAATAAAATTATAATTCGTATTATAGAAGTTCAAATTTCATAATTATATAGTTTAAACTGTCCAAGGAGAAAGCCTTGAAACTCATCCCACTTGCTTGAATGAAAACGAAAAGCATAAAACAAAATAACACAAATGTAAGAAATGTATGGGAGAAGCATACAGAACATGTTAAATGATGGTCTTAACATGTGGATACAATTTTTTTTTTGTAGTTTTAAAGGTATACAAATTTGCACGTTCTTAGTTTTTTAACCAGAAGATACATAAAGTGCACCATAATGGCATTTTCTT